>JACCDP010901096.1_pt1 | contig 16186 bp, 2 predicted proteins | sample 7445841 | NCBI WGS metagenome assembly JACCDP01 (sample SAMN15323441, study PRJNA562643) | freshwater metagenome | isolation source: river surface water | place: USA:Blue River Watershed | collected 2017-08-17 | reverse complement strand
GTTCTTTTGATAAGAAAGTTTGACAAGCTAATTCAATAGGATTATATAAATATTGTAAATCACTTTTTGAATTTTTATAATATAATCTAATTAATGGTTGAATAATATTGGGTTCTTGAATATAAATAACATTATTATAAATACATATTTTAATATCATTTTGTTTATTTGAAATAATTGCTAATTTAATAATAACAGATAATGGATCTAATATAAATAACTTTAAATTAATATTTTGATTGTCATCAGGAATATTCATTATAATACTATATCTCTATATTATATAACATTTTTTTATATAATATTAAATAAAAACAAAAAATAAAGTTTAAAATAATAAATTTTAAATATTAATATTATTTTTTTTGAAATAAGCGAAATAAATTATATTAATATTAAGTATTTAATTATAAAAAAAATAATATAATATTTTTTTTATAACAATATATATATATAGATGAGTTTTTATTATCAACGAAATGTAGGAGGGAGTTTAAGACGTTTTGATAATTCTAATAATGTAATTGATTTATACTCATATGGTAGTGGTAACACAATAACAAATTTTGTTCCAACTATTTCAGGATTAGTTGATGGTGGTTATTATACATCAACAACTATAAATGTAGATAGTACTGGTGGAAATCCTCGTGTTACAATAGATATTAGCTCAGGTCAATTAACATTTGATTCTGGAGGAACTAGAGCTAATGCTAACACTTCACCAATACCATCACAAGGAGGTCCAAATGATACAATACCAAATTATTATGGGTTAGAAATAAAATATTTTGATTCTGGAGATAATCAATTAGCAAGTGCAATTGTATATTTTAGAGTTTTAGCAAAAACTTTAACTTTATCAATAAATGCAAATGCACCAAAAAATAAAGTTTATGATGGAAATAATACTTGTAATTTAACTCCAAGTGATATTACAGTAACTGGATTAATGGGTACAAATACTTTATCTGGATTAATTTTTACATCAGCAATTTATGATACTAAAAATGTTGGTACAAATAAAAATATATTTTTAGAAAATATTGATTTTAGTTTATCATCTGGTATAAAAAGTAATTATATGTTACCTGAACAAGATTATGTTGAAGATGTTCATATTAGTGGATTAGAAGGTGATGTTACTGCTAAAACTTTAACACCAAATTTTTCAGTTACATCAAAAATATATGATGGAACAACATCTGTTAGTCCAAGTCAAATAACATTAGTATCTGTTTCTGGGTTAATATCAGGTGATAATTCATTATTAACTTATGATGCATCATATAATACAGCAAATGCAGGTATAAATAATGTTAATTTTATAAATGTAGTAACATCAAATAGTAATTATACTGTTAATTCAACATTAACTGTAACTGGTGTAGAAATAACTCAAAGAACTTTAAGTTTAACTTTTACAGCAGCAAATAGAGTATATAATAATACAACAACTGGTTCAGGTGTAATTATATTAAATGGAGTTCAAGGGTCTGATACAGTAAGTTATAGTTATTCAAGTATAACTTTTGATGATAAAAATGTAGGAACTAATAAAACTGTAACTATAAATAATATTCAATTAACTAATGATCCTAATAATAATTATACTATTGCATCATCAGTAACTAGTACTGCTAATATAACTGTTAGAAGTTTAGTACCAACTTATTCAGTTAGTTCAAAAGAGTATGATAAAACTAATAATGCAACTGTAAATGTTGTATCATCAGGTGTTTATAGTGGAAATGATGCAACAATTAATATATTATCTGCTACATTTAATTCAATTTATCCAGCAAGCGGTATTGCTGTAAGTGCAACTATTAGTTTAACTGGTAGTGATGCATCAAATTATTCAATTGATACTACCCCTGATGGATTAACTGGTGATATTACTGTAAGAACTGTAACTAGTTCATGGACAGTAACATCAAAAGTATATGATAGAACTTTATCTGCAACTGTTTCAGGAAGTTTAAGTAATACTTTATCAGGTGATGTAGTAACTTTAACTCATACCACATCAACATTTGATAGTATTCATGTAGGTAGTGGTAAAACTGTAACAATATCAGGAATAGCATTATCTGGAGCAAATAGTGCATATTATACAACTAGTACTTCTGGTAGTGCATTAGGTACTATTACTGCAAAACCATTAACTGCAAATGTTAATATTTTATCAAAAGTATATAATGGTAATAGAACAGCAACAGTAAATTATAGTACTTTATCTGGTGTAATTTCAGGAGATACTATTACTTTAAGTAGTGGAATAAGTGCAATATATGATACAGCATCTGTAGGTACAAGTAAAACTGTTAATGTAACAGGAATATCATTATCTGGAACTAATAATAGTAATTATTCTATTAATTCATCTTTATCAACAACTGGCGATATTACTGTAAAAACTTTAATTCCAGTAGTAACAATAACTGCAAAAACATATGATAAATCATTAACTGCAAATGTAGGTTCAACTAGTTTAACTGGTGTTGTATCTGGTGATATTTTAACTTTACTTTATAACTCTGCAAATTATAGAACTTTTACTGTAGGTACTAGTAAAGATGTTGATGTATCTGGATTATCTTTATCAGGTGATGTTAGTACATTAGAAAATTATTCATTATCATCAAATTCATTAACTACAACAGGTGATATAACTGCTTTAGACTTATCAGTAACTTATGCTGGTCCATCAAAACAATTTGATGGTTCAAATAATATAACTATAAGTGGAACTTTAGTAGGAGTATTAAGTGGTGATATTGTAACTGTATCTCAAACATCATCATTTGTTGGTGCAAGTGTAGGAACCGGTAAACAAGTAAATATTTCATCAGTAACATTAGGTGGTGCAAATAGTAGTAATTATTCTATTAATTCACCTCCTTCAACTATAAGTGGTGTAATTACTAAAAAAACTATAACTGGTTCTTATTCTGGTGTTAATAAAACTTATGATAGTTCAAATAATGCAACTTATACTTATACTTTACAAGGATTAGTAACTGGATATACTAATGTTATAATTGCTTCAGGTTCAACAGCTATATTTGATGATGTAAATGTAGGAACAAGAAATGTATTAATATCTGGTGTTACATTAACAAGTACTGATTCTGGAAATTATGATATTAGTTCAACTGGTTCAACTCAAGCTGATATTACACAAAAAAGATTAGATATTAGTTTTTCAGTACCCCCAAGAGATTATGATGGTACTGATGTTGCAGTATTTTCTGGTTCATTAGTAGGTATTATAAGTTCTGAAAACATAAGTTTTAGTAATACATCAGCAACTTATAATAATAAAAACGTAGGTGTAAATAAAGTAGTAACTGTAACAGGTATAACTATATCAGGTGATATTTCAAATTATACAATTAATGGTACTTTAACAACTTCAGGTACTGTTAATCAAAAAGCATTAACCCCACTTTATACAGTACAAGATAAAGTATATGACCAATCAAATAATGCAGTTGTAGCAACTAAATCTGTAAGTGGATTAATAGGTTTAGAAACTGTTACTTTAACTGAAACTGATGCAAGATTTACAAATGTAAATGTTGGTTCTCGTAGTGCTACTATTACTGGTATTGCTATTTCAGGTGCTGCATCTAGTAATTATAGTATTGTATCATCTGCATCAACTGTATCTAATGCAAATATAAATCCAGTAGTATTAACAGCAACTTTTGTAACAACCTCAAAAATATACAATGGTTCAACAACTGCAACTGTAACACCAAGTTTATCAGGAATATTATCAGGTGAAAGTTCAGGTGTAAGTGTTTATATGAATGATGTTGTATCAAATTTTGATACTAAAGATGTAGGAACTAATAAAAATGTATCAATTACTGGTATAACTTTAACTGGTGCAGCAAGTTCAAATTATAGTGTAAGTTCAACTAATTCTTCAACTGGTACAATTAGTACTAAACAATTAGGTATTAGTTTTACAACTACACCTAAATATTATGATGCAAGTAATAATGCAACTGTATCAGGCTCATTAAGTGATATTGTAGGTTCAGAAGTTGTAAGTTTTACTTATTCATCATCAACTTTTGATAATGTAAATCAAGGAACTGGAAAAGTAGTAACAATATCAGGAATAGTTTTATCTGGTGTAACTGGTGTTATTTCAAATTATACTGTATCTGGAAGTGTAACAACATCTGGTGTAATTAATAGAAAAATATTATCTAGTTCTTGGGTTACTACTACAAGAAATTATAATACTACTAGAAGTGTAACTGTAACAGGAACATTAAGTGGTGTAGTTGGTGTAGAAGATGTAACTGTATCTGGTACTGGTACTATTGATTATGCTACTGTAGGAACACATTCTGTTGCAGTAACTGATATTGCATTAGGTGGTACTGCTAATGATAATTATACATTAGCTTCAACAAGTGCAACTACAACTGGTACAATTAATACTTTAAATATTTATGGTTATGGTCAAACTAAAACTTATGATGGTTCTCGTGATGCAACTGTAACTTTAAGTGGTGTATTAAGTGTAAGTGGAACTTTAGATAATGTAGTTGTAAATAATGGTTTATTCGATACTTTAGATGCATCAAATAATAAAACTGTAACAGGTACATTAAGTGGTAGTGATTCAACAAATTATAATTTAGTATCTATTGCAAATGCAGATATTAATAAAAAACAAATAACTGGTATCTTAGTATCAAGAAATTATAATAATACAAATGTAGTTAATGTAGATTTAACTAGTGCAGCAATTGAAACTGTAGGTGGTATTAGAGATAATGTTACTGCAACTGCAACATTAGACAGTCGTTTTGTTGGTTCAAGAACTGCAACATCAACTAGTTTAGGAGGTACTAAATATTATAACTATACATTAGTATTATCATCATCATCTATTAATATTACTACAAAACCAATTAGAGCAGTAACAAGTGATAAAATATATGATGGAAATAGAACATCAATATTAAGTTTAAGTGGTGTAGAAGTAGTAGGCGGTGCAACTGATAATGTAAGTATATCAGGTTCATTTAATTCAAGAAATATTGGTTCAAATGTAACTATTTCTGCTTATATTTATGGTGATGATAGTAGTAATTATACATTAAATACTGATGTTAGTGCAAATATTACTGCAAGAGATATTAGTGGTACTTCACAAAATAGAATCTATGATGGTACTAGAAATGTTACTATTGTATTAAATAATACTATTAGTGGTGATAATTTATCAATAAGTGGTACAACTGTAGATAAAAATGTTGAATCAGGAAAAATAGTAACTCCAGTTTTAACTGGTACTGATGCAAGTAATTATAATTTTGTATCTGTATCAAATGTAGATTATACTTTAAGAACTTTAACTGCAACTGCTAATAATAAAACTTATAATAAAGATTCTGATGTTACATTTACTTTTAGTAATTTAGTTTCAGGTGATTCAGTTGATTTATCTGGGTCATTTGATACAATTGATGTTTCTAGTAATATAAATGTAACATTAAGTGGAACTATTTATGGAAGTGATGCATCAAATTATAATTTTACTTCAACATTATTTTCTGCAAATATAACAAAGAAAGATATATCAGGTAGTTGTGTATCAAGAGCTTATAATGGTTCTACATCAATTAATGTAAATTTATCAGGAGTAATAAGTGGTGATGTTGTATCATGTGCAGGTACTTTATCTAATAGACGTGTAGGTACTAGAAATGTATCAGGTGTATTAAGTGGTGCTCAATCCGGAAATTATAATTTAACTGGTGTATCTGATGTAGTAATTAGTACTAAAACTATTACTGGTGCAGGTCAAAGTAAAGTATATAATAGAACAACTACTGCTCAAGTAGTTTTATCTGGTGTAGAAACTATTGATACATCAAATGTAACTATAACTGCTGATTATATTAGTTTTGATGTATCATCAAATAGTGCTATTGTAAATTCTTTATTAGCTGGTTCAGAATCTACTAACTATACTTTAGGAAGTGTAAGTGCCGGTTCAATTACAAGAAAAGATATAAGTGGAACAGGTTTAAATAAAGTTTATAATGCTAATACAACTGCAAGTGTTACATTAAATGGTGTAGAATCAGGAGATGTAGCTAATGTATCATATACTGCAAATTTTGCTAATAAAGTTGTAGCAACTAATAAAACTATTTCAGGTAGTTTAACAGGAAGTAGATCATTTAATTATAATTTAACTGGTATTTCAAATGCTGATATTACTTTATTAGGTATTACTGGTACTGCATCTAATAAAACATATAATGGTACAACTGTAGCTGTAGTAACATTAACTGGTGTATTAAGTGGTGATGTAGTTAATGCATCTGGTGTATTTAATAGTAGACATGTAGGTAACAATATTTATGTTGTATCAAGTTTATCAGGAACAGATTCTGCAAATTATAATATATCAAATAGTGGTACAATAAGTGCAAATATAAGTGCAAAACCCATAACAGCAAGTTCAATTGATAGAATTTATGATAGAACAGTAAATGTAACAATGATAATAAATAATGTAGAAACTATTGATACAAGTAATGTAACTTTATCTGGTTATATGACTGATAAATTAGTAGGAACTAGTAAAACTGTATCAGGTAGTTTAGAAGGTTCAATGGCTGGTAACTATAATTTAACTTCAATTGGTACTGTAAATATTTCTAAAAAAGATTGCAGTGGAACAACAAGTAATAAAGTTTATGATTCAACTACTACTGCAACAATAACTTTAAATGGTATAGTTTCTGGTGATGATGTTAGTGGAAACTGTAATTTTAGTGATAGAGATGTATCATCAAATAAACCAGTAACTGGTTCAATAATAGGTGCTGATATTAGTAATTATAATTTTATTTCTACATCAAATGCAAATATAACTGTTAAACCAATAACAGCAAATTCACTTTATAGAGATTATGATAGAACTGTAAATGTTACAACTACTTTAAATAATGTTGAAGCTTTTGATACTAGTAATGTAACTTTATCTGGTTATATGGTTGATAAAAATGTTGGTGATAGTAAAACAGTTAGCGGTTCATTAGCTGGTTCAAGAGCATTTAACTATGTTTTAACTTCTATTGCAAATGTAGGTATTTATAAGAAAAATTGTAGCGGAGTTGCTATTAATAAAGTATATGATGGTACAACTACAGCAACTTTAGTAACACCATTAACTGGAATAATTAGTGGTGATGTAGTAGGATATACTGCTGATTTTAATACTAGACATGTAGGAACAAGATCAGTAACTGGTGCATTAACATCAACTGATGCAGGTAATTATAATTTAACAGGAATATCAAATGCTGATATAACTAGAAAAACTATAACAGGAACAGCAGCTGATAAAATATATGATAGATTAACAACTGCATCTATTACTTTAGTTGGTGTTGAAACAATTGATACAAGTAATGTAACAGTAACAGGTAATTTTAATACTAAAGATGTTTCAGTAAATCCTAAATCAGTAACTGGTACTATTTCAGGTTCAATGTCTACTAACTATACATTAGGAAGTGTTTCTAGTGCTATGGTAAATGCTAAACGTTTAACTGGTGTAACTATAAATAAACAATATAATGGTTCTCGTTCAGCAACTGTTTTATTAAATGGTGTAATTGAAGGTGATTCAGTACAAGTAACAGCTAATTTTAGTGATAAAAATGCAGGTGATGCTAAAACTGTAACAGGTTCTATTTATGGAACTGATGTTAATAATTATTATATTGATGGTTCATCTATATCTGTTGGTAATATTGAACAAAAACAAGTTGCTGTTGTATTAGCAAATAAAACTTATGATGGTACTACAAATGCATCTGGAAGTGTTCAAGATTTAGAAGTAATTAGTGGTGTAACAGATAATGTATTGTTTAATGGTTATTATATTTCAAGAGATGCAAGTGATAATGTTGGAGGAACTGGTACTTTATCAGGAACTGATGCATATAACTATAATATAAGTTCAATAATTAATGGTAGAATTTATCAAAAATCATTAACTGGTACTACAAGAAATAAAGTATATGATGGATTAAATACTGCAACAGTTGATTTAAGTGGTGTAATAACAATTGATAGTGTAGTTGATAATGTAAATGCAGTTTGTACATTTGCATCTGTAAGAGTTGGAAATAATATTGTTGTAGCTGGTTCATTATCAGGAACTGCTGCAAATAATTATTTATTAAGTTCTGTATCAACCGCAAATATAACTCCTTTAACTATAACTGCTACTACATCAAATAAAACTTATGATGGAAATAATAGTGCATCAATTACTATTGATGGAGGTCAACTTAAAACTGTAGGTGGTGTATTAGATGTTGTAACAATTAGTGGTACATTTAATAATAAAAATATTGGAACTTCCAAACTAGTAACTGCATCAATTGATGGAGCTCAATCAAGTAATTATACATTAGGAACCGTATCAACTGCTAATATTACTCAAAAAGATATAACTGCAGCTGGTATATCAAGAGTTTATAATGGAACTACAAGTGTAGATTTATCATTAAATAATGTTGTATCTGGAGATGTAGTAACTGGTACTGGTACTTTTGCATCTAAATATGTAGGTGTAAATATTACTATAAGTAACGGTATATTATCAGGAACTGATGCAAGTAATTATAATTTAACTACTATTTCTCCTGCTAATATAACTCAAAAAACTGTAACTGGAACAGGTATAAATAAAGTTTATGATAGTTTATTAAATGCAAGTGTAACATTAAGTGGAGTTGTATCTGGTGATAATTTAACTATTAGTGCATCATTTATATCAAAAGATGTATCATCAAATTCATCAATATCAGGTGTATTAGGTGGAACTGATATATCTAATTATACATTAGGTGCAATTTCACCTGCAAGTATTACAGTAAAATCAATAACTGGTTATTCTGATAATAAAGTTTATGATAAAACTGATACTGCATCTATTCATTTAAATAACGTAATATCTGGGGATATTGTAAATGTAACTGGTACTTTTACTTCTAATCAAGTAGGAACTCACACAATTAGTTCTGTAATATTAAGTGGAACTGATAGTAATAATTATAGTATAAATGCAGTAAGTGTATCAGGTGCAATTATATCAACTAAAGACATATATGGTATTGGTAATGATAAAGTATATGATGGAACAGTAATAGCTAATGTAACTTTATCAGGTGTAATATCAGGTGATGTAGTAGATGTAACAGCAGATTTTAGTGATAGATTTGTTGATATTAGTAAATCAATTACAGGTACATTATCTGGTACTGATTCATCTAATTATAATTTAGTATCTGTATCTAATGCAAATATAACAGTAAAATCAGTAAGTGCTACACCAAATAATAAAGTATATGATAGAACAAATACAGCAACTTTTACTTTATCTGGTATAGAAACAATTGATATTTCTAATGTAAATGTTTCTGGTACTTGGTTAAGAGTAACTGCTGGAACTGGTATTAGTGCAGAAGCAACTTTATCTGGTTTAATGGCTTATAACTATAATTTATCAACTGTTAATAATGGAGATATTACTACTAAAACTATAACAGGTACTGCTGTAAATAAAGTTTATGATGGATTAACTACTGCTTCAGTTACATTATCTGGTGTAATATCAGGTGATACTGTAACAATATCAGCAAATTTTAGCAGTAGTGATGTATCATCAAATAAACCAGTAACTGGAACCTTAATTAATGGTGATTCTGCAAATTATACTTTATCATCAATATCAAATGCAAATATTACTGCTAAATCAGTAACTGGTACATCTATTGATAGAGTATATGATAGAACTACAAATGTAACTGTAACTTTATCTGGTATAGTATCAGGTGATAATGTAACATTATCAGGAACTATGTTAAATAAATTAATTGGAACAAATAAAACAGTTTCTGGTATTTTAGAGGGAACAAGAGCATTTAATTATTTATTATCATCATTATCAACTGTAAATATTACTGCATTAAGTTTATCAAGTACAACTGCAAATAAAGTATATGATGGAAATAATATTGCATCAACTACATTATCTGGAGTAATATCTGGTGATACTGTAACAATTACTAGTACTTTTAATAATAAAACTGTTGGTACATCAAAAACTATATCTGGAAGTTTAGCAGGTGCAGATGCAGAAAATTATACTGTTGTATTATCAACTGCAGATATAACAGCTAAATCAATAACTGGTACTTCTGTTGATAGAGTTTATGATAGAACAACTAATGTAAGTGTAACTTTATCAGGTGTTGTATCAGGTGATGTTGTAACTTTATCTGGTTCAATGACTAATAAATTAGTTGGAATTAATAAAACTGTTTCTGGATTTTTACAAGGAACTGATGCATCTAATTATTCATTATCATCAATATCAAATGTAAATATTACTGCAAAAACTTTAACAGGTACTGCATTAAATAAAGTTTATGATAGTTTAACAACTGCATCTGTAACTTTATCTGGTGTAATATCTGGTGATAGTGTAACAATATCAGCTGATTTTAGTAGTAGTGATGTATCTTCAAATAAACCAGTAACTGGAACATTAATAAATGGTGATTCTGGAAATTATAATTTATTATCAATTTCTAATGCAAATATTACTTCTAAATCAATAACTGGTACTTCAATTGATAGAATATATGATAGAACTACTAATGTAAGTGTTACTTTATCTGGTGTTGAAGCATCTGATTTAAGTAATGTTAATGTATCTGGTGCAATGTTAACTAAATTAGTAGGTACTGGAAAATCAGTAACTGGAACTTTAAGTGGTACTAGAGCATTTAATTATTTATTAAGTTCAGTTACACTAGTAAATATTTCTGAATTAAGTATAAATGGTATTGCTTCTAATAAAGTGTACGATGCAACTACAACTGCAATTGTAACTTTATCAGGTGTAATATCAGGTGATACTGTAACTGCATCTGGTGATTTTGATAATAAAAATATTGGTTCAAGTAAATCAGTATCTGGTTCTTTAGCTGGTTTAGATTCAGGTAATTATATATTATCATCAATATCTGTTGCAGATATTACTACTAAAACTATAACTGGTTCTTCTATTGATAGAGTTTATGATAGAACTACTAATGTAACAGTAACTTTATCAGGTGTTGTATCAGGTGATGTTGTAACTTTATCTGGTTCAATGACTAATAAATTAGTTGGAACTAATAAAACTGTAACCGGTTCTTTACAAGGAACAGATGCATCTAATTATTTATTAGGATCAATATCAAATGTAAATATTAGTACTAAAACTTTAACAGGAACTACTTCTAATAAAACTTATGATGGAACAACTAATGGATTAATAACTTTATCAGGAGTAATTGTTGGTGATACTGTAAGTGTAAGTGGATACTTTAATAATAAAAACATTGGAACTAATAAATCAGTATCAGGTGTAATATCAGGAACTGATGCAAATAACTATACTTTATCAACTGTATCAAATGCTAATATAACTATTCGTACCTTAACTGGTAAAGGTAGAGATAGAACTTATGATGCAACTACTAATGTTGTAGTAGATTTATCAAATACAATTGTAGGTGATGATATTAGTGCAACTGGTGTAATAAGTTCTAAAAATATTGGTTCAAGAAATGTATTATCAACTACTTTATTAGGTGTTGATGCATCAAATTATAATATTAGTACTGTAGATAATGCAGTAATATCTATTAAATCTGTAACTGCATCAGCTAATAATAAAGTATATAGTGCATCTACACAAACTGATATTAGTTTAAATAATGTAGAATCAGGTGATATTGTATCTGGTGTTGCAAATTACGTATCAAGATTTGTTGGTAATTCAGTATCAATTGATTTATCATCTGTTGTATTATCAGGTTTAGATAGTAGTAATTATCATGTATCATCTGTTACAGCTGGTAATATTACTCCTTTAACTTTAACTGCAACTGGTCAAAATAAAGTTTATGATGGTACTACAACTGCAGTAATAGTATTTAATAATTTAGTTATTGGTGATTTATCTGGTGAAGATGAAGTTATTTATGAAGCATATTTTAATAGTAGACATGTTGGTGTAAGTAAATCAATTAGTGGTATATTAACTGGTGGTGCTCAAGTTAATAATTATACTTTAGGAGCAATATCAAGTGCTAATGTTACTAAATTAGATATATCAGGTACTGGTTATCCTAAAACTTATAATGGTTTAACAACTGCATCAGTTTTATTAAATGGTGTATTAGCAATAGATACATCAAATGTTAGTGTATCAGCAGATTTTAATTCTAGACATGTAGGAAATGGAAAAACTATAAGTGGTTCTATTTCTGGTTTATCTTCTGGAAATTATAATTTAACTAGTATTTCTAACTCAAATATAACTGCATTAAATGTAACTGGTTATTCACAAGATAAAGTATATGATAGAACTACAACTGCATCTGTTTTATTACCTGATATTTTACCAATTGATGGTTCAGTAACTGCAAATGCTAACTTTATTAATAAAGATGTATCATCAAATGTAAATGTATCTGGTTCATTAGTTGGAACTTATGCTTCTAACTATACTGTAACATTTAATACTGCAAATATTACAAGAAAACCATTAACAGCATTACCAGCAGATAAAGTTTATGATAGTAGTGCAAATACATCATTTACATTATACGGTATTATTTCACCTGATCTTGTATCTGCTGTAGGAAGTTATACAACTGCATTAGTTGGGTCAAATAAATCAGCTAGTGCAACATTAACTGGTGTTGATTCTCATAATTACTCATTATCTATTTCCGATATATCATCAGGTAATGTAACTGCTAAACCAATTACTGGTACTGGTCAAAATAAAGTATATGATAGAAATGTAACTGCTCAAGTTGTATTAAATGATGTTGAAAGTATTGATGTTGCAACTTTAGCTTGTGATGCCAGTTTTAATAATAGATTAGTAGGAAACTCAAAACCAATTACTGGTATATTAACTGGTGCTAGTGCATCTAATTATAATTTAACTGGTATTAGTAGTGCTAATATTACTGTTAAATCATTAATAGGAAATACTAGTGATAAAACTTATGATGGTTTAAATACCGCATCTGTATCATTATCTGGTATAGTAGCTGGTGATATTGTATCAGTAACTGCTGTATTTTCAGATATTTTTGCAGAAACTAATAAAGTAGTTACTGGTGTAATTAGTGGAACTGATGTATCAAATTATGTATTATCTTCTGTTTCAAGAGCTACAATTAATCCTAAAGGAATAACTGGTACTGGTAGAAATAAAGTATATGATGGATTAAGAACAGCAATAGTTGATATTAGTAGTGAATTAGTTTCTGTTAATGGTGTATTAGATTCAGTAAATGTAACTGCTTTATTTGCTGATAAAAATGTAGGAACTGGAATATCAATTAGTGGTTCAATTAATGGTTATCATGTATCTAACTATGTATTAAATAATATTACATCTGCTAATATTACTAGAAAACAAGTTACTGCAATTGGTGATAATAAAGTATATGATAATAATACTGATGCAACTACTACATTAAGTGGATTAATTGTAGCTGATATTAGTAATGTAATTGCTCCAGTTGGTGTATTTAATAATAAAAATGTTGATAATAATATATTAATAAGTTTAACCAATTCTATTAGTGGTTCTGAAAGTGGAAACTATACTTTAGTAAATAATACTACTACTGCTAATATTACTCCTAAACCATTAAATATTACATGGCACGTACATAATAAAACTTATGATGGTACTACTGCAGCAACTGTATATTATACATCTATTTCAGGTGTATTTGAATCTGATGGTGTAATATTTATTGAAAATTATAATGCAGTATTTGATAATGCTGAAGCTGGATTTGTTAAAAATGTATATATTACAGGAATTGAATTAACTGGATTTAATGCTTATAATTATTATGGTCCTGATGCAACTATAAATGGTTCTGTATTAGGAAAAGGTAATAATTTATTTATTAATAATGGTTTAACAATTAATCAAAATACTGGTATTTACTCAGAAGAACATAATGTTGAAGCTGAACTTAACTTTGATTATGTTTTATCATTTAATGTTAGTGCTTTAACTGGTGTAAATGGAAATATGACTAATATCTTTTCAACTGCTCATTATATACAAAACAGTCAAAATGCAGATGATGTTAATATTCAATTAAATATACCTAATCATAATGGTATGTCAAATATGACATTTAATTGGAATGATATCAACCAACAAAATATTATTACTGTATCAAGAGGAAGAGCAACTGTAGGTTTTGGTACTTTCTTTGCTGAACCTGTAAGATTTGGTGAAACTTTATTAGAAATAATGGCACATAAAATCTTTGGTCATGCTCAAGCACGTTCTGCTATTTCAAATGATGCTGCATTTAATGAACATGATGTACAATTATGGGACCATTTATCATCATCTATGAATAATAGAACATTCCAAATGAGTTTATTTAATCAATATATTACTAGTGGTAAATATAATGTTGAAAATCTTGGATTAGAAGGAAGTGATGTATATATTAATCAAAACTTTAACTTCCAAGGAATGACTTTTGATTTCCCATTATTCTTAAATGGTTCATTATTAGTTGATGACCAATTAGTTAATGAAACTATGGTATTTAGAAACGGTATTAATGTTGGTGGAGCTCAAATAGTTAATGGTTTATACAATATTCCTATTTTATTAAGATTCCATGATTAATCATGATTATATATTAGATTAAAAAACATGATTATATATTAGATTAAAAAACATGATTATATATTAGATTAAAAAACATGATTATATATTATATTAAAAATCTGATTATCTATTAGATTAAAAATTAGCTTAACTATTAGATTAACTATTAGATTTTTTTATTAAAATATATATATTTTAATAAAAAAAATTGAAAAAAAAAAATTAAAGAGTATTATTAATTAAAAGTATAAACACAAACCCCCATATAATATAATTTCTACTATAATATAATTTCAAGTTGAATTAACTAACAATGTCACCATCTGATAAGGTAGCCTTTATTAAGAGAGTTATTAACTCTCGTAATAAGATGATAAAAAGTCTTTGTAGTCAGGAAAATCGTATAATTCGATTTTATTTTGATGGAGAACTGCCTGATTTTTCTTATGAAGATAGAGAAACATTTTTTAAATTGCTACCATCTAAAAAGTGGGAATCAAATGATGAGTCTATTACAATATTCGTTGAAATATATAATTATGGTGGTCTTAAGCATTATAATCATGATCTTAGTCCTAAAGATAATGCTTACATTCTTTATCATAATCAAGGCGAGAATGAGAGCGAGTCTGAATTTTATGAACGTATGGCTAATAACCAATATGTTTATAACAAGTTGGGTCCTATTGACCTCTCTAATGAGTGGATTTCTGCATTAAACTATAAAGGTAGAGCTACTCAAGATGATTTCAACACAGTTGCTCAGTATTATAATGAGGGAAGACTTGATGAGTTAAATCCAAATGGTCTTTTTAGTGGAAATGGTCTTTTTTATTTTGAGGAAGAAGATGATAATAAACAACAAGATGATAATGAAGAAGATGATAATAAACAACAAGATGATAATAAAGAAGATGATAATAAACAACAAGATGATGTGGAACAAGATGATAATGATGAAGCAGATGAATTCAATGAAGAAGATAATGATGAAGATGATGTTGAACAAGATGATAATGAAGAAGATGATGTGGATGATGAAGAAGAAACTGATGAAGATAATGTGGATGATGATGAAGAAACTGATGAAGATAATGATTCTTTAGAACTTCATAAAGCAGTATGGGAGTACGAAGAAGAGAGAAATATTGAAACCGCTCGTGATGATTATATTGATTACAAAACAGATGAAATGCATGTTTTAGCTCTAGATGCATTAAAAAAAATAAAACAACTATTTGAGCTTTTAGATAAAGAGAGACATAAGATGTAATACTGGTCCTTTTATTTAGATGTTATAATTAATACGTACGCTTTATTTATTGTTTATATTATATAATTGTTTATATTGTATAATTGTATAATTGTATAATTGTATAATTGTATAATTGTATAATTGTATAT
>JACCDP010783760.1_pt1 | contig 16187 bp, 16 predicted proteins | sample 7445841 | NCBI WGS metagenome assembly JACCDP01 (sample SAMN15323441, study PRJNA562643) | freshwater metagenome | isolation source: river surface water | place: USA:Blue River Watershed | collected 2017-08-17 | reverse complement strand
CGGCGGTACTGCACGCCGTTCGCGACCTCCACCGGCGCGGTCCAGCGACCCGCCTCCTGGCGCGAGACCCAGATGCCGACGTCGGGGTGTTTCTCGCGCGTGCCGCCGAACCAGGCCGCCACGAGACCACCGCCGGCCGTTTCCTCGATGGTCGAGGCATGGCACTGCGGGAACGGGGCGCTCTCATAGATGAAGCCCTGCGAAACGATCACCGGCGAGCCGGTGGCGGCGACGCCGGCGGAGGTGAAAATCAACACGGACAGACGGAGCAACATGGTCGTCATGGGAGGGGTGGGAACCGGGGTGAACCTGCCCGGGATGTGGAGGGCACGGCCGCGGCCGGCGATGCAATTCCACGAACCCGAAGCGCCGGCGCGGGCACGAAGGGACCCTCAGTCCTCGGGCGTCCGCGGCCCTTTCGCCGCGTCGCGGATCACCAGCCAAAGTGTCACCAGCATGACGAGCAGGCCGGCCGCTCCGACCCAAAGGTCCGTCCCCCCTGCGATGGCGATCGACCACGCCTCCGCGCGGGCGGCGGCGGACTGGAAGCCGGAGGCGATCGGCTGGAGGATGGTTGTCATGGCGGGCCCTGACCCGCGCTACCATCGCCTCCCGGCCGTTCCGTGGCGCGGCATCCCTTGGCGAAGATGCCGCGCGGACCGCGCCCGCCTCAGCGCGGCTGGTTGGCCTTGATCACGTCGGCGATCGAAACCGGCGCGCCGCCGCGCCGCTTGCTCTCGTCGGCCGCCTCCATGAAGGCGATGATCTCGATCGTCTCCTCCGGCGTGACCGGGGCGACGCGGGTCTGGAAGAATTTCACGACGTCATTCAGCAACGGGCTGTAGTTCACCTTCAGCTCGGGCGAGACGATGGCGGTGGAGCCAAAAACGGTGAGCCCGAAGGAGCCCTTCGTGTTGCGGTTGCCGCGCATCGTGCCGACGCGGCCGTCGGACCACACCCCGGTGACCACGTCGGCGGTGGGGGTGTGGGTGCGGACGATCGTCTGGCAGCCCCGGCCCATCACGGTGTAGAGCGCCTCCACCGCGTGGATACCATACCAGAAGAGGTCGGGGTGATGCGGCTCGAGCTCGCAGGGACCGAAGGTGCTGGCGCCGCGGAGCTCGCCGACCTTCATGCCCTGCGTGGCGAGCTGCACCGACTGGCGCAGCGACGAGGAACTGAAGACGGGCGTGTTGTGCTTCCGCGCGAGCGCGTAGATCTCGAGCGTGTCGCGCAGCGAGCCGGCGACCGGCTTGTCGATGAACGTCGGCTTGCCGCTGGGCAGCACCTCGCGCGCGTACTTCAGGTGCGGCCGGCCGTCGACGCTTTCGATCATCACCGCGTCGACGTTCTTCACCAGCTCGGCGACCGTATCGTAGAGTTTGACCCCGGGGTACTTCAGCAGGTCCGCCGTGTAACCTTCGACGCGGTTGGCGCTCGAAGGAATATCGGGGCTGCCGCCCTTGAACACCGCCACGACGCGGGCGCCAGGGACGTGATCCTTGGCCTTCGGGTCGTTCAGGGTCTTCGTGAAGGCGATGACATGGGAAGTGTCGAGGCCGATGAGGCCGACGCGGATCTCGGCGGCGCGCAGGGCCGGAACGAGGAGCATCGGGAACAGCAGGGCGAGGATACGCTGGGGGGTTTTCATGAGAGTTTCGGAAAAGACGGCCTCACGGGCCACCCCCGGTCTGCCCGAAGCCGCGCGGATTGGAAACGCCGAAGTTCGCGCGGCGAGGAATCCGCTTTCCCGGCCGCGGATCACGCCAACCAGCGGTCCAGGTGGCGGGCGACGAACGCGTCGTCCACCAGCCAGGGGTGGGCGGCGGCGACGCGCGTGATCTCGCGCGCCTGGCCGGGCGAGAGCCGCTCGAGCGGATCGAGACAGGCGTTGGTCGCGAACAGGCCCTGCCGCCGCAGCACCTCGTGGATGCCGGGCAGGCAGCCGGAAAACCCGTGGGCGGCGTCGAAGATCGCGGCGTTGGCGTCGGTCAGCGCCGCGTTCCGGCCGAGCCACGAGGCTGGTAGCATGGCACGCCGGCGGGCGCGCTTGACCTCGGCCAGGAGCGCGACCGCCCGCTCGGTCCAGACGCCCCACTGCCCGAGCAGTCCGCCCGCGATGTGGCGCGTGCGGCCGCCGAAAGTGAACGGTGTCAGGAGATCGCCGAGGATGTGGTCGTCGTTGCCCGTGTAGAGCGCGACGTCATCGCGTCCGACTTCCAGCACCGCCCGCACGACGTCGATTGTCCGGTAGCGGTGGAAAGGCGCGATCTTGATCGCGACCACCTCGGGTATCTCCGCGAAGCGTCGCCAGAACGCGTGCGTGAGCACGCGGCCGCCGACCGCGGGCTGCAGGTAGAAACCGACCAGCGGGAGCTCACGCGCGACGGCGCGGCAATGCGCGAGCACCGCGCGTTCGTCGTCCCGCGCCCAAGCCCCGAGACTCAGCAGCCCGGCGTGGTAACCGAGCCCGGCGGCCGTGCGTGCCTCCCCGACCGCCTGCGGCGTGCGCCCGCAGAGGCCCGCGATCAACGCGAAAGGCCCCCGCGCCCCGGTCCCGCGCCACGCCCGCGCCTCCGCGGCCGCGAGCGCGAGCACGGGTTCGAACAGGCCGTGCCGCGGATCCCGGATCGCGAACTGCGTGGAATGCACCCCGACCGCGAGCCCGCCCGCCCCCGCGTCGGCGTAGTACCGCACCACGGCGCGCTGCCGCCGCTCGTCCCAGCGCCGCGTCCGGCCGAGCGCCAGCGGCAAGGCCGGTATCACCTGGCCGTCGAGCAGATGGGTGCGCAACGCGGCGGGCATGGTTCAGAAATTGCCGTCGCGGCGCTCGAAGCCGGTCGGCTTGCCCCAGTCGCCGCCGCCGGCGAGCAGCCACGCGGCGATCCAGCGCTGCATCTGGTCGACGGAGGTGGACGGCTCGCCGAACCGGCGGTGGGCGGCGCCGGCGTTGTTCAGCCACGCCGTGGGCGCCTCCGCGCCCGTGAAACGCACGGTCCTTCCGAGCATTTCGCCGAAGCTTTCCGCAAGCTCCCGCACGGTCAGGATCCCCGCGCCGGTGATGTTCACCGGCACCGGCGGCGCCGCCGCGAGATCCAGCGCGCGGATGACATGATCCAGCGCGTCGCGCTGCCAGATCACGTTCACGTGGCCGGTCGTGATGTCCACCGCCTCGCCGCGGAGGACGCGGCGCGCGATGTCGACCAGCAGGCCGTAGCGGAACTCGACCGAGTAGTTGAGGCGGATCAGCGCCACGCGCGTGCCCTGCCGGCGGGAGACCTCCGCGAACGACTCCTCGCGCCCGAGACAGGAGAGCGCGTAATCCCCGACCGGCGCGGGCGTGGTCTCCTCGGTCGCACCACCACCCGCCGGGGTCACGAAAGGATAGACGCAGCCGGTCGAGAACGCCGCGATGCGCGCCGCGTGGAACCGCTCGCCGACGCGGCGCGGCAGCTCGACGTTAACGCGCCGCAGCAGCTCCGGCGATGCGGCGGTGCCGAACTTCACCCCCGCGAGGAAGAAGACGGTCGACGCCTCGGGCAACGCGGCGAGCTGGGCCCCGTCCTCGAGGTCGGCCGCGAGCGTCGCGACGCCCAGCCGCGTAAAATCCTCCCGGTCGCGCAACGTGCGGAAACGGGAGACCGCCAGCACGTCGTCCGCGCGCCCGAGCGGCGCCAGCGCCCGGCGCAGCATCACCGAGAGATGCAGGCCCATCTTCCCGCCGGCGCCGAGCACCAGCACGCGGCCGGGGGCACGCGCGAGCACGGCCGCGGCGGCCGGCGTGGGCTCACCCAGGAAGGAGTCGATGTCCTCCGGCGCGCAGGGCAGACCGTGAGCGGCTTCGGCGGGCGGCATGGGCCGCGAGTGGCTAGGTCGCGAACCCGCTCGCGCAAGCCGAATCTTACCCGCAACGTCCGGCCATGCCGCGTTCACCGGACTCCCCCGCCGCCCTGCTCGCCGCGATGGTCGCCATTCCCAGCGTGAACCCCGGTGGCGATCCCGGCGGCTCGACGCCCGGCGAGGCCGCGTACGGGGCCTGGCTCGCCGACCATCTCCGCGGGCTCGGCGCCGATGTGGCGGTGCGCCCGCTTGCGCCGGGCCGACCCAACGTGATCGGCGTCTTCGAGCCGGGGCGCCGGGCCGAGGCCACGGTCGTCTTCGCGCCGCACCTCGACACCGTGGGCGTCGCGGGCATGACCGTGCCTCCCTTCCGGCTCACGCGGCGCGCCGGCCGCCTGCACGGCCGCGGCGCGTGCGACACCAAGGGCCCCACGGCCGCGTTGCTCTGGGCACTGCGCCGCTGGACGCGCCTGCCCGTCGGCCGACGGCCGGCGGTGCGCTGGATCGTCGCCGCCACCGCGGGCGAGGAGGAGGGCAGCGCGGGCGCCGAGGCGCTGCTGCGGGCCGGATTCAAGGCGGATTTCGCGGTCGCCCTCGAGCCGACGGAATTACGCGTGGTGCACGCGGCGAAGGGCATTCTGCGCGTGTGGCTGGAGTCTTCCGGCCGCGCCTGCCACGGCGCGCAACCGGAACGCGGCGACAACGCGATCTACCGCCTGCTACCCCTCGCGCAGGCGCTGCGCGACGAACTCGCCCCGGAGCTCGCCGCGCGCCGGCATCCGATTTTAGGCCGGGCGAGCCTGAACCTCGGCGTGCTGCAGGGTGGCCGCGACCTTAACATCGTGCCGGATTTCTGCCGCGCGGGGCTGGACATCCGTCTGCATCCCGGCGTGACCGCCCGCGAAGTGACAGCGCGACTGCGCGCGCTCGCGCGGGCGCACGCCCCGCGGACGCGCCTGCGGGTCCACCGCACCGGGCCAAGCTTCGTCACACCGCGCGGCCACGCCTGGGCGAAGGCGCTGCGCGGAGCCGGTCGCGGCTGGGCGGCCGCGGACTGGTTCTGCGACGCCAATGTCTTCGCGGCCGGCGGCATCCCGGCGGTGGCGTTCGGCCCGGGTGACATCGCGCAGGCGCACACGCGCGACGAGTTCATTCGCGAAAGCGACCTGCGCGACGGCGCGGAGGCGTTCCTGCGCTTTCTCACCGCGGGCCGATCCGCCAAGGAACGGGTTTGAGTACCTCGGCGGGCGTTCCTTTCCTCGCGCGCATGCCCCGCCCCACTGTGCGCCAGCTGGCGCTTCTCGCCGCGCTTTCCTCGCCGGTCCTCGCGCTCGCCGCGGAACCGCGCGACGCGGCGAAGCTCGCCGCCGAACTGTGCGTGAGCTGCCACAACCAGAACCTTGTCGGCAGCCCGGCTCCAAACCTCGTCGATCCGCTGTGGACGCATGGCGGAAGCGACGAGGCGATCCTGCGCAACATCCGCCAGGGGTTCCCGCAATCGGGCATGCCGGGTTTCGAGGGGATCCTCACCGAGCCCGAGATGCTCGGCCTCGTTCGCCATATGCGTGCCCTTTCGCGCGAATACGGGGCGGGACGTCTGAAGCATCCCGCGCCCCCGGCCGTGCTGCCGCTCGCGACCGAGTTGCACGGCGCGCGGCTGGAAACGTGGGTCGACGGCCTCGAAACCGCGTGGGGGCTGGAATTTCTCCCCGACGGACGGCTCTTGGTCACGGAACGCGAGGGGCGGCTGCGCATCGTTCGCGACGGCCGTCTCGAGCCCGAGCCGATCCGCGGCCTGCCCGGGATATTCGTGAAACAGGACGGCGGCCTGCTCGACGTCATCGCCCATCCGCGTTTCGCCGAAAACGGCTGGATCTACCTGGCCTACGTCGACACCGGCCGCGATCCCGCCACGTCGATGACCGTCGTGATCCGCGGGCGGATCCGCGAGGGAACGTGGGGCGATCAGGAGGAGCTTTTCCGCGGCCCGCCGGAAAGCTACGCGGCGGGTTGGACGCACTACGGGGCGCGATTCCTTTTCGACCGCGAGGGCCGACTGCTTTTCACCATCGGGGACCGGGGACTGCCCGAGGCCGCGCAGGATCCCTCGAGTCCGCTGGGCAAGGTCCACCGCGTGTTCGATGACGGCCGCGCTCCGGCCGACAACCCGTTAGCTGGCCGACCTGGCGCTTGGCCGTCCATCTGGTCGCTCGGCAACCGCCACGCGCAGGGCCTGAAGTTCCACCCGGTCACCGGCGACCTCTGGGCCAGTGAACACGGGCCGAGCGGAGGCGATGAGATCAACGTGATCGAGGCGGGCGCGAATTACGGCTGGCCGGTGACCTCGCGCGGCACCGACCGCCGCCGAACCTTCGCCGCCGGCGACGCCTCGATGCGGTCCCCGGCGATCGCCTGGACACCCTCGGTGGCGCCCGCCGGCATCGAGTTCTACACGGGCGACAAGTTCCCCCGCTGGCGCAACCACCTGTTCGTGGCGTGCCTCGGCGGCGAGCAACTGAAGCGCCTGGAGACCGACGGGCCGCGCATCGTGCGCGAGGAGATCGTCTTCAAGGGGTACGGCCGGGTGCGCGACGTGGTCACCGGCCCCGACGGGCTGCTTTATCTCGCGATGAATTCCCCCGGCCGCATCGCACGCCTCGTTCCCGACACCTCCGTCGCGTCGCGTTGAACCCGTCCGCCCCCGGCTGCAGCCACACCACGTCCGCTCTCCTGATTGGCGAATTCCGCGGCCCTTGGCGGTCATACCGAGGGATAGCCAAGAAAATACCCCCAGGCGCAGCGGTAGCTTTCGAAAAAGAAGGCCGCGAAGCCATCGGCCGCTTCCTCCGCATCCGCGCCATCCGCGAAATCCGCGGTTAACATTCCGGGGAATTCACGCACCGCTTTCGGCAACAGCCCTCGAATCATCCGAGGCCAACAGCCTCGGCTACAGCAATCGCCGCCGGAGCCGGGCTCCGGCATGGTGTCTCCTTTTGTTTAATACCACAATTCGGGGGGAGCGCGCGGGTGACGGCGGCGAGGTCGCCGCTTGGATCGGTGTCGCCATGACCTCCCCCCGCCTCACCCAACCCGCGGCGCCGTTCGCGCTGCTCGACTGGAAGAACAACCTGATCCACGCCGGCCTGCCGGCGGAGACCGCCTGGAAATACTCGACCGAAATCCGCCGCTTTCTCCGCCGGTGCGAGATGCTCCACCTGCCGGTCGACCGGCGTTGCGTCGCGCCCTACGTGCGGAGCATTCCGCCGCGCGGCGCCCGGGCCGCCGCAGCGGCCGCCCTCCGCTGGTTCTTCGACGCCCGGCGCAACCCCGCTCAGGCGCCGGCCTTGGCGGGCCTGGGCTGCAGCAGGTCCCACTTGTTGCCGTAGAGGTCGGCGAACACCGCCACCTTCCCGTACGGCTCCACGCGAGGCTCCTCGAGGAAACGCACGCCCCGGCGGCGTAGCGCGGCGTGGTCCGCGTCAAAGTCGGCCGTTTCCAGAAAGAGGAAAACCCGGCCGCCGGCCTGCCGACCGACCGCCGCGATTTGCTCCGGACCCGTCGCGCGGGCCAGCAGCAGGGCGCACCCGGCGCCGCCCGGCGGCGCGACCCGCACCCAGCGTTTGGCTCCGCCCAGCGGGGTGTCTTCCAGCAGCGAGAAGCCGAGCGCGCCGGTGAAGAACCCGATCGCCTCATCGTAGTCCCGCACCAGGAACGAGAGGGTCTGCACCGCGCGTCGCACCGCGGTAGCCTCGCGGCGCGAAACGCGAAGGCAAGTTCCCCTTGGGCGCGCAAATCGGCTCGTCGCCCGCCGCGCGGGGCTGCGAGGCTGACGCGATGAAGGCACGTACCCTCCCCGTCTTTTCCCTGCTGCTCGCGCTCGCGATTCCAGCTTCGGCCCGCGCGGCCGCGCCGGTCACGGACGCCGACGTGGTGATCTACGGCGGCACCTCGGGCGGCGTCGCCGCCGCGCTGCAGGCGGCACGCATGGGGCGCACCGCCGTGCTCGTCGAGCCCACCCGCTTCCTCGGCGGCCTGACCACCGGCGGATTGGGCGCGACCGACATCGGCAACAAGCGCGCCATCGGCGGCCTCTCGCGGGAGTTCTACGGTCGCGTCTGGAAACACTACCAGCAGCCAGCCGCGTGGCCCCGGCAGAAACGCGAGGAGTACGTGAACCGCCGCGGCTCGGCAAACGACGCCGCCGAGACGACCATGTGGACGTTCGAGCCGCACGTCGCGCTCAAGGTCTACGACGAACTGCTGCGCGAGGCGGGCCCCCGCGTGACGGTCGTCCTCGGCGAGCGCCTCGACCTCGCCCCCGGCCGCGGGGTCTTGAAGGACGGCGCGCGCATCAAACGCATCGTGATGGAGAGCGGCCGCGCCTTCACCGGACGGATGTTCATCGACGCCACTTACGAGGGTGACCTGATGGCGCGGGCCGGCGTGAGCTACCACGTCGGTCGCGAGGCGAACGCCACCTACGGCGAGACGCTGAACGGCGTGCAGGCGGGCCGCGCCGTAAGCCACCAGTTCATCCGGCCGGTCGACCCTTACGTGAAGCCCGGCGATCCTTCCAGCGGGCTCCTGCCCGGCATCAACGCGGAGGGTCCGGGGGAGGAGTTTTCCGGCGACCGCAAAGTGCAGGCCTACAACTTCCGCCTTTGCACCACCGACGTTCCGGAAAACCGCCGCGCGTGGGAGAAGCCCGCCAACTACGATCCGCGTTGGTATGAGCTGCTGCTGCGCAACTTCGAGGCCGGAGACTCTCGCGTCCCGTGGAACCCGGTCTGGATGCCCAACCGCAAGACCGACACGAACAACAACTACGCCATCAGCACCGACTTCATCGGCCAGAATTGGGCCTACCCCGAGGCCAGCCACGCCGAGCGCGAGCGCATCCGCCAAGCGCACATCGACTGGCAGAAAGGCCTGATGTGGACGCTGGCCAACCACCCCCGCGTGCCGGAAAAAGTGCGGGCCGAGTTCCAGCGCATCGGCCTCGCCCGCGATGAGTTCACCGACAATGACCACTGGCCGCGGCAGCTCTACGTGCGCGAGGCCCGCCGCATGATCGGCGACCACGTCATGACCGAGCGCAACTGCGTGCGCGCCGAGGTCGTTTCGGACAGCGTCGGCATGGGCGCGTACAACATGGATTCCCACCATGTGCAGCGCTACGTCACGAAGGACGGGGTCGTCCGCAACGAAGGCGACGTGCAGGTGCGCGTCCGCCCCTACCCGATCAGTTTCCGCAGCATCCGCCCCCGCGCGGCCGAGAGCGTCAACCTGCTCGTGCCGGTCTGCCTGAGCGCGTCGCACATCGCCTACGGCAGCATCCGCATGGAGCCGGTGTTCATGGTGCTCGGGCAAAGCGCCGCCACCGCCGCCGTGCAAGCGATTGAGCAGGGGGTGAACGTGCAGGACATCGACCCCGCGCGCCTCCAGGCGCGCCTGCTCGCGGACGGCCAGGTGCTCGACTTCGAGAGCCCGCCGATCACGCCCGTCACACGCAAGCCGCGCAGCAACCTGCCGGGCATCGTGGTCGATGACCTCGACGCGGAGCGCCGCGGCTTCGACCGCGGAAGTTCGGCCCACCCGGTCTACGTCGACGCCGGCTACCACCACGACAACAACGCCAACAAGGGCGGGGAGTCGGCACGCTTCACCCCGGATCTGCCCACCGCCGGCCGCTACCAGGTGCGCATCGCTTACCCCCACAACGCCAACCGCGCGACCAACGTGCCGGTGGTCATCCGCCACGCCGACGGCGAGACCCGCCTCATGCTCAACCAGCGGCGCAAACCCGCCCTCGAGGACCTCTTCGAGCCGGTGGGCGAATTCCGCTTCGAGGCGGGCCGGGGCGGCCACGTCGAGATCGCCAACGCCGACACCGACGGCTATGTGGTGATCGACGCCGTGCAGTGGTTGCCGGCGGGCCGGGGGAAATAGTCGGCTCCCGGGATGGGCGCCACGCCGGACCTGATCCGGAAATCGCAAGATCCGCCCAGCGGGGCGTGGGGCACGGGTTAAATTGGAGCACGGCCGCCCCCCGGATCAACCGGGCGGTGCGCCGGCGCGCCATGATTCCCGCCTCCTCGCACCTGCAGCACGCCACGTCCTACCTCAACATCCAGCTCACCCACGCCGGCCACGAGATTCACCCCGTTCCGCTCGGGCCGTTCGTCACCATCTCACGCGAATCAGGACTCGGGGGGAACGCCTTCGCGGAGATGCTCGTGCCTTTGCTGTCATCGGGGAACGACCACTCGTGGAGCGTCTACAGCGCCAACCTTATCGACGAGATGTTGCGCACCAACCAGCTTCCCCCGCACCTCGCCCGGTTTCTCCCGGAGGACCGGGTCTCCGAGTTCAACGCCACGATCGGGGAGATTGTCGGCCTGCACCCCAGCCTCTGGATGCTCGTCAGTAAAACCAACGAGCTGATCCGTCGCATCGCCCGCGGCGGCCATGCCATCCTGCTGGGTCGGGGCGCCAACTTCGCCACCGCCGACCTACCCGGCGGCGTGCATGTGAGGTTGGTCGCCCGGGAGGCTTACCGGGATGCCCGCGCCGCCGGCCGTCGCGGGGTCGATCTGGCGGAGGCCAGCGCGTGGAACGCCCATCGCGACGCCGCCCGCAGGCGCTACGTGAAGGCGAATTTCAGCGCGAACATCGCCGACCCCGCCGCCTACGATTACGTGATCAACCTCGAGCGAGTGTCCCTCGAGGCTGCGGCGGGGCTGGTCGTCGACGCCGTCGCGCGGCTTTCCCGTCCAGCCGCCGCGCTCACCACCCACGGGTGAGCACCGGCAAAGGCCTCAGGGCCGCTTGGCGTGGGAGCCGTCGCAATTGCCCTGCGCGTCCTGCGTGCGGCCGCAACCGCAGGCCTTGCGAACCGGTGCCGGCGCGGGCTTCGCGTGCGAGCCGTCGCAAAAACCGCCGGCATCCTTGGTGTTGCCGCAACCGCAGCGCTTGCGCGCCGGCGCGGGGGAAGAGGGAATTTCAGACATGGTGTGCGAGGCGCGAAGAGGACGCCGCACGCTATCCGGCGCAAGCGGTTTCAAGCAGCAAGCCGCCCTGAGTCGGAGTTGAAAAAGAACGGTCGCGAAGCCCGGAAAGCCATCGGCCGCTTCTTCCGCCATCCGCGCCATCCGCGGTTAAAAATTCCGGGGAATTCACGCGCCGCTTTCGGCAACAGCCCTCGACTCATCCGAGGCAAACAGCCTCGGCTACAGCCACCACCGGCCCTCCTCTTGCGACTTGTTCGCCTCCTTGCGGCCGTTGTGGCGTCAGCCCTAAAAAAACGCCCCAGGCACAAGGGCCGGAGCGCCTCACTGGTGCCGTCCGTGCCGGATGATATCCCAGACCACGCGCAGCCCGAGCAGAGCGGAGATCAGGTAGCCGACGACCCCGAGTGCGGGAAGGCCGAACAACCTGGGGGTCGCGCCCGTGGTGACAACGAGCGAGGACCCGATGATCAGCGACCCGATGATCACGCCGAGCGCGATGCGGTTGGCGGCGACCTTCATCGCGTCGTCATGTTCGCCGAGCCCGCGGTGATGGAGGTTGATCGCGAGGTTATCGTGGCCGAGCCGGCGCACCAGCCGAGCCAGCTCCAGGGGCAACCCGCCGAGGCCCGGAAGAAGGTGCCGCGCCGCGTCGCGTGTCCGGCGCACGATCGCCCGCGCGCCCGTGCGCTCGCGCCGCAGCTCCCGCAGCACCGGCGCGGCGTGCGGACGCAGATCGAAGCCGGGATCAAGCAGTCGGCCGGTCTCCTCGATCGAAAGCAGCGCCTTGGCCAGCAACGCGTATTCGCGCGATAGCGGGATACCTCCCTGCCCGAACACGAACAGCAGCCGCACCATTGCCCGGCCGAGCGCCGGACGCCCGGACACGAAGTCGAGCTCCTCGCGCAACACCAGCGCGACCTCGCGCTCCAGCCCGCGCGCGTCGGGCCGCGAGTCCTCGGGCGCGATCTCCGAGGCTACACGAACCAGGGCCTCCGCATCCTGCGCCACGGCGGCCGTCCAGAAGTCAGCCAGCGCCGCCCGCAGGCGAGGGGTGAGATGTCCGGTGAGTCCCCAATCGAGGAAACACAGCCGCTCGTCACGCGTTACGAGCAGATTTCCCGCGTGCGGGTCGCCGTGGAAGAACCCGAAGAGGAAAGCCTGCCGAAGCAGGGCGTCCGCCCCCGCCGCGGCCAGCCGCCGGCGCGCGGCGAGCGGTAGCGCCACCGCCGCGGCGACCGGCAGGCCGTCGACCCGCTCCATGACGAGGACCTGCTCGGAGGAGAGCTCCGCGTAGACGCGGGGCGCGAAGACCGGCCCGTCGCCCGGGAACCGCGCGTGGAAAAACGCCTGGTGCCGCGCCTCGTGGCGGAAATCCAGCTCCCGCAGGACACCCGCGCGCAACTCCGCCAACGCGCCCGCGAGATCGATCGAGCGCAGCGCCGGCACATGGGACTGCAGCCGTGCGGCGAACCGCCCTGCAAGATCGAGATCCGTTTCCAGCCGGCGGCGGATCCCGGGTTTCCGCACCTTCACCGCCACCGCCTCACCCGAGACCAGCCGGCCGAAGTGGACCTGCGCCAGCGAGGCGGCGGCCGCCGACTGTTCGTCGAGCTCGGCGAAGACCTCCCCCGGATCGCGGCCCAACCCGGCGGCGAGCACCGGCCGCAACTCGGCGAAGGGCAACGGCCGCACGTGGTCCTGCAGCCGGCGCAACTCCAGCAGAATCTCGTGCGGCACGATATCCGGCCGCGCCGACAAAAGTTGTCCCAGCTTCACAAACGCCGGCCCGAGCTCCTCTGCGGCAAGCCGGAGACGCTCGCCCGTCGAACGTGCCGGTGCCGCGGCCGACCCGGCCCACCGGCGCGGCGTAAGCCCGAGCCGGCCGAACGCCTCGGCGAAGCCGTGCCGGGCCAGCACCGCAAGGATCTCGTTCGCGCGCACCGCCCGTTGCAGGGCTCCCGGCACGGTCAATCGCGAAGCGGTTCCCCGAGCGCGTCGGCCTCCCGGTTTGCGACGGCCGCCGCCGCGTTCTCCAACGCGGCCACCCGCGCCTCCAAGGCCTCGAGCCGGCGCTGCGCAAGGCCGTCCACGCCGTCCAACCGCGACCGCAGCGTCGCATCCAGCTCCCCGGCCATCCGGTCGAACTCCTGCCGGCCCTCGTCGGCGATCCGGCCGGCCATCTCACGCGCCTCGGCGGAAGAGACCTTTCCCTGCCGTACGAATTCCCCGAGCGCGGACTCCACTTTTTCCCGGGTAACCACCGCCGCGCCGACCCCGGCGAGCAGCGTTTTCCTGATGATGTCGATCATGGCGCGGGAAAAATATCCCCGCGCCGCCAGCGCCGCAATCGGTCGCGCCTACGGCACGATACGGAGCACGCGATGGTTGTAACTGTCGGTGATATAGAGCGCGCCGTCGCGGTGCACGGTCACGCCGTGCGGCCGGTTGAGCTCGCATTCCTCCGGTGGTCCGCCGACGCCGGCGGCGCCTTTTTTCCCGGTGCCGGCAACCCGCGTGATCAAGCCGGTCGATGGCGAGTACCGCCGCACCAGATGATTCTCGGCGTCGGCGATAAGCACCGCGTCATCCCGGTCGATGCAGAGATGCTTCGGCCCGTTGAGCGTCGCCGCCAACGCGGGCCCACCGTCGCCGGTCGCCCCCTTGGCGCCGGTGGCGTTGACCACGGTGCGGATGCGCCCGTCGGGGCCGACGACGCGCAGCGCGTGGCCGTTGCGCTCGAGGATGTAGAGGTTGCCGCGCCGGTCGTAGGCCGCGGCGCGCGGATCGACGAGAGGCGCGTCCGCTGCCATGGCGCCGTCGGCCGGCACGCCTTTCTTCCCGTTGCCGGCGACCACGCGCAAACGACTGGTCGCGAGGTTCAGCACCTGCACGCGCCGCAGGTCGGCGATCACCAGTTCGCGGGCGTCGGGTGTGAGGGTGATGCAATAAGGCCCGTTGGTGCGGGCCGCGGGGGGCGGGACGTTGAAGCCGGGGAGCGACGACACCGTGCCGGAGCCGGCGTGGAAGCGCCGCACACGACCGTTCCAAGTGTCGCCGAGCAGAACGTCGCCATCCGGCAGCACGGCGAGGTTGTGCGGTCCGTTGAATCGGGCCGCGAGCGCGGGCCCGCCGTCGCCGGCGTCACCAACCGTACCATCCCCGGACAGGTGGGTGAGGATGCCGCGCGGGTCGATCCGCAGCAGGCGGTTCCCGCTCACCATCTCGGCGAGGTAGAGGTTGCCAACGGCGTCAAACTCCACGCCGAACGGCTCGCGCAGCGCGGCCTGCACCGCCGGGATGCCGGTGCGGTCCTCGGATCCGCCGGCGACGAGCTCCACGCGGCCGGCGCGCGCGCCGGCCGCGAGCGCGAGCGCCAGCAGGAACAGGCGAGTCACCACGACGGCACCTTACTCAATGCGGCGCGGCGACGGCCCCGCCGGAAGCGGGGGTCGGCGGCGGGCGGAAGAACAACGCGAGGGCCAGGGCGGCCGCGGAGGCGATGACCAGCGGCACCACGAAGAGCCCGCGGAAGTCGGTCACGTCCTTCACCGTGTAAACGCTTTGGATGAGCCACGGGCAGATCGAGTTGGCGAGGAGGGCGCCGATCCCGAGGATCTGGACGTTGAACAGCCCCTGCGCGCTGGTGCGGATGTCCTTCGGGAAGTACGCGTCGACGAAGATGTAGACCGTGGCGAAGAAGAACGCGTAGCAGATGCCGTGGAGCACCTGGATGAGGATGATAGCGGCGGCGCTCTGCGGCACAAACGCGTAGACCGCGAAGCGCGCGGCGTGGCCGAGGACGCCGACGATCATGGTGGTGCGCCAGCCGAAGCGGCGGAGCGTCGCGCCGAGGACGAACATGGTGAGGATCTCCGCGATCTGCCCGATGCTCATCACCGGCATGATCCAGTTGCCGGGAATGCCCACGCCGCCGGCCGAGGGTGCGGTGCCGAGGAAGACCCCGGTCCAGTTGAAGTAGCAGTTGTGGACGAAGGAATCGACGAGCGTGACCAGCCAGAGCACGAGGACGAAAGGATGCTTGAGCAGGCTGAACGCCTCGAGCCAGGCGAGCTTGGCGCCGCCCTCGGTGGGCTTGCGCGGCGGCGTGTGCGGAAGCGTGAGGCTGAAGGCGGCGAGCACCAGCGAGGCCACCCCGGCCACGATGAACGTGTAGCGCGTGGCGTTCTTGAGCGCGTCGCCGGTGAGGCCCGAGTTGAGGACGGTGCCGAGCCAGTTGACGAAGCCCTGCGCATTGGCGGCGTCGACCTTGGCCCAGTCGACAAGGATGAAGGTGAACGGCCAGGCGGCTAGGATCCACCCGATGGTGCCGCCCATGCGGACGAGGCCGAACTCGTTCGCCGGATCGCGCATGTTGGCAAAGGCGATCGAGTTCGTGATGGAGATGGTCGGCACGTAGAGCAGGCAGTGCACGAGCATCAGCAGGAAGAACGGCCAGAAGTCGCGGGTGAAGGCGCAGCCGAGGATCGCGAGCCCGCCGACGAGGTGGGAGAACGCGAGGAACTTCTCCGCGGAGAAATTACGGTCGGCGAACTGGTTGCTGAAGAACATCCCGACGATCGAGGCGACCGGGAAGGCGTTGAGGATCCAGGCCTGCTGGCCGGGCGTGAAGCCGAGGCTCGGCAGGTAGCCGAAGATGAGCGGCAGCCACGCGCCCCAGATGAAAAACTCGAGCGCCATCATCGTGAAGAGCGAGCCGCGGGGGGTCCGGGGTGAGGTCATGGGATTGGTGGTAATTGCTCCCCGTCTGCACGGGGCGGTCGGCGGACACGAACCCAAAAACGCGCCGGGGCGCCCGGAGAAAATCCTCGTGCGTGGAGAATCCGCGCGATTTGGTCGCAACAATCATCCACGCCATGACTATCGTCCAACGCGTCATCCTTTGCATGGGATGCAACACGCTCGCCTGGATCTGGATTCACCCTCCGGTTTACCAGGAAACCGCCCGCGGCCGCTTGGAGCACAGCCTGTACTACGCCTGGCAGGTGCCGATGGAATGGTCCGTGAACCTGCCGATGGTCGCCCTGCGCATCCTCACCATCGTGCTGGTCACGGCCGGGCTCTACCTCGCCTTCACCGCCCGACCGAAGAAGGAGGCCGCTTGAAACCGTCCGCCCGAACCCTCGGCGGCTTCACGCTGGTCGAGATCATGACCGTCGTGCTGATCATCGGCATCCTCAGCGCGATCGCCGTGCCCGCCCTCCTGCACATCAAAAGCAAGTCGGAGGAGACGCTCGTCCTCAACACCCTCCGCCAGCTTTACGACGCCAAGGAGCGCTACTTCATGGAGGATGGAGCCGGGAAAAAATTCGTGACGGT
>JACCDP011486312.1_pt1 | contig 16192 bp, 6 predicted proteins | sample 7445841 | NCBI WGS metagenome assembly JACCDP01 (sample SAMN15323441, study PRJNA562643) | freshwater metagenome | isolation source: river surface water | place: USA:Blue River Watershed | collected 2017-08-17 | reverse complement strand
AATTAAAAATGGATAAAATTAAAGAATTAGCTGAAGTTTGTGCTTATCGAAGGCGAAGATTTATAGAAAATAAAACAAATTTAGAGATAAAGCCTTGTTTTTTTCATGGGTGTTTCATATTTTCTCATAAAAGATTTGAAAATATTTTATCTTATGGAGAAAATATTTCTGATTTAAAACTTGATAAAACAATACATGCCGAACAGAAAGCTATAATTAATCTTCCTTGTTTAAAACCAAAAAAGAATTTAAAAAAAGTTGATATTATTATAGTGAGGACTAGTAAATCTGGAACTCTTGGTTTGTCTAAACCATGTTATCATTGTTTAATAGCAATGAATACTTCAATTAAAGAAAAAGGTTATGTAATCGAAGATGTTTATTATACAAATAGTGATGGAAGTTTAGAAAGAACAGATTTAAATAAATTATTACAAGATAATAATTGTCATGTGACTAAGTATTATAGAACTAAAGTTCCTGAATATAGAAAAAAATTAAAATTGAACTAAGAATAAATGAAATGCAAATATAGAATATAATAATATAATTTAAATTAATCAAAAACTGAGTTTTTTATTAATTTTTAAGAGAGAAGTATATTTATTTTAAAAAAATAAAAAAATATTTTATATTAATAAATAAAAATGGATAACGAAAATCGTAAAAAAACAGTCATCATGAACTTTCTTTATATGAAAGCTTCAGACAAGACTAATTTACCTTATAATTTTGATACTATCTCTACCATCCTAAGAGATAATCATAATATATTTATTACAAGAGACAACGAAACTCTTCTTTATTTAAAAGATTGTTTAAATGAGTTCAATGAAAACATTGATGATATTGATATGTATATTGCTCAAAAATATCCTGCTTCATCTCTTATTAAACCAAAAAAGAAGATCGAGATTGATAGTTCTGCTTCCGAAGACGAATCTGAAGATGAATCTAAATCAGTAGAAAAGAAAACTGTCAAAAAGACTCGAGCTCCAAGAAAACAAGCAGAGAAGAAAGTTTACGAGAAGGAAGGACAGCGTTATGATACTCCTGCAAAAGAAGATTCTTCTAGATTATATTACGAATCATTATATGCAGAAAATCCAGATAGCGAGATGGCTAAGAAATGGTTGATTGAAAGAGGTATTTCTCTTGAGGAATCGTCTCAAAATTGGGTCGAGCCAACATTTGAAGCAGTAGAAAAGATGGTAGAAGAAGAAGCGGTTTATCCAACTGATAAACAACTTAAGAAGGAGATAAATAAATTTTTTAATTTGTCTCGTATTCCACATGATGAAATAACTCCAAAACAAATTCGACAATATCTTGAGAAGGTATTTAATAAAGATTTGAAAGATCGCAAAGATGAAATCAATGATATGAGTATAGAAATTCTTGAGAAGTATATGAATAAAGAGAAAAAGAAAGAAAAAAAAGAAGAAGATTCAGATGAAGATTCAGAGGAGGAGGAAAAGAAGGTAAGAAAGACAAAAACATCATCTGAAAAGTTGAAGGGACAATTAATAGGAAAAGTTCCAAAGTTAAAAGAACTTACAAAGGAAGAAAAGGAAGAATATTATCAAAAGATTAAATTAGAAGATGAACTTTTTGATATAAATCAGAGATTATATTTTTTACAAGGACAATATCACTTAAACTATAATAGTATGGAAAGTTTAATACCACAAATGAATGGTGAAGAAATAAAAAACTTGAAAAATAAAATAAATCTTATTGTTCAACGTATTAAGGAAGTTAAACAAGAAAGACAAAAAATTCTTACTAAGTTAGAAGATTATCCAATTGTTCTTGCTTTTGAAACAAATGAAAAAGTTAAAAAACCAACTCAAGTATCTAAAATTGCTAAAGAATTCCAAAAAATACAAAAACTTGATGAAACTGATATTCTTACTGAAAAAGAAAAAACTTTTATTAAAGAACAAAGAAAATTAGCTAAAGAACAAGTCGAAGAAGAGATCATGATTGATGATAAAGAAGTTTATATAAAGAATAGAAATCAAAGAAGTGAAGAAAAGATGATTATGAATAAAGCTAATTACTATAACAGAAAGAATTTGCCTTATTATGCTTTTTTATCAAACTTTGTTCTTTCTCCTGTAATGCTTGCTGAAGATCCATATTTTGAAAAAATATATAAACAATATCCTGATTTGTCTATAGAATTTAGATCTGATTTTAAGAGATTAACAACTGAGCAAAAGTATGATTTTGTAAAAATGATATTTGATAATAAATCTTTAAGCGAAATTCATAAAGGAATTCAATCATCTGAAGCAATATATAATGGATATATACCAGAAGTTTTACAAAAATATGTTGTTGAAAATCCTGTAGATTGTGAGAATGTTAAAAGAATTATAGATGATGAATTGACCTATAATACTATGCATTATTTTAAGACTATTTCTCCAAATCAAACTAAACCAGAAGAAGTTGTAAAAATTGTTATTAATTTATTGAAGGGTAAAACAAGATGTGAGTTTGATAGCATTTTAGAAAACTATACACAAAGTTTAGTATCTGAAATAACAAAGAGTGTTTTGGATTACAATCAATTTATGTCAAATGTTCATAAGTATCAGTATGATAAACAAGAAGAATATATATCAAAAGATGAATATTTGTCTTCTCTTGATGAGGAAGATCAACATTTAATACAAAGATTATATTTAGCAGTAAGAGTTCCAGTTCCTATAGAGTATGAGGAAGATGTTAGTTATAAATATAAGCCATTAGAAGGACAGAGTATTTTATTTGCAGTAGATGGTAAGTATTCTGAGATTTTGACAGATTTGGCAAAGACATTTAATAATGAATATAATCGTAAAAAGATTTATGAAGTTATTGAAATTATTGAGAATACAATTGGAAATAAAAAGTTGAATAAAGACGAGAGAAAGCAACTTGAATTGGATGCTATTAATGAAGAGATCAAAGAAGGAAATATCAAACCAAATATTGGTAAATTTTTAACAAATTTTATAGAGTTGTATGGAAGTGTTGATTATATTCCTAAAGCAAGAGGAACAAGTGGTAAATACTTAAAGACTCATACAATGTTTAAATTTGAGAATGTAGATGATTTGCCACCATTCCTTAGAGAGAGTGCTTATCATCGTCTTCGCGATGCGATGATACAAATTGATATCAAGAAAGCTGAATATATTAATAAGCAGAAAGAGCAAAATAGTATTTTAGCCCAGATTCAATATGAGCTTATAAAATCCGAAATAAACAATCCTCGTTTGATAGAGTTGATTAATAGTTTGGATATTAAGCAGGAGATAAAGGCAAAGATTCTTTATTTTATAGAAAAGAGAGAATGGAATAATATTTATATTATTCTTGAGCAAGCACATCCAGGAAGAATAAAGAAAGTTTATGATCCGTTGGTATATCTTGGTATTCAAAGAAATAATCGTATGATGAAGAATAGAATGATGTCAGATCAGATTACAAAGTTAGAAGACGGTCTTCCATCTATGTCAGAAGGATTAAAGAAATGTTTGGAGTTACAAGCATTACATCCATGGATAAAGACAGGAAAAGAAGCAAGATATTTTATAGCAGATGTAAATAATCAGAGTAAATTTGATTTGGATGAAGATCAGCAACTTTTATTTGGAAAGAAAGTAGATGATGAAATTCTTGAAGATAAAAATTATTATATTCCAACAAATTTATTTTGGAAAAAATATTGTACTGATAATTTTATTTATACAAAAGGTCCGACAATGTGTAATCTTGAATATATCTTAAAAACATATACTTCAAATTCTGAACAAAAATACGTGTTAGGTCTTTTTGATCCAGAAAAACAAAAAGAATTACAATATAAACTTCGTGTGTCAGAATCTGATGAGGAGAAAGATAAGATTAAAGAACAATTGGTAAATACCTATAAAATCTTTACAGAGGAAGATTATAAGAAACAATGTGAATGGATAGAGAACAATACTATAAATTATGGAAATTATCTTAAGGTTATAGCATTAGATTTGAATAGACATAGAGAAGTTCGTGATGCTGTTCGTTCATCAACACTTGAAATTATTAAAAAGATTCTTAATGATTTGTATATTAATAAAAATATAACATCAAAAACAGATCAGATAGTAAACAGAGAAGCATTTGAGTTGGAAAAAGCAATTTACGAATCAACATTAGATTCAAGTGGTAGTAAAAAACCAATTTATGTTTATTATAAGATTTTGAATAATTTTGTAATTTTTATGGATGCAAATTCTCCACTTTATAATTATAGTGATTATTTTAGAACTTTATTTATTACAACATATATGAAGAACTACAAGACATTGATAAATCTTTCAATATTAGAAAAGATGCCTGAGATTTATTTGTTGCCAAATAAGAAAGAATTTATGTCTATGTATCTAAAATATATTAATAATTTGATAGAGAAGAGTATTCGTTCTGTAATGAGTACTTTTGATAATACAGTTAGCAAGCCAACTCGTCCAGAAAATTCATATCCAGATTTTAAGAAATTTTTAAATATTATTGTTGGTAAGGATGAACTTGAAAAATATAAAAACATCTGTGAAAATTATGAACAAGTATCTAATCCCTATGTTATGTTAAAACAATCTAATGGTAATATGTATTGTTTAAGTCAAGAACAAGTAGCTAATATTATAAACGGAAGAAATGAAGATATCTCTGATATTCCTCTTGAAATAAGAGAGAAGGCTGAACAATTATTAGTTATTGACGAAAGTGAAAAAGACATGTTTACTCGTATTAATATAATGAGAGTAGAAGCAGCACGTTTGGCAAAAGAATATTTTGGTGAGTTAAATTATTTGCAATTTTTCGAGTCTCTTTTTGGAAAAGAAGAATTGGATTATAGTTTGATAGATAGCATTGTTTCGCGAGTTGAGCAGTACATGAATATAGAGATGAATGAAAAAGAAAGAGAGTTGTTTGTTCAACAATTATTTGCTGAGTCACATAAACAGTTGTTACATACAGTACAGATTCTTGTTGATAAATATTGGAATGATAATAAGTCAGTATTGAATGAACTTCTTGTAAAAGAAAGATTATCACGAGAGCAAAAATATGGTAATAATATTAAAAATCTTGTAGAAGATAGAATTGAGAGATTTGAAATCTTAAAGCCAATGTTTGAATTTATTGATAACAATGTTCGTGTTGATGATGAAACAATATTTGATAGTGTTATTGATTATATTTCTCAATATAAAGTTGTAATGCCACCTGTAGAGAAAGAAAAAGCAACTGAAAGAGAAACTGTTAAATATTTAACTTCTAAGAATTGTCATTATTGTGCTTTATCTTTACAAGATAAAAATATATATAAAACATATGTATTGGGTGAAGTTAAAAGTGAGGATAGAGTAATACAAACAACATATCCAGTAGAGTTTTGTGGAAGAGAATGTTTTAGAGCATTTGAGTATAGAGATGTATCACAAGATAAATTAGAAGGAATGAAGATATATGTTTTGATTGGAAAGTTGATAGAGCCATATGGTAATGTTGAGTATATGAAGAAATATATTAAGAAGTTAGGTATTGTTATTCCAGAAGATGCAACATTTGGACAGATGTATGCAAGTTTATTAATCCATCCATCTTTTAATTTTGAAATATTAGATGCAAAGTATAAAGAGACAATGCTTGATTATCGTAAGGAAATTTTGCATAAGATTGCTGATTATTTTAAGATTGATAAACAAAATACTCCTGAAGTTATTTTTACAGAACTTAAACGTGATCCAGAATTTTTCTCTATGTTTATAAATCGTGTTAAACTTATTGGAGAACCTGTTACTGTTTATGAAAATATTCGCAGACAAACAGAGTTTAAATCATTCTCTCCAGGATGTGAAGTTGATGATACAATTATTCGTCAATATATTAATGATAAAGCTGAGAGAAGTGTGGATTACATTAAAGATTTTAGTTTTGATATTTTCTTTAGTAATTTCTTTAAGAATTTCAGAGAATGTTCTTATCTTACAAAGAGTATTAAAGAAGTTTCAATCGCTAGAGGAATGCAAGAAGGACTTTTACAATTATCTGAAGCTTTCTTTTTGAATCAAACTCAGGATATTGATACACTTGTTGATTTAATTGCTTCTGAGATGGAAAGAGGAAAGTATAATCTTTACATGACCAAAGGATTCAAAGAAGAAGAAGCAGATAGAAAAGCTCGTTCTGATGTAAAGAGAAGTAAGATAAGAGAAGGATTAGCTATAAAGGCAGATATGTTTAGTAAGATGACAACTAAAGAAAGAATAGAAGGATCAACTCCAGAGGAAAAATTACAATCATTAATGTCAAAGTATAATGATGTTTATATAGAGAGAAAGAATGCAGGAAAACAAATAGATTCAAGATTTTTGATGGACGATGTTATAAATAAGTTGGGAATAGTATTAGAGACATCAAATGTTTCAGTAGATACATATAAGGCACTTGTACATAAAGTAGCAACAGTATTTATTGAAAAGATGGTAGCGTTGATTCAACAAAGAGAAATGGGTGAGAATAGACCGCTTTTAGGAAGAAGAAAGAAACTCTCTAAATTGTCTGATATAGACGCTCTATCTGTTGAGATAGAAAACTTAATGAATCAAGTTAATTCAAATATGGAAGTTATTGATAATAATAAGATGAAGATAGAAGAGAATCAAGAAAAGATAAATGATTATTCTAAAGTTAAAATGAAGAAAGATAAACTTGTTCCAAGGTTCCAAGAGCTTGTAGATAAGTTAGAGGTAGAAAATCAAACTTTACAAAGTGAAGTTGATGCTTTAGAGTTGGATAATAATGTTTTGAAAGAAACAATAGAACAAAAAGAGGCAGAAATAAAAGAAAAGAAATCTACCGAGACCCGGATTACAAAAGAAAGTTCTGAGAAATCAGAAAAGAAATCAGAAAAGAAACTTACTGAAAGAGAAAAGAGAAAACTTGCAGCAAATCAACCAACTAAGACTGAAGAAAGTAATATTGAAAAAGCTGTTCGATCAGTTATGACATCAGATGAAGTTAAACAAATATTATTAGAAAAACTTCAAGATTATATGAAGATATTCCCTGAAACTCAAGCTGAAAAGTTAGAGAAACGTGTAAAGACTTCTGATATTCTTGCTAAGAAAGCTATAAGCGATAGAAAAGCAAGTGTTAAGATAGTTGATTATTCATCTAAATCTTTTGTTGTTATTGGAGATTTGACTGATATTAAAGCAGAATTAAAGAATCTTGGAGGTAAAGTAAATGAAAAGTTAGATATAAATGGTGATATTAAACCAGGTGTTGTATTCCCCACAGCAACAAGACAAGTAGTTGAAGATTTTATTAATCAATATAAATCAGAACCTGTTATTATAGAAGAAAAAGAAGAAGAAGAAGAGAAACCATATATATATGAAGAGGAAGAAGTAGAAGAAATAGAAAGAGAAGAACCAGAAGAAGAAGTTAAAACACTTGGAGAAGAAGAAGAATTTGAAAATGTAAGATATGAATCAGAAGATGAAGGATATGGAGAAGCGCTAGAGTATAATCCAGAGGATGAAGATGAGGAGAATAAAGAAGATTATGAGTATGGTGAAGAGCAGTCGGATGATGAAGGATTTTTCTAAAGACCTAGGGTCTTTAACTAAATTAAATAAATTAGACTAAAAAATTTTATAAATAAATTTATAAAATTTTAATTTATATTTTTATATAATAATATAAAATGAGTGAAAAATATCATACACAATTTTTACTTGATGATTTTTTTCCTTTGTATGTGAAAGAAACTGATAAGAATGATTTTTATACAAATTCTTCAAACGAAGAGAATTTATTTTATAATTCTGTTATGATGAAAAGCGAATTTGGAGAACTTAGACCTTATTATGGAGAACCTAAACCTAAAAAAGGTGAATTTTTAAGACATCAAGAATTTATGAGCCGCTTTATGTCTCCTTACACTCCTTATGATAAAATGCTTGTTTTCCAGGGTCTCGGAACCGGTAAAACATTTACATTGGCAGCAGTTTCTGAGCTCTCTAAAAAAATTAAAACTAATGAACTTTCTAGAAATAAAATTATAATTCTTGTTCGTAATCCTAACCTTAGAAATAACATGGTTGCTGAAATAGCTAACGCATTTGGATATGCTCCTTCAAAAGAAGAAATAGAAGAAGAAAGTTTATCTGATAAAGCAATTGCTACAAGAATTAATAAAAGAATTGGTGTAAATTATCAAGTAGAAACTTTTACAACTTTTGTAAATCAAATTAAACTTATGAGTGATGAACAAATTAAAGAAGATTATTCAAATTGTTATATATTAATTGATGAAGCACATAATCTTCGTACTCAATCTTCAGGTAAAAAAGATGATAGAAAAAATTACGAACAAATTCATAGACTTTTACATTTAGTATTAGGATGTAAAATATTATTATTAACAGCAACTCCAATGAGAGATAAACCAAGTGAAATTTGTAGTCTTTTAAATTTACTACTTCCGCTAAAAAAACAACTTGATAGAAAAAATTTTAATGAAAATTATTTCGACGAAAAACAATTCAAAGAAAATAAAAAAGCTGAATTTAAAAATTATGTAAAAGGTATTGTCAGTTATCTTAGAAGTTCTACTAGTGATGTTCAAGTTGAATATGCTGGAGACATTGACAAGTCAAGTGATATGCAATTTACAAAAACAGCTAGACTACAAATGAGTGATTTTCAAAGTAATATTTATAAAGAAGCTTTTCTTAAAGATAAGCCAAATGATGAAGGTGCTGAAATAGATATAGATGAAGAAGATTTTGAAAAAAGTGGAGGAGATTCAGGAATTTGGTTAAATAGTAGACAAGCAGCAATGTTTGTATTTCCAGATGGAACTTATGGAATACAAAAAGTTGAGAAAAGAAAAAAACAATCTGGAAAACCAAAAATTACTATTGAAACTGATTCTGAATCTTCTTCATCTGAAGAGGAAGAAAAAGAAGATGTAAAAGAACCTTGGTTATATGAAGAAGAAAAAATATACAAACCAAGTTCTAGATTGATAAGATATTTTCATGCTAAAGGAAATTCAAAAAAAGATATGTTAGAACAATTAAAGAAATATTCAGCAAAGTTTTATTTTGTAATTAAAGAGATTCTTAAAAATCCTCGTGAAAAGTTTTTCGTTTATTCTAATATTGTCTCAGGAGGTGGCGCTTTACTTTTTGGTGCTATTCTTGAAATTTTTGGATTAAAACACGTTGAACCTGCTTCTAACTCAATTGATACTTTATCTCAATCAGATAGATATATGGTTTTAACAGGATCAACATTATCTTCAGCTCAAACTGATGTTTTAGTGAATAGAGTTTTTAACGATCCTAGAAACAAGTATGGAGAGTATATAAGAGTTATTGTAGGAAGTCATGTTGTAGGAGAAGGTTTAAGTTTTAAGCATATAAGAAAAATGTGTGTATTAACACCTTTCTGGAATTCACCAACAACAGATCAAGCAATTGGAAGAGCAATTCGTTCTTTTTCACATAATGATTTACCACAAGATCAACAAAACGTAGTAGTATATAGAATAGCAGCAATTCCTTTACCTATAGAAAATGTTCAATCAATTGATATGCTTATGTATAAAGTAAGTGAAGATAAAGATATAAAGATAAAACAAGTTGAAAGATTATTAAAAGAAAGTGCGGTAGATTGTGCGTTAAATAGAGAGAGAAATATAATCTCAACAGATAAGCCATTTTCAAAAGAGTGTGATTATTTAGAAGAATGTAATTATAGATGTGAATTTGTAGATGATAAATATTATTCAGTAGATTGGGTTGGAGAGAGAGTACAAGATACGTATAATTTGTATTATGCAAGAGAGGAGATAAATAAAGTAAAGATAATAGTAAAAGAAGCATTTAGTATGAAATTTACATATGATTTTGAAGATTTATATGAAATGATATTAACACAAATTATCGATTTATCGCCAATTGTATTGGCAAGAGCATTAAATGAAATTATAACATATAATAATCCAATTATAAATAGATTTGGATTTGAAACATATTTACGTGAAGATAGAAATTTATTTTTCTTAATTGATGATCCATTTTCACCATCGCTTTATACAAGTGCTTATTATACAGCGAATCCAGAGCCAGATGAGGGATTTCAATCATTTGAAGAGATAATTATAAATTATCAGTATGATAAGATAGAGAGAATATTAGATATTATAATTAGAAATCAAAGAAAGACAAATTTATTAGATAAAATATTTACAAATTTATCATTACATTTAACACAACAAATAGTAGAAATCTTTTTGTTAGCATATTTTAATAAATCAATAAAGAATAAAACATTACAAGAATATATTTATCAAAAGTATGGAAGTTTTATATCAAAGATAGATGATGATATCTTTTTAGTTATAGATACAGATAATATTAAAGTATTGGAACAACAAGATGAGGGTTTTGAGTGGGTAGATGTATCAGAAGAAATTAAAGAAAAGTTAGAAAAACAAAAGAAGACAAAATTAGCAGAGTTAGAAAAGACAGATTGGGGTTATTTTGGATATTTATTCCAAGATAAAGGAAAAGAACGATTTACAATTCGTATTGTAGGAGATTATTCTGAAAAGAAAGAAGGCGGAGTAGATAAGAGAACAGAAAGAGAGGGATTGACATGTGGAACAGGAAAATTATCATTAAAGGGATTAATACCAATGGGCTATGATTTGATAGAAAAGGCTGTAAGATTTAATAAATTGCCTCCAAATTTTAAGAGTTCAAAATCAAAAACATATACAACTGATGAAATAATGAGTAGAGAATATTTTAAGAAATACTTAGAGAATGTTATTTTATTGAATACAATGAGTAGTTATTTGGATAGATTATCACAACAAGATATAAATAATTTGTCAAAGATGTGTTATAATGCTTTTTCATCATTTAAGAAGACAGAGCAAAAATTATTAAAAGATTTAGTGAATGAAAATACGAAAAAATTAAATGATAGTACTAAAATAATAGAGTTTATAAAGAAAGTACCAAGAGATTCTTTATTAGAACATATAGGTACAGATGCTTCATCATCTTATGAAATTATTAAAAATTTGAAAGAAAATCCTGTAATAAGAGGAATAATAAGAGATAATATAGAAAAGTTACCGCAGAGTTCTAAAGATAATTTAGGAGCTTTAATTTCGGATAAGACAGGAGTGGCAATATGCGCTATTCTTAAAGATTGGTTTAAAGAGAACAAATTACTTATAGAGGGAATAAAATAAAAAAAATCATTTTCATTAATTGAGTTTTTAAAAAAAATATTGCTATAAAGTATCTATATTAATGACAATCAATTCAAATTCAATGACTGAGACATTATATCAATATAAGCCATCCGACTATAATTTTTCTCTTACTGATTTATGGTGTTATAATCCATCTGTTAGATCAGATGTCTTAATTTCAAAAGAAAATATTTCCGACAATTCTCATATTATCTCCAGTTCAGGTTCAAATAATGATATACTTCCGGTTTTTGGGTCCCAGCCCTCATGTGAAATACCTTTAAAAGAAGAGAAAAGACAAATAAGAAGTGGTGTTATATTTATGATTGAAAATAGTGATGTTGAAAAAGTTAAGTTCTTAGTAGTAAAAGGTCAAAGAAAAAATGGCAATGAAGGAATTTGGAGTCTTCCTAAAGGAAGAGCTTCTTATGAAGGTGAAAATCCTGAAATATGCGCTATTCGTGAAGTTTATGAAGAAACAGGTATAAAATTATCAAGTTTATCAGGACTTCCAATGTTTAAAATATCTCATAATATATATTATAAGTATATAACAACTGAGAATGAATTCTCAAATTTTCATATACAGGATGTTTCAGAGGTAGAGAAAGTAGAATGGAAAACAATAGCAGAACTTAGAAATTTGAATTGTAATAAAGACTTACGTTCAATATTATTATATCCTACAAAAAATTTTACATATCATAAATGTTTATTTTTATGAGGGTTGAGAAAACCTAAAAATAAATAATTTTAATTAATTTATTTCATTGTGAAATAAATTAATTGTTTAATTATATTCATTTAATCCAGAGTTTAGCTCTGATAATTAATTAAAATTTAATTCTCTTTGTAATTGAATAGCAAGCTCGCGATCTTCGCGTTCTTGTCTTTCTCTTTCATCTTCAGATTCATCTTCATCTTCAGAAACATAATTAATAACTTGTGAATTATTTACTTGTTCTTGAACAGGTAATTGCTGATTATGTAAATGTTGATTATGATTAGAATCAGATTGAATTCTTCTTTCGCTATTTGATAAAAGTCTATGAACTTTTAATTGGGAAGTTCTTCCCAATCTTAAAGCTCTTCCTAAAATTTGAGTTTCAATAGCATTACTACTGAGTTGATGATATAAAATAATATCTGTAGTTTCAGGAAGATTAATACCAGTACCATCACTACGAGCATTTAAAAATAAAACTTTTGTAAGACCATTTTTATAATCACGAATATGTTTTTGTTTAGTGTCAGCTGTTCCTTTCACTTCACTCCAAGTAATATGATTTTCATTTAAAATTGAAGTGATATTATCAAAAGTACTAGAATATTCACTAAATAATAAAAATTTTCCTTCAGGATTAGATTTTATAATATCAACAACAGTTTCTGGTTTTGGCTTTGGTTTTTCAATTTGTTCTTTCTCTTCTTTTTCTTCTTTCTCATCATCTTCATGAGTTGATGAAGAAACGATCATTTTTCCAAGATCAATAAAACTTCTACAAAAAGGACATTTTTTAGTTGATTTATATAAATTTTTAATACACTCGCTACAAATAATATATTTACAACAATCAGTAAGAACTTTGTCTTTTCCTTCAAATTCATCGCAACAAATAGGACATTCTTCTTTTTCACTTTCTTGTAATTTATTTTTAAGATTTTGTAAAGATTTTTCAGCTTTTTCTAATTTTTCTGTAATTTCTTTAATTTTATCTTCATTTTCTATAGTTGTATAATATACAATAGATGCTTTGAGTTCTGTTATAGTTTTTTCTTCTTTTTCTATAACAATATCAGAAATTGATTTATTTTCTTTATGACCTCCTAACGCAGCAATTGCTCCAGAAATATTATCTGCTGCTAACATTCTTTGAACTTCTGGTGTTAAGTGATTCATAAGATTGTTTAAATCTCGGATATAACATTGATAATATTTATTTATAACTTCTGCTTGTTGATAAGAACGAGCAAGATCTTCTTCGCTATTTTTTATATTAATAAAATTAGTAGGAACACTTGATAAAATATTCATCATCATATTTACTGATCTTCTAGAATGATTTCTGTAAGGAATATCATTACTACACTGAACAGTTGCAGATATGACCCAATAATTTAAAGCATAAAGTTCTTCAAGTCTTCCATATATTTGTACTTCATCAAAAATTATTCTTCTAAAACAATAACCTTGATAATTGAGTATGTTTATACCTTTTCTTGAAGCGTTTGTATTTATATAAAAAGTTAGTTTTTTCCAAAAATCATTATAACGATTATAAGTTATAAGAACAAGATCAACTTTATTTATCCATTCATCAATATTTTCAAAATCAATATTTTTATATATAACTTTGAAAGTTAAATTTGAATGTTTTAACTCGTTTATCCATTGATTATAAACAGAAGAACCAATAACAATAATATTTAATGGAAAGAAAATAAAAGTACTAGCATAACTTTTTTTATATGAAAAATAATATGTTTCTCCTGAAGAAGAAGGAAGTTCTATATTAATAAATTCAATACCATCTTTTTTATAAACTTTATTTATATCTTTTTCAGTTCCAACCATTGCTGCATCAGTTTGTTTTCTTCTAGATAAAAAAGAAACAGTTGTAAGAGTTTTACCGCTTCCAACTTTATCTGATAAAATACCAACTCTAGAAGAAAATTCTATTTTACGATTTCCAGCATATCTGTCATGATAAGAAACTTCTTGAGAAGAATTATCTTCAAGATTTTCCATTTTTAAAACACTATTTTCTTGATGTTTATATAAAGGAATATCAATACCCCATTCATTCAATTCTTTTTCATCATCTTCAAATATAATAGAAGGTCTTGGTTTTGGTTTTTCTTTTTTTGGTTGAACTTTTCTTTTTCTTTTTTTAACAAGTTTTCCTTTTTTATTTACATAATATTCTGCTGGTTCACATTTTTCTTCTTCTTCATCACTTTCTTCATCAGAACTTAAATATTCATAAATTTTTGGTGGCATCTTTATACAATGTATATATTAAATAAATATATTCTTTTAAATCAGTTAATAGGGTATTTAAAGCTCTGAAGAACCATTACTTTTTTTATATGAACATCAATAAACTGATTTTTTTATAAAATTTACAAAAATATTAAAAATGATAAAGATTAATTTATTTGAAGATTGTGATATAAAAACATTAGAAGATTTAGAAAATTTAGTTTCCTTAAAAGTTCCAGAATTTGCTTGTAAAAACGGAAATCTAGATCTTGTTCATAAACTTATTTTACATGGTTATCCAATATCTAAAAAATGCTGGTATGAAGCGGCATTACATAATCATCTTGATATAATTCAATATGCTTTACAAAATGGTTTTCATAATATGTTTGACGAAAGTGTGTTCAAAGCATCTATAGAGGGAGGAAATATGGATATAATATTATATTTAAGTGAAAATTTTCCAGAGTTTAAAAGAAAAGATAGAGGAGATTATATTGATATAGCTTTAGAAAAAGGAAATTTATATTTAGTAGATTGGCTGCTTTTACAAGGATTTAATTTAGGAAGATATTCTATTGGAGCTGCAAAAAAAGCAAAAAATAATTTAGATTGTATTAACTTTGTTTTAGGAGAATATTATAGAACAAATAATTTAGAAAGAATTAATCAGTTCAAAGGAGGATTGTTTTTTTCTCTAACAGAACCAAATTTAAAAATTGATTTTAATTTTTATAGAAATATTAAAAGATTATTTGAAGATAAAGAATTAAATAAATATTATAATTCGGGTAAATATATAAATTACCAGGATCAGAACCCAGATTAAATAAAAATATATTTTTTAAAATATAAAATATATTTTTAACAATGTAAATTATTAACTTTCTCTAATAATTCATTATTCTTTTTAATATTAATTAATGCTTCACGAACACACTCTTTTATATCTCTAACTCCGTATATATTTTGAGGTTGTAATACATTATTACTTCTTTTAGCTTTTAATAATCCATCTAAATCTTTCTCTTCAATATATTCACAAATATGATTTGGATCAACAATTTCTCTATACATATCTAAAATTTCTTTATGACTTATAGGATTTTTATTAACCATATTATGAGTTCCTACGATTCCATTGATTGTCAGTCCAATCATAATAGGAATAATATCAGGCAGATAAGTCATAGAATTTGGCATGTCATAAATGTATTTAAATTTTGAAATTTTTGTTATAAAATTTTTCTCATGACTGTTATCAACAATTGGCATTCTAATTCTAAAATTAATTACTGTATTAGGAAATAATTTCATTAAATTATCTGTATATCCTTTTACAATACTATACCCGCTACCAAAAAAGTCTGGTGTGTCTTTCTCCGTATAAATATAATCATTCTCTCTTGTATTATTAGAAAAAATACATCCAGTTCCTAAATAAGCTAAAGGAACTCCATATCTTTTACACAAGATAGCTAATAACATAGGAGCATATAAATTATCATTAATATTTTCTTTAAGATTATTTTCAAGATAATCAATATTAGGAATATAATTTCCATCTTTATCAGTACCAGATGTTCTTCCTATTGTACAAAAGACTCTATTCGCTCTCGAAATTTCGTAAGCAAGCTGTTCTTCATTTTTTACATCTACACGAGTTTCAGATAGTTCAAGAACGTGATCTGGATACATTCTACGCCATTGTTCAACAACTTGGCTTCCTATAAAACCACGATGTCCATAAAAAAGAATTTTCATTTTTATATAATAATTAATCTTATATTTAATTATTATATTTATTTAAGTTATTTAATCTATAAATTCTAATTCTGTTTTTATTTTATTTAAATTTTCTTCTACAAACTCTCGTCCATATT
>JACCDP011086859.1_pt1 | contig 16193 bp, 10 predicted proteins | sample 7445841 | NCBI WGS metagenome assembly JACCDP01 (sample SAMN15323441, study PRJNA562643) | freshwater metagenome | isolation source: river surface water | place: USA:Blue River Watershed | collected 2017-08-17 | reverse complement strand
CTGCGGTTCAAGCCCGGTTTGCGGCGCCTGCGCCACGCGGCGAGCAGCGGGGCCACCCCGGCAGGCCATGATCAGCGCGCAATCCAGGCTATCCAGCACAGGCACCGGCAGTAGCGCGGCAAGCTTCGGCGCCAGCCCCACCAGCCCCGCGCCGCCCAGCACCACCACGCCGGCGCCTTCGGCCACCGCTTGCTGGGCTTCTTCTGCAATCAGGTGCAGTGCCTTTTCGGGTTCGCGCGCAATCATATCGCCGGTGGGGGGCACGCTGCGGACCTGCACTTTATCGCGGCCATGGCCGCGGATCAGGGCGAATTCTTCCAGCATCGGCACCCAGGCGGTGCCGCCGGTCAGCAATGCGATGCGTGGCGCCTGTTCCAGGGCAAGCGTGATGGAAGCTTCCGCCATGCCATGGACGGGGATGGGCAGAAGCTCGCGCGCGGCTTCAATGGCAGGTTCACCGAAACAGGCGATGATGGCGGCATCAAAGCCCTGCGGATTGGTGGGGCCGATATGCTGGGCCAAGCCTGTCAGCACTGCATGGCCGGCGATGGCGACCGCAGCGCGGGTCGCAATATAGCGCGCGCCAAAGGGGGCGGTTGCTGGCACCAGATCACAGGCGGGCAGGCCAAGCCGGGGCAGGGCTTCCTGCGCCCGTTTGGCGATCAGATCGGTGATGGCAGGGTCGGTATTGCCGTTCAGAAGCAGGATGCGCATGGGTGTTTCTGGCCTCGGCCGGGCTTGGCTGGCAAGCCCAAGGCAATTTTCTGTTGCACCTTGGCGCGCGGCGCCGCATGGTCGGGCAGTGCTGCCAATAAAATAGGCAGGGATGAACATCTCTGACCGCCGGCCTAGGGCTGGGGGGAGGCACGGGCTTTGCTGCCTTCAGATCTTGTTGCGCTGTTGAGACCTTGGGTCTGGGCGGTGAGCAAGGCGATGAATTGCCTTTAGGCGGCGGTTTCCCCCGAAACCGTCCGAACGCGATGAAGGGAGAGTGACGCAATGCGATTGAAGAAATTCTTGATGGCAGCCTGCCTGGTGGCGCTGCCCGTGTTGGGGGCTTCTGTGGCTGACGCCCAGGGCACGCTGCGCATCGGCATGACGGCGGCCGATATTCCGCTGACCAACGGCCAGCCCGACCAGGGCTTTGAAGGCAACCGCTTCACCGGCATTCCGCTGTTTGACAGCCTGACAATGTGGGATCTCTCGGCGGCCGATAAGCCTTCAGTGGTGATCCCTGGTCTTGCGACCGAATGGGCCGTGGATGCCAATGACAAGACGCGCTGGGTGTTTCGCCTGCGGCGCGGCGTGAAATTCCATGATGGTTCGGATTTCAATGCCGATGCCGTGGTGTGGAATGTCCGCAAAGTTCTGGACCGTGAAGCGCCGCATTACGACCCGCGCCAAGTTGGCGTTACCGCGACCCGCATGCCAACGCTGCGCCGCGCGGAAAAGATTGATGATTACACGGTGGCGCTGTTCACAGCGGAACCGGATAGCCTGCTGCCGATCAACCTGACCAATTTGTTCATGGCAAGCCCGACGCAGTGGGAACGCCTGCGCGCCGCGAACCTTCGGGCACCGGCCCCTTCCGCATGACGCGCTTCGTGCCGCGTGAGCGTGCCGAATATGCGCGCAATGATGCCTACTGGACTGATAAGGCGAAGCTTGACCGCATTGTGATCCTGCCCATCCCGGAAGCCAATGCGCGCACTGCCGCCTTGCTGTCCAACCAGGTGGATTGGATTGAAGCGCCGGCGCCGGATGCCATTCCGCAGCTGCGTCAGCGCGGCATGGTGATTACCAGCAATGCGCAGCCACATGTCTGGCCGTGGCAGCCCTGCTTTGCGGAAAATTCGCCTTTGCGTGATGTGCGCGTGCGCCGCGCCATCAATCTGGGCATTGACCGTGAAGGGCTGAAGACGCTGCTGGGCGGCATGATGTCCGTGCCGGTTGGTACCGTACCGCGCGGCCACCCATGGTTCGGCAACCCAAGCTTCAATATCCGTACGGATAAGGCCGAAGCGCGCCGCTTGCTCGCGGAAGCGGGCTATACGCCGCAGCGTCCGCTCACGCTCAAGGTGCAGATCTCGGCTTCCGGTTCGGGCCAGATGCAGCCGCTGCCGATGAATGAATTCCTTCAGCAAGACCTGAAGGGGATCGGCGTGAATGTGGAATTCGATGTGGTGGAATGGAACACCTTGTTCGCCAATTGGCGCCAGGGCTGCACCCATGCCGCCGCGCGCGGTGCGCATGCCACCAACGTGTCCTTCGCTGCCATGGACCCCTTCTTTGCCATGGTGCGCTTCTGGGATTCGAAAATGGCGCCGCCGGTTTCCAATAACTGGGGCTTCTTCAACGATCCGCGCTTCGATGCGATGATCGCGGAAGCCCGCAACGCCTTTGAACCCGCCGCGCGTGATGCCGCGCTTGCCCGCCTGCATGCCGCCGGCGTGGATGAGGCGCTGTTCATCTGGATTGCGCATGACGTTTCCCCGCGCGCCATGAGCCCACGCGTGCGTGGCTATGTTCAGCCGCAAAGCTGGTTCGTGGATTTGCGCCTGCCCTATATCCAGTAACACTTGATCGCCGGGCGGCAATGACCGCCCGGCGATTGCCGGAGAGACAATGTTTTTCTACCTGATCCGTCGTATTGCCTATGGCATCCCAATCGCGCTTGCGGTTGGGTTTGTCTGCTTCATGCTGGTGCAGATTGCGCCGGGCGATCCCATCAATGCCATCGTGCCGCCCGATGCACCAGGCGATGTGGTGGAACAGGTGCGGCGCGATTATGGGCTTGATAAGCCCTTGCCCGTACAATTCGGGCTTTGGCTTTTGAAGGTGGTGCAGGGCGATTTGGGGCGCTCACTCGCGTCTGGTCGTCCGGTTTGGTCTGATCTCTCCAGCGCCATTGGCAACACGCTGATGCTGGCCACCTGCGCTTCGCTGCTTGGTTTCATTCTGGGCTGCCTGCTGGGCGGCTTGGCTGGTACCTTCCGCGGTTCTTGGATTGATCGCGCGGCGGTGACGCTGGCGGTGGGTGGCGTTTCGGTGCCGCATTACTGGCTTGGCATGGTGATGGTGGTGATTTTCTCCGTCCAATTGAATTGGCTGCCAGCCATGGGCGCGGGGCCGGGCGGGTCTGCCGATTGGGCCTGGGATTGGGAACATATCAAGCATCTTGTCTTGCCGACTGTGACGCTCTGCGTGATCCCGATGGGGATTGTGACGCGCACGGTGCGCGGCATTGTTGCTGAAATCATGAACCAGGAATTCGTCACGGCCTTGCGCGGCAAGGGGCTGACACGTGGCGGCGTTTTCCTGCATGTGGTCAAGAATGCTGCGCCCACCGCGCTTGCGGTGATGGGCTTGCAGCTTGGCTATCTGATGGGCGGTTCCATTCTGGTGGAAACCGTATTCTCCTGGCCCGGCACAGGGCTTTTGTTGAACAACGCGATTTTCCAGCGTGATTTGCCGGTGCTGCAAGGCACCATCCTGGTGCTGGCGATGTTCTTCGTCATCCTCAATCTTCTGGTGGATCTGATGCAAACCGCGCTTGATCCGCGCATTAAGCGGGGCTGAGGCCATGGCGAATAGCGCAACCACCCCATCGGCGGCGGAAGCTGAACTCGCGGTTCAGGCACGTCAGGCGGCAGAAAGCTCTACAGGCTATTGGGCCGGTGTCTGGAAGCGCGTGCGCCGTGACCCGGTGACGATCTTCTGCGCGTCGATTTTATTGCTGATGCTGCTCGCGATCGTTTTCGCGCCTTTGATCGCGCCGCATGATCCCTATCAGGGCAGCATGCTCCGCCGCCTGCGCGCCATTGGCACGCCGAATTATGTGCTGGGCACGGATGAACTTGGGCGCGATATGCTGACGCGCTTGCTTTATGGCGGGCGGCTTTCCTGGTTCATGGGTATTACGCCGGTTGCCTTGGCTTTCGTGATAGGCACGGTGCTGGGCGTGCTGGCGGGTTATACGGGCGGCAAAACCAATATGGCCATTATGCGCGTGACGGATGTGTTCTACGCCTTCCCATCCGTGCTGCTGGCGGTGGCGATTTCGGGTGCTCTCGGTGCCGGCATCATGAATGCCATCCTCGCGCTGACGCTGGTATTTATCCCGCCCATTATTCGCGTGGCGGAAACGGTGACAACCGGCGTGCGCAATCTGGATTTCGTGGATGCAGCGCGGGCTTCGGGCGCCAATGCCTTCACCATTGTGCGCGTGCATGTGCTGGGCAATGTGCTTGGGCCAATCTTTGTCTACGCCACATCACTGATCAGCGTTTCGATGATTTTGGCCTCGGGCCTTTCCTTCCTCGGGCTCGGCACCAAGCCGCCGGAACCCGAATGGGGGCTGATGCTGAATACGCTGCGCACCGCGATTTATGTGCAGCCTTGGGTGGCGGTGCTGCCGGGGGCCTGCATTTTCATCACCTCCATCTGCTTCAACCTGGTCAGCGATGGGCTGCGTCAGGCGATGGATGTGAAGGGCTGATTTTATCGAATACCGTGGCGGTCAAGTTCTGTACTGAGCCGCCCGGTGATGAAGAAGAAGAACATACGAAAATCCGCCACCAGCGACCATAGCGGGTGGCGAAAAGTGGCGGGGCGGTTCTTTTCTACAAAGAAATGCCCGACCCAGGCCGGGCCATAGCCGCAGACCAGCGCCACCAGCAGCAACCAATATTGGCCCGAGATCAGCGCAGTCGCGGTCAGCAAAAGCCCAGCGCCTGTGCCCGCAAAATGTAGGGCACGCGTGGTGGGCTTGGCGTGTTCACCAAGGTAGTAAGGCCAGAATTCGCCGAAATTCTTGAAGCCTGCGCTCATCTCATCGCTGCTTTTGCCTCAGAGTCTGGCGGCACCAGCGCGGCATCCAAGGCAGCACGCAGCGACGCCAGCTTGCGTTCATTCTCCACCTTCAGGCCGAACACATCCTTCACATAGAAAACGTCAATCGCGCGCACGCCGTAGGTGGTGATATGGGCTGAGGCGATTTGCATGCCCTGATCGCTCATTGCCGCGGTCACATCATGCAAAAGCCCAGGGCGGTCGCGGCCATTCACCTCAATCACGGTGTGGGTGTTGGAGGCGTGGTTATCAATCACCACGCGCGGCGGCACGGTTACGGCGCGGAGCCTGGCCGGTTCGCGCTTCAGCTTGCGGATTTCATCGCGCAGCCTGAGCCGACCTGAAAGCGCCTGTTCCACCAGTACAGAAAGCCGCGCCAGACGATGCGGCGCATCCAGCGCCCCGCCCTGGTAATCCTGCACCCAGAAAGTATCCAAAGCCATGCCATCCGTCATGGTATGGATGCGCGCATCCACAATGCTGGCCCCCGCCACCGCCAAAGCGCCGGCGATTTTGCTGAAAAGCCCGGGATGGTCGGTGCAATAGACCGTCACTTCCGTGACGGCGCGATTTTCCAAAACGCGCGTGCGTACCGTGAGCGGCGCCTTTGCGGCGCGCGCTTCCTGGATCATGGCGGCGTGGCGCGCATGGGTTTCAGGATCAAAGGAAAGCCAATAGCCAGGATAACCAAGGCCAAGGAAATGATCGATTTCCGCCCGCGGATGGCCGGCCAGCAATTTGGCCGCCGCATCCTTGGCGCGCGCCACGCGCACATCGCGTTCAGGTACGGAAAGACCGCCGGCCAGTACTTCGGCAACGCGCCAATAGAGTTCGCGCAGCAGCGTGGCTTTCCAGCCATTCCAGACCTTGGCGCTGACAGCGCGCATATCGGCAACGGTCAGCACCAGCAAAAGGCGCAGCCGTTCCGGGCTTTGCACAACCTCGGCAATGTCCAGGATGGTTTTCGGGTCTTCGATATCGCGGCGGAAGGCGGTTTCGCTGATCAGCAAATGATGCAGCACCAGCCAGGAAACGGTCTCCGTCTCCTCAGGCGTCAGGCCAAGCGCGGGGCAGACATGCAGCGCCAATTCCGCGCCCAATTCGGAATGATCACCGCCGCGCCCCTTGGCGGCATCATGCAGCAGCATCGCAACAAAAAGCGCACGGCGGGATTGCACCTGGCCGATCAATTCACTGGCCACCGGCGCCACTTCGGTCAATTCGCCGCGTTCCATGGCCCCCAGCACGCCGATCGCTTCAATCGTATGCTCATCGACCGTAAACACATGATAGGTGTCGAACTGCATCAGCCCGACCACGCGCTGCCAATCGGGCAGAAGGGCCGCGATTAAGCCGGCTTCATTGAGCATGCGCATCCAAATATGCGGTTCCCTGCCGGTTAGGAGGTCAAGGAATTCCGCACTCGCCGCCGGGTCCCCACGCAGCCGCGCCAAATGCCGCGCATGGCGCACAATGGCGCGGAAAGCGAGCGGGTGGATATCAAGCCCCCGATCGCGCGCGAGCCGAAAGATGCGGAGCATCAGCACGGGTTCGATGGTGAAATCAAAGCCTGGTGCCGCGATGATCTTGCCATCCGCCAGCCCAAAGCCCGCTTCAGTGAGTGCCTTGTCGGGCGCGGGCAGCACGGCAGGGCGGCCGAGTGCTGCGCGAATAATGGCGGGTTCCAGAATGCGCGTGAAACGCGCCACATCGCGCACGGTCAGGAAGAAGTGCTTCATGAAGCGTTCAACGCCATCCTGAAGCCCGCGCCGCGTATAGCCCATGCGGGCGCCCACCACCGGCTGCAAATCAAAGGTCAGGCGTTCTTCCGCGCGGCCTGTCACCATGTGCAAATGAAACCGCACGGTCCACAGAAAATCCCAGGCGCGGCGAATGGCGCGCGCTTCAGTGGCCGTGAGTAGCCCACCGCCTGGGCTATCAGGGCCCACCAATTCCGGCATGCGCTGCACATTGAAGGCATAGCGCGCCAGCCAATACAGCGTTTGCAAATCACGCAGCGCGCCGCGGCCTTCCTTCACATGGGGTTCAACCATGTAAGGGCTGTCACCGTAGCGGCGATGGCGCTTTTGCCGCTCCGCAAGCTTGGCTTCAAGAAAGGGCTTCAAGCCGTAACGCGCGCGGGCGGCGCGGAATGCCTCATCAAACCGGGCGAAAATCGCTGGATCACCCGCGACAAGCCGCGCATCTAAAAGCGCCGTCATCACGGTTGCGTCTTGCTTCGCTTCCTGCAGGCATTCCGATCGTGATCTTGTGGCGTGCCCCACCTTCAGCCCCAGATCCCAGAGCAGGTAGAGCATGAATTCGACCGCCTTCTTGCCCCTGGCGCTCATGCTGTTATCGGTCAGGAACAGCAGATCAATATCGGAAAATGGCGCCAAGACGCCGCGGCCATAGCCGCCGGTTGCGACAAGCGCGTGGGATTTTTCGCCACGTTCGGGCGGGTGCAGCGCTTCGGTGTAGCGATGAATGCCAACCATGAGCGTATCGGTCAGTGCGGCTAGCCAGCGCGCTGCGGCAAGCCCGGATAATTCGCGCGCTTCAAAAGCCTGCTGCACGCGCGCTTGAATGCGCCCCCAATGCCGGCGCAGCAGCGCTAGCGCTTCATCACGCGGCAGCGGTTGGCCCTGCGGCAGCAATTCGGCCAGCAGATCAGCCAGCACCAGCGGCTGTTCGGACACCACGCCAGGATGAGAGGCGCCGCGCCGATGCGGTGCCGGGATGGTTTCGGGTTTTGCCTCGGTCAGTCTCATTACTGTCACACTAACTTGTCCGGCGCCGCTGCGACAGTCTCCAAAAGCGATTTCACGCGGTAGAGAAACTCCTGCGCTTCTCGCGGGCTGAGTGTATCGGGGTCGAGCGCCGCAAGCGCTTCCAAAGCCGGGTGGGATGGTGCGGCGGCGGGCCCGGGGCGGGCGAAAAGCGGCATTTCCTCAGCCAGGGGATCAAGCCCCTTGGCGCGGGCTTCGAGTGAGGCCAGCACAGATTCTGCCCGGCGCAGCACATCACGCGGCACGCCAGCCAGCTTCGCGACATGCAGGCCCCAGGATTTCTCTGCCGCACCGGGGCCGACGCTATGGCGGAAAATCACCTGCCCGCGCCATTCGCGCACCTGCATGGTGGCAAGCGCAAGTTCCGGCAATTTGGCGGCAAGCGATGTCAATTCATGGAAATGCGTGGCGAAGATGGTGCGGCAGCGCATGCGGTCATGCAACGCTTCCAAAACGGACCAGGCGATGGCCAGGCCATCCCAGGTGGCGGTGCCACGCCCGACCTCGTCCAGCACCACCAGGGATTGTGCGCTGGCCTGGTTCAAGATGGCGGCTGTCTCGGCCATTTCCACCATGAAGGTGGAACGCCCGCCGGCAATGTCATCCGCGGCACCAACGCGGGAGAATAACCGATCCACCAGACCAAGCCGCGCGGATTCCGCGGGCAGGAAAAGCCCTGCCTGGGCCAGAATCACGAAAAGCGCGTTTTGCCGCAAATAAGTGGATTTACCGGCCATATTCGGCCCAGTGAGCAGGCAAAGCCGCTGGCCTGCTGAAAGATCACAATCATTGGGCACAAAGGCCGGACCACGGGCGCGGGCAAGGGCTGCTTCTACCACCGGATGCCGCCCCGCCTTGATGGCGAAATCGGGCTTTTCGGTGATTTCAGGCCGGCACCAGCCACCCCCTGCTGCCAATTCTGCGGCCGCTGCATGCACATCAAGCGCTGCCATGGCGGAAGCCGCCGCAGCAATGGCTGGCGCGGCATTCAGGCATAGTCGGCTCAGATGCTGCGCGACCATCCTTTCCCGCCGCGCCGCCTTATCCCCGGCTTCGGCCACTTTGCGGTCAAGTTCAGCCAGCGCAGGGCAGGTGAAGCGCATGGCGTTTGACATGGTCTGGCGATGGATCGGGCCATGCGGGCCTTCCGCAATGGCGGCGCGCAGGAGTTTTTCCCCGGCGGCCAAGGGCATTTCTGCCAGAAAGCCGAATTGTTGATGGTGGCGAATGCGCAAAGCCGCCACCCCCCAGGCCTGCGCCAAATCCAATTGCAGCGCGGCAATGGCATCGCGCCCGCCATCACGCAGGCGGCGCAGCGCATCCAATTCGCCGTCATAGCCAGCGGCAATCAGCCCGCCATCTTCCAGGCGCGCCGGCAGGGTTTCCGCCAAGGCGCGCTGCAATTCCGCCTGGGGTGAAGCTTCAGGCACCAGGGCGCCACGCGCTGCTTCAACCAGCGCCGGTTGCAGCCCGCCCGCGGCATCCAGCGTGCTGGCAATGGCTTCCGCCCGCGCCAACCCATCACGAATGGCGGCCAGGTCCCGTGGCGCGAAGCGATCAAGCGACAGCCGCGCCAAGGCCCGCGCCATATCTGGCGAGCCTTTCAAGGCGGTGCGCAGCGCTTGGCGTTCCGCCTCATTGCCCAGCATCCAGGCCACCGCCTCATGCCGCGCGAGGATGGGCGCCGCTTCGGCAAGTGGCGAGGCAAGCCGCGCGGCCAATTCCCGCGCCCCGGCGGCGGTCACGGTGCGGTCCACGGCGGCGAGTAGGGAATGGCGCGCTTCCCCCCGCTCACTTTTCAGGATTTCGAGTGAGCGGCGCGTCGCGGCATCCATGTGCAATAGCCCGCGCCCGCCCATGGGGCTCGGGGGGGCGAGGCGTGGCAGGGCGCCGGCTTGTGTGGCGCGCACATAATCCACCGCCATGGTGGCGGCGGCCATTTCTTCCGGGCTGAAACTGCCAAAACCATCCAGGGTTGAGACATCAAACGCCTCGGCCAAGCGCCGGGCCGCATCGCGGGGCGGGTCAAGCGGTGTGATGCGCCCAGCAGCCTCACCTTCCAACACGCCTTCCGGGGCCAGGATTTCCGCGGGTTCCAGCCGCGCAAGCAAGGCATGGATATCTTCGCGCGGCAGGCTTTCCGTGCCGAAGGCGCCGGTTGAAACATCCAGCCAGGCCGCGCCCAGGCGATCTTCGAAGGGCGCCAAAGCCAAAAGCCAGGCGGGACGCGCGGCTTCCAGCAGGGTTTCTTCCGTGACCGTGCCAGGGGTGACCAGGCGTGTGATATCGCGCCGGATGGTGGGCGCCTTGCGTGCCTTGGCCTGTTCCGGCGTTTCCATCTGATCGCAAATGGCAACCCGAAAACCCTGGCGGATCAGCCGCGCCAGATAGTTGTCGTGCGCATGGGCCGGCACACCGCACATGGCGACTTTCTGCCCGCGATGCTCACCCCGGAAGGAAAGGGCGATATCCAAGGCGGCGGCGGCGGCTTCGGCGTCAGCGAAGAACAATTCATAGAAATCGCCCATGCGGAAGAACACCAGCGCATCCGGATGCGTGGCCTTGGCGGCGAACCATTGCGCCATGGCCGGCGTGGCGCCGGTGGCATCGGGAATCGGGCCTGAGGGGGCTTGGGCAGGGGGCATCGCGGGGCAGGATACAGGTGCGCGGCGCAGGCGCCAAACGCTGGGCTGGCGCATTGCCGCCAGAGGTTCCAGACTGCGGGTAAGAACTCCAGGGAGGGAGGAGCTTTCCATGACAGCTACCGGAATTGGCCGCAGGTCCATCCTGGCCATGGGGGCGGCCGCAGCGCTGCCCGCGCCGTCAGTCGCGCAGGATATGCGTGCGCAAACGCTCCGCTTCGTGCCGCAGGCTAATCTGAGCGTGCTTGACCCGGTTTTCACCACGGCAACTGTCACCGGCAATCATGGCTGGCATGTGTTTGACACGCTTTATGGCGTGGATGCCGAATTGAAGCCCAAGCCGCAAATGGCCGAAGGGGCGGAGGCTTTGGATGATGGCAAGCGTTGGCGCATCACCTTGCGCCCGGGCCTGCGCTTTCATGATGGGGAGCCTGTGCGCGCGCGCGATTGCATCGCCAGCCTGAAGCGCTGGTGCGCGCGCGAACCTTATGGCCAGTTATTGGCCCGCCAAGTGGATGAATGGCGCGCTGTGGATGACCGCACTTTGGAAATCCGCCTGAAGCGTGCCTTCCCGCTGCTGCTGGATGCGCTGGCCAAGCCCGATGCTGCCGTGCCCTTCATCATGCCGGAACGCCTGGCCGAGACCGATCCCAATCGCGGCGTGACCGAGATGATCGGCTCGGGCCCCTATCGCTTCATTGCGGGCGAATATAATTCCGGCAGCCGCGTGATTTATGAGAAATTCGATGCCTACCAACCGCGCCAGGAAGCACCTTCCTGGACATCCGGCGGCAAGGTCGCGCATTTCCGGCGCATTGAATGGCATATCCTGCCCGACCCCGCGACCGCCGCCGCCGCCTTGCAAAATGGTGAAGTGGATTGGTGGGAAAGGCCGCATCCGGATTTGCAACCACTTTTGGCGCGTGCGCGTGATGTGCGGCGCGAAGTATCAGATATAGGTGGTCGGCTGGCCGTGCTGCGCATGAATTGCCTGCATCCGCCCTTTGATGATGTGCGCGTCCGCCGCGCTGTCCGGCTTTCCGTGCTGCAAGATGATTACATGCGCGCATCGCGCGGTGATGACCGGACAGATTGGGATATCTGCCGCAGCCTTTGGCCGCGCCACACACCTTATTATGAGGATTTGGGTGAGGCGGTGATGCCGGGCGATCTGGACCGCGCCCGCGCAGCGCTCCGCGAAGCGGGCTATGCCAATCAGCGCGTTGTTGTGATCAACCCGACCGATTTCCCGGACATCGGCCCGCTTGGACAAGTGACCGCCGATCGGTTGAAGCGGATCGGCATGAATATTGACCTGGCCGAGAGTGATTGGGGCACGGTGGTGCAACGCCGCAGCAATCGGGAGACGGTGGACCGCGGCGGCTGGTCCATTCTTCATACCACCGGCGGGGCGACCGCCTGGGCCAATCCCGCCGTTTCCTTCCTGGTGCGCGGCCAAGGGGCGGGCGGCTGGTTCGGCTGGTGGAAAAGTGATGAGGCGGAGGCTTTGGCCGAATCCTGGCTGTTTGCGCCCAATGAGGCCGAGCAGAAAAGCCTGGCCGCCCGGCTTGGGCGCCTGGCTTTGGACGATGCGGCCTTTATTCCGCTTGGCCAATTCAGGATAAGAACTGCCTTCCGGCGCAATATTACGGGGATTTTGCCGGGCTCATCGCCCTATCCCTGGAATGTCCGGCGGGTGTGAAGGACGATTTGCTGCGATTGCGAAGCCGGGGGCTCGCGGTGCGGGCCACAACACGGCATGATGGGGCTGGTTTGAGGAGTAATGGCAAGAATGGATGACGCGAAAAAAATGCCGGTAGAGGATACGCGCACGGCGCGCGTCACCGCCGAAGAAGCGCTGGCGATGCACCGGGAAGGCCGGCCAGGTAAGCTTGAAATCCGCCTGACCAAGCCATTGATCACGGCGCGGGCTTTAAGCTTGGCCTATTCGCCAGGTGTCGCGGAACCTTGCCTGCATATCCATCGCGACCCGAGCCTTGCCTATGATTATACGGCGAAGGGCAATTTCGTCGCGGTGATTTCCAATGGCACGGCGGTGCTGGGCCTTGGCAATCTGGGCGCGCTTGCATCCAAGCCCGTGATGGAAGGCAAGGCCGCTTTGTTCAAGCGCTTTGCCGATGTGGATTCGATGGATCTTTGCGTCGATACCGAAGACCCGGACGCTTTCATCAATGCCGTGCGCTATCTGGGCCCGACTTTCGGCGGCATTAATCTGGAAGATATCAAAGCGCCGGAATGCTTCGTGATTGAACAGCGGCTCCGCGAATTGATGGATATTCCGGTATTCCATGATGACCAGCATGGCACCGCCATTGTCGCTGCTGCCGGCTTGATCAATGCCTGCCATTTGACCGGGCGTGATTTGAAGACGACCAAGCTGGTCATCAATGGTGCGGGTGCGGCTTCCATCGCCTGCGCTGAATTGGTGAAGGCCATGGGCATGCGGCCCGAAAACGTGATCCTGTGCGACACCAAGGGCGTGATCTGGCGTGGCCGTCAGGAAGGCATGAATCAGTGGAAATCCGCCCATGCGGTGACCACTTCCGCCCGCACGCTCACGCAAGCTTTGGATGGTGCGGATGTGTTCTTCGGCCTTTCGGTGAAGGGTGCGCTGACGCCTGAGATGATCCGCGCTATGGCGCCAAAGCCGATCATTTTCGCTATGGCCAATCCTGATCCGGAAATCACGCCAGATGAAGCGCGCGCTGCGCGGCCCGATTGTATTATCGCGACCGGACGTTCGGATTACCCGAACCAGGTCAATAATGTGCTGGGCTTTCCCTTCATTTTCCGCGGCGCCTTGGATGTGCGCGCTTCCACCATCAATGATGCGATGAAAATCGCAGCGGCTGAATCGCTTGCCATGCTGGCACGCGAAGATGTGCCGGAAGAAGTCTCGGGCGCTGGCGCGGGCAAGGCGCTGCGCTTTGGGCCTGAATATATCATCCCGAATGCCTTTGACCCGCGTTTGATTTCGCGGGTTTCACCCGCCGTTGCCAAGGCCGCGATGGATAGCGGTGTGGCGCGCCGGCCCTTGCCGGATTTGCAGCGCTACGCGCGGGATTTGGCGAACCGGCTGGACGCGACGGTTGGTGCGCTGGAAGCCATTGCGGAGAGCGTGCGGCAGAACCCGAAGCGCGTGGTCTTCGCGGAAGGCGAAGAAGAAAAAGTGATCCGCGCCGCGATTGCCTTCCGCAATGCGGGTTATGGTACGCCGGTGCTTGTTGGGCGCGAAGATCGCATTACGGCGGTTGCCAATGCCATCGGCATTCCTCTGCCTGCTGGCATTGAAATCCAGAATGCGCGGCTTTCGGATTCTACACGGCGCTATGCGGAATTCCTCTATGGCAAGCGCCAGCGCGATGGCTTCCTGCAGCGCGATTGCCAGCGCCTGGTCAATCAGGATCGCAATGTATTCGCTTCCTGCATGGTGGCGACGGGCGATGCGGATGCGGTGGTGACCGGCACCACGCGTTCCTATTCCGCCGCGCTTGAGGGTATCAGCATGGCGATTGATACCTTGCCTGGGCGCGTGGCTTTCGGTGTTTCCATCATCATTTCCAGGCAGGCTGGCACGGTGCTGGTGGCCGATACCGCCATTCATGAAAGGCCTGATGCGGAAACACTGGCCGGTATTGCGCGCGGTTCAGCGGCGGCGGCGCGCCGTTTGGGGATGGAACCGCGCGTTGCCTTCCTTTCCTTCTCAACCTTTGGCGATCCGCGCGGCACCATCCCGGGCAGCATTCGTGAAGCGGTGAAGCTGCTGACTGAACGTGGCGCGGATTTTGAATTCGATGGTGAAATGTCCGCCGATGTCGCGCTGGATCCCGCGCTGCGTGCCGCGCTGTACCCCTTCTGTCGTCTGACGGGGCCTGCCAATGTGCTGATCATGCCGGGTATCCATGCCGCGCATATCCTGACACGCGCCATACCGCGCCTGACCAGCAGCACGGTGATCGGGCCGCTGCTGACCGGGCTTTCGCATTCGGCGCAAATCGTGCCGATGCAGGCGGGGGTGAACCAGATTGTGGATGTGGCGTGCCTTGCCGCGCATGCCGCCGTGCCGCGCGGCTAACAAGGCCGCGCTTTTTTCTTGACCTTGGCCCGGATTTGGGCAGCCTTCCCCTGAGACCTGCGGCGATAAGACCGTAGGCTTCAGGGGAGTAAGCAAATGTCAAAGACAAATATTCCGCGCCGGGCCGTGTTGGCTGGTGCAAGCCTTCTGGCCCTGCCCAGCATCGCCCGCGCGCAATCGGGCGATTGGCCGCGCCGGCCGGTGCGCTACATCAATCCCTTTCCTGCCGGCGGTTCCACCGATGTGCTTTCGCGCATCTATTGCGCGCGCATGTCGGAACTGACGGGCCAGAGCTTTGTCGTGGAAAATCGCGGCGGCGCGGGTGGCAATGTCGGCGTAGATACGGTCGCGAAGTCAGCACCGGATGGCTATACGATCGGACTTGGTGGCATCGCATCCCACGCGATTGCGCCGACACTTTACAGCAATCTGAATTTCGACCCCGAGAAGGATTTCACCTTCATCAGCGGGTTGTGGCAATTGCCGAATCTGCTTGGCGTCAATCTCGATCTGCCAGTGCGCAATGTGCCGGAATTGATCGCGCTACTGAAGGCCAATCCGGGGAAGTATTCCTTCGGCTCTGCGGGTTCGGGCACCACGCTGCATCTTTCGGGTGAGATGTTCAAGCAATTGGCCGGCGTGAATATGGAACATGTGCCCTATCGCGGCGCGGCGCCTGGGCTTGTGGATCTGATGGCCGGGCGCATTCACATGATGTTCGACAATATGCCTTCCATCCTTGCGCTGTCGCGCCAGGGCAAGGTGCGCGCCTTGGCCGTAACGAGTGAAAAGCGCAGCCCGATTGAACCAGAACTTCCCGCAATTTCGGAATACCTGCCGGGTTTTGATGTTATTTCCTGGACCTGTGTCTGCGGCCCTGCCGGGTTGCCCAAGGATGTCACGGATCGGATGTCCCATTTCAGCAAGCAGGCTTTGGAGCATCCTGATTTGGTGAAATCCTTCCGAGAGCAAGGGGCCATGGCCTGGTATACCAGCATGGAAGACATCAGCGCTTTCCGCGCGGCGCAGCAGGCGAGATTGGCACCCTTGATCCGTGCATCTGGCGCCAAGGTGGATTGAAGTAGCACCCTTGCCGGCGGCGCCGCTGATCTGCGACAAGAGCCTATTGTCCCTTTGTCGGAAACCGAATGACCAGCGCGCCGCATGAGTATCCTGAAGCCGCCCCTGGCGCAGAGCGGCTTGACCATTTCATGGCGCGCGCTGCGGCGGCCTATTACGCGGCGTATGATCCGTTTCAGGATTTCGCAACATCGCCGGAAATATCTCAGGCCTTTGGCGAATGCTTGGGCCTTTGGGCGGCGGTCACCTGGCAGGCCATGGGCCGGCCGAACCCCGTTTTGCTGGTGGAATGCGGGCCAGGGCGTGGCAGCCTGATGGCCGATGCGCTGCGGGCCATTGCGGAAATGATGCCAGATTTTCGCGCGGCCTTGCGCGTGCACCTGGTGGAAACATCACCCCGTTTACGCGGCACGCAGGCGGCGAAGCTTGGTGATGCTGTGGCCGCGTGGCATGCGGATGTGGCAAGCCTGCCCGAAGCGCCCATGATCCTGCTGGCGAATGAATTCCTGGATGCGCTGCCCATTCGCCAATTCATTCGCCGTGCCGATGGCTGGCGTGAACGCCATGTGCTGGGCGGCGCTTTCGTCGAATTGCCAAGCGATGTTGCCTTGCCTGAAGATGCGCCCGAAGGCGCCATTCAAGAAGTGAATGAGGCGGCGCAGCACTTCGCCGCTTGGTTTGGCGCGCGGCTTAAGCGTCATGGCGGTGCGGCGCTATTGATTGATTACGGGCCGG
>JACCDP011179488.1_pt1 | contig 16196 bp, 15 predicted proteins | sample 7445841 | NCBI WGS metagenome assembly JACCDP01 (sample SAMN15323441, study PRJNA562643) | freshwater metagenome | isolation source: river surface water | place: USA:Blue River Watershed | collected 2017-08-17 | reverse complement strand
ATATAACCTTGAGCAGATAAATAATGGATTGTCTGAAAAATGACATATAATAAAATAAATATTATAACTATCCAATGAATATTATTCATTTTCATATATTTAAATGATATAAAAATTTACAATATTACAAATGGACGAATTATTTTATATCAATTTAATATAAGTAATGTCTGATACTAGTGCTATAGATGATAAAAAAAAGGATAATGCCATTATTCCTGAAAATTTTGCTTCAAATATAGTTGGTTTTTTAACATCGTTAATTTCATTTATTATAATCATTTTAATGTATTTTTCAGGTAGTAGTCTAATATTATATGTATGTAAATTAGCTCAGTCTAATATATTGCCTACAGAGGAGCATTGCTATCCTTATACTGAAAATAGACCAACAATAGATTCAATAAAAACAAATATTTTTACTACATTTACAGATCCAGAAATGTCGATGAAATTAGAATTTCCGTATGATGATTACAATTCATCCAACAAAATAATTGATATGTTTAGAGAATATAAAAACAAATCATCATCCAGTTTTTTAGGAAATTATTTCATTACCATTCTTGAAGATTTAATTAATTTTAACTACTCTGCAATCAACAATGTAATGAATACATTAAATGGACTTCCTGAGACACTTATTATTGGATTTGGACCTATTATTACAGGATTTTTATTTGCGGTTATGTCTATTATTAATTTGATATATATAATCTATTTATGGTTTTCAAATATGGGATGGTTTTTTAAAACAAATGTGAATGATAGTGGTGATGGTTTGCCTAAATGGGTGGATGTTACTTTAACTAGTCCAATGGATTGGGGATTCGGAGTTGCTCTTGTTATACTTTTTTCCATATTATTTATTTTGGGATTCGGTGTGCTAATGTTTATACCATTCTTTGTTTTATCTTATTGTTGTTTAAGTTGCATTATGTATAAAGGTATATTAGATGGAAATAAAACAGATGCGTTTGATATTATTAAAGATACTTTAAAATATTACAAATTGTCTATAGTCAGTATAATAAGTTTTTTTGTAGTTGCGCTCGCATTTTCAAAGTTAGGACCAATTCAAGGAATATTTTCACTAATAGTTATTGGGTTGATATATTGGGGAATAATATCAGTTGACATATTTAAACCTATTAAAGAAACCAATGTAACGCCATTGGTAAGTTATAAACAAGCAACCAAGAAATGCAATTTTACAAAAACGAGAGAGGGAAAGCATGGGTTTTTATATAATTTATTATTAGGACAAAAAGGTGGTGATTTAACAAAAGAACTAAAAAAACTTGGTAAAAATATGAAAAATAATTAATAATTACAAATACTTAAATAAAAATTGATATGTAATTATTAATGGGGAAAAAAACTAAATTGAACAAACTACCTTTTGTAAGTATATGCACTCCAACATTTAATAGACGTCCGTTTATTCCGATGGCTATCAAATGCTTCGAGCATCAAACATATCCAAAAGATAAAATGGAATGGATTATTGTGGATGATGGAACTGATAAAATAGAAGATTTAGTATCGCATATTCCACAAGTAAAATACTTTAAGTATGACGAAAAATTGACTGTTGGTAAAAAAAGAAACATTACTAATGAAAAAGCAAAAGGAGATATTATTGTATACATGGATGATGATGATTATTACCCACCAGAAAGAGTAAAACACGCGGTTGATACTCTAATATCGAGCAAAGCTTTATGTGCTGGTTCAAGTGCTATGTTTATTCATTTTAAACATATTAATAAAATGCTACAATTTGGTCCATACGGTCCAAACCACTCAACCGCAGCAACATTCGCATTTAAACGAGAATTATTAAGTAAAACTAAATTTGATGAATCTTCATCTGTAGCAGAGGAGAGAAAATTTTTAAAGGATTATACCATCCCATTTGTTCAATTAGATTCAAACAAAACAATTTTGGTATTCTCTCATGATCATAATTCATTTGATAAAAAAGAGTTATTGAAACAACTGCCTAATCCGTGTATTCACGAAACTCCATTAACTCCTAATGATATAATAAAAGAACCTGATATTTTAAAATTTTTTATGGAAGATATAGACTCTTTACTTGAACAATATCATCCAGGCAGACCTGAACATAAACCTGATGTTCAAAAACAATTGTTAGAATTAAAAACCAAGAGAGAATTACAATTTCAAGAGCAAAAGCAAAAGCAGGTTGAATATCAAAATACTATGAGTAAAATCAATACAATATTACAACCACAAAATGTTCAACAACAAATACAAGAACAGGCAATGTTAATACAACAAATAACGCTTGAAAATAATCAATTAAAAGAACAAGTGGAATATCTTAATGCTAAAATAAAACAATTAATTATGGCGCAAATTGAAAAAAAGAAGCATGATGCTTTGCCTAGTATAGAATATAATATATGAGTCAAAATGATTTAAAGATATAATTAGATTTAAGAGTATCAAATAAATGTATCAGGAAGACTATTTTAATCCAACCGAACCTAACGATTATGATAATGTGCGTGATGTTTTGGCAACTGCTCTAAAAAACGATACTGGTTTAAATATCGTTACCAGAAGAGTTGAATTAGACAATGGTAAAATCAAAAACAAACGTATCAAGGTATTCACAAGTAGTGGTTGCGGTTCAAATATTCGAGATGCGGAGACTGGTGAGAATTATTCTAATAAGGTTGGTTCTAGAGATGAAGACTTGTTTTTTAAGGTATCGATTGCCACAGGTGAATGTACCAGTGCTAATGGTTCAAATGTGTTGTTTTATTGTTCACCACAACATTACGAGAACCATCTACATAGTCATGTAGACCCTGACATTGTCTCTTCTTGGGAGGCAAAAAGAGATGCCAGACTAAAAGAATTAAAGTTTGGTAGAAAGCCTCTATCCAATACTGTTATGGTAAAGTAAGTATATTATATAAATCATTTTATATTGAATCAATTGAATATAAAATAAAAATATATTGTTGTGAAATAGTATTTTTGTGTAACTACAGTTTGAATACTTATTATTCCATATCAAAGTCATCATCTTCGTCGTCAACTTCTTTATCTACAGTTCCAGTTGCGTTTTCTTTTATGTATTTTTCAATATATCTATAAATGCGATTAATATCAAGTTTACTGATATCATAATTGTCTAGTGATGTAATTATTTCATTATCTGTATGGTTGTTTTTCAATTCAATAAAAAATCCAAACAAATCTTTTTTATCCATACCTAATTTCTGACATAATTTTTGTATAAAGAGAGAATTATTGTATTCTGTAGAATATTTTGTTAACACTTTTGTAAATCTGATTTCTGTTGGCGCCGTGTCATTTGTTTTAAATGTTGTATGATAATGTTTATTATTTTTTAATGTTTTAATTAATGAACTCATTTCATTAAATTGCCAAATTTGTTTTTGAAATGTAATTCTATCAATGTAATCAGCAAAACAAATATTTTCTAGTTGTGCTATATAAAACGGTATAGACTGTTTCTTTTCAGTTTTTTCGATAACGTCTATAATATTTTCATGCCATAATAATCCTACACTAGTTCTATCTGTTTCATTCATAAGGTGGTTATGTTCATCTATAGTAAAATATTTATGCATCAATTTATTCGTGATTTTTTTTGTATCGTCATTGTATGATTTTATTTGAAATATATTATTCAGTATTTCTGTTGTAAAACAATCTGGCTTATTTTTGTATAAATTGTAAATACTATTAAGTTTTCTTAAATCTCCTTGCGCGTATATATTAATATTGGTTTTGATGTCAGTATTTACATTTGTAAATAATTGATTACATATAGTTGATACTTGTAATTGATTCGGTGTTTTTAATTCAATTGTATTACAAACCTTCATCAGTTCTTTAATTTTTTTATCAACACGATAGTTACCAATACATATAATTGGATTCATAGTAACTTCTTCCAACTTTTGTTTTTTAGTTTTTTTTGGTCTAATGAGTTTAATGAGTGAATTGATACCTCCTTTATCACCATTATTCATGCCATCGATTTCATCCATAACAATAGCTATTTTTTTGATATTCTTATTAAATAAACTCATAATATTTTTATCGGACATATTATGTTTTGTAATATCATCTATAACTGAAGTATTTCTTATATCTCCAGCATCATATTTTACAATATCATAATTTAATTCTTTAAGTATTTTGATAATAAATGTAGTTTTTCCTGTGCCAGGATCTCCATAAACATAAATACCTTTTTTAAACAATAAATTGTGTTTATTTAATTCAAACTCTTTAAGTATTGATTTAACAGCTTTTTCTTGTTCTTCTCTATCAAGGATATTATTTATATCTAATGTGTCCATTTTATATATTTAATAACGTTCTTTTTATGTAGATTTCTACATAAATCACGTTTTAATAATTCATTCATTAATAGTTCGCAACATTTTTCAGAATGGTGTTCCATACAAAAATGAAGAACAAAATAAATGTAGTTGCTGAATATCATATTTTTATATCTGTATTGTCTATTTTCTATCCAATTATTTATATTCTCTCTAACCAGTTTTTCAAACACATAATTATTATCTCTTCTTATCATGTCTCGCACATAACTTTCATACATAGAAATATAATGTTTTAACAAGTGATGATATGTGTTGTAATATGTAGAATTTAAACAAACAACATTTTTTCTAGGAATAAAATCCAATATTATATAAATAATATCATCTGGTAAATCTATCAGTTTTTTTACAACGCACATTACATACCATTATTAGATTGTGTTTATAATGTTTTTATAGTGTTTATATCAGTAATAAATAATTATTACTAATTTATGTATAACGATTAAGAAGATGTCTGACAAGGATTATCGACGCCGTATGTTATACCATCCCAAGATACGTGACATTTTTTAGCCCAACTATATTTAGCACATAATCCATTGCTTCCCGTAAATGCAGGAAGATTAAAATCCATTGTTAAATGTTTATTTCCACTTTCTGGTTTACAAGTCCCTAAATCTTTCACATTAACGCATACGGCATTATTGCCAGAACCATCAATTAACCAGTAATCAGGACAGTCAGGAGTCATAGGTGGCCATTGCTGCTGGTCTTTTGAATAGGAAAGTGATATTCCTATCACTACTAAAGCAATAAGTAATACAATGATAGCACTGAATAGAACAATTTTTTGAAAGGCTTCCATATAAAATAAATAAATATAATTTTTCTATTTGCTTATTTTATATAATGAACAAAGTTAATAATGGACGTGTAAATATCAAATCTCCTAATACTTCAGCATTGTTTCAAATGTATGATAAAATCCCAGCAAATCAATGTGTAACCTTTAGAAATGCTACTGAAGGTTTATGGGACTCCACACCTCTTTCACAAGCATTCTTCTCTCAAGAGAATATTCGCATTTTACAAAATGGTATAAGAGCAGGTGTTTATCAACGCTCAAATGGTCAATATCTTATTGGTCCACAAGATTGTGATTCACTTAAAATCATTATGAGAAGTGTCTTTTTACAGTATGCCGCAAACCAACCTGATAATATTTCACAACAAATTTCACAACTGAATAAAATTGTCTTGAATTATTGTGTTCAGCAGGTGTATAGTGAAGCACAAGGGTATATGAAATATGTAGATGATGCAAGTACTTTAGTAGTCCCAATCGCACATCCAATTCAATCCTCTAATAATGATAGACAACTTGAATTTAAGGGATGGTTTTAAATCTTCAAGTATGTAAATATATAAAAAAAGTTTATATATTTATAATAAAATTTGTAACAAACTCATGTATCTTATTGATCCTCAACTATCAATGTTTGTTTCTTAACCACTTTTTTAGCTGATGACTTTGAAACTACTTTCTTTTTTGGCTTCACGTCTTCACCACTCATTAACTTGGCTCGTTCCTCTTTATAAGCAATATATTCTTGTGACAATTTCGATAATTCATCAAGCCACATCTTATTGATACTTGTAGACTTAATTGTTTCTAATTCCACTTCTTTATTGCCATGTTCCTTATTAAGTCGTTCTACATTTTCTTCAGTTACTGAATCCATAGGCATCTTCACTAAATACTTGTAATCTTCATCATCATCAATAACGTCATACTCCTTTTCCTTCAGCATTTCGACAACTTGTTCCTTCTTCTTCTTACGTAAGTCAATTGTGCCATCTAGATTTTCTTGAATATATTTAGCTTTATTTGAAAGCACAACCAGTTCTTTTTCTAGAGAATCAATCAAATATTCTTTTCTTGTTCCATACATCTCAAGTCTAGTTTCATAATACGCGTCAATAATGTCAGACACCTTATTATACTTTTGAAGCGTATCATCCGCATCAAATAAGTGCATATTTGTAGTTGTGTTTGTAGTATATAATTTCAATAATTTTTCCAATCCATTACATCCATGTTCGCCTTTCGCATTTTCAAGCTCTTCTAACTTGCCCTTCATAAATGTAATGGTAAAATCTACATTTGTATCTTTACTCATATCTTCATAATCTTTAATTGTAGCTGGAATTTTCTTTCCATCTTTATCAACTCCAGGCTCAATAAGACTTTCAATTAATTCCTTAAAATCTTCAGTCCAATAACCAACAGGCAACTCAGTAACCTTAATTGTATCGACGGAAATTTTTTCGTATAATCCTTTAATTAAGAATTTATCATCTGTTATCTTTTTAATTTCACCCTTAAATCCTTCATAATAAGGAACAAACTCTATAACATCTTCAATCGATAATAATTTATTCTTTAAATACTCAATAATTTGTAATGGATTGTAACACATAATATCAGTGCTAAATCCAGTTCCAATTCCCTTGGAACCATTTACAAGAACCATAGGAATAATTGGAGCATAATATATTGGCTCGACTGTTAATCCATCATCATTCAAATAAGTTAGAATATTGTCATCAGCTGTTGGGAAAATACTTCTTGTAATTTTATTCAATTGTGTAAAGATATATCTTTCAGATGCGCTATCCTTTCCACCTTGTAATCTGGTGCCAAATTGTCCATTAGGCATAAACAAATTGATGTTATTAGAACCAACGAAGTTTTGTGCCATACCAACAATGGCAGCATTTAAACTAGCTTCACCATGATGATATCCTGATTCTTTAGATGTATATCCTGAGAATTGCGCAACCTTAATTTCCTTAGTTAGGTTCATTTTAAACGCTGAATATAGAATTTTTCTTAATGAAATCTTAAGACCATCCATCAAATTAGGAATGCTTCTGTCACAATCGTATTTTGAGAAGTGAATTAGTTCTCTATTAATGAATTCTTCGTATGAAACATTTGTCTTGGAAGTATCAAGATACGCATCTCTATCATAGAATTTGAGCCAATCCTTTCTATCATCTGCTCTTTTCTTATTGAAAACCATGTCAATCACGTCATCTGATTTTTCAGAATGTTGAAATCCAACTAACTTCTTTTTCTCAAAATATTCTCGAAATTCTTTGCCTGTGCTTGTTCCTAAACCTTTATAATATTTAATATTCCACCCTTTAGAATCATTTTGTTCTTTCCATTGATTATATTCTCCATCATTATAAAACTCTAGTTCAACAGAACCTTTTTTTGCCTTCAAGATTGGAGTATTCATAAATCCAATAAATCCTGGAATATTAGAGAGTGTAGGCCATTCAGATTGAAATAAATTAATACCCAATCCCTTAATATGACTACCGTCTAAATCCTGATCAGTCATAAATAAGACTTTTCCATATCTTAAATTCTTATAAACATCTTCAATGCTCAAATATTTTTTGCCAGTTTCTAAACCCAAGATCTTCTTAATTTCGGCGATTTCCTTATTCTCAGAAATCTTCTTAACACTTTCACCACGAACATTCAGGATTTTACCTTTCATTGGATACACGCCAATTGTATTGCGGTCTTCAGATGATAATCCTGAAATAATACCTGCCTTGGCTGAATCACCTTCACAAAAGATAATAATACAGTCTTTTGATTTATCAGTTCCAGCCCAATTAGCATCAGTAAGCTTTGGTATACCTCTCACTGATTTAGACTTAGTTCCATCTGTTTTCTTTGCAGCCTTGTTTTCCTTTACTTCGGTTAATTGTAAAGCAGCATCCATAACACCCATTTTTGCCACTTTTTCAATAAACTTATCACTTACATCGCATTTTGAGCCAAACTTTGATGACGGAGTATTCATGTAGTCCTTGGTTTGACTATCAAATGCGGGATTTTCAATATCACATCTTAAAAACAGAATAAGTTGCTCCTTAATCGAATTAGGGTTTACCTTGGTCTTCTTCTTTTTCTCAATATATTCCACTAATTTTCTAACAATTTGATTTAAAATATACTCAACATGTTTTCCACCCTTTGAGGTATGAATACCGTTTACAAAGGAGATTTGTGCGAATTCAGAAGTAGGTGTTAAAGCAACCGCATATTCCCATCTTTCTCCACTATCTTCATACACTCTTGGTGCTACAGATTTATCACCAATATACATGCTAATATATTGTTCAAAATTTTTAACAGGAACAACCTCATTATTGTATTTCACTTTAATAGTTTTATCGGTGACCGCGCTTATATCATATACTCTCTTTTTAAGAAGCGCAATCATATCAGGCGTTAATCCATGAATTCCCAAGCGAGCATAATCTGGTTTAAATGTAATCTTGGTATAAGGTTTATTTTTACACTTAGTAATCGACGGCTTACAAATTTCATCCAGATTATTCTTATATTCTTGGATGTATTTATATCCTCTAATATGGTCTACAGTTTCAACGCGACCATAAATAGACCAAATCAACACAAGTTTAAACCCAAATCCATTTTTACCACCGACAATTTTCTTTTCTTCCTTATTATAATTGGTCGAAGTTCTTAGATGACCGAATACAAGCTCTGGAATCCACACTCCATCTTTTTGAGCTACATCAATACCATTACCATCATTTGTCATTGTAATTGTTCCATCAGATTCAATGCTAATGTCAATATGAGATACAGGAAGTGCGTTCTCAACATTAGAATCGACCTTTGTCTTCATACGAACAACGTGATCACGGCAATTCACAATACCTTCATCGAACAATTTAAATAGCCCAGGAATATAGTTGATATTTTTCTCGATAATTTTATCACCATCTTCGCTCATAATCCAAGAATCAGCATCGATACTTTCAACAGAACCGATATATGTATCTGGATTATCTAATATATGCTGTTTATCAGTCTTCTGTTGGACATCAAAGAATAATGTTTCGTTTGGAGCACTCATCGTATAATAATATTTACTTTTATTTTTAACTTCATTTTTTATATCAATTTTTATTTAAATATAAATATAAAAATAAAATCAAATGAAATATTAATGTATTCCTATCGTCAATTTACGCCAGGAGGACGTAGAGATACATCTCGTATCATAAAATATGTAGCTGAATATAATGAACTGTATGGGACTGAAGGGCAAATAAATACGTGTTATTGTGTTCCAGATAAATATGACAAAAACACACCTGGTTCCAGTTCTTCATCTGCCAAAGTATCTTACGCAACAAGAATATCAAGTGTAATTCAATCTACAAAGGGAGGCAAAACGCAATATGGTAATTTTTATTTAGGACAACCATTACGAGTTAATTATTTAGGCAGAGTTGAAGGTATGCCAGGTGGAAGCGGTATGCCACCAATTAATCGTTTTTAAATCAGATTTTATTTATTGCGTTTTGAAATAATTTAAGAAAAATAATTATTTTCTCACTTTAAAATATAATGACTGAACAAACATTTGGTAGTAAAGCTCAAGTATGGCACGGAACCGCCAAAAAAACTTCTGGTGGTCTTACAAAGAGTAATTTGATGAAGAACAAACATGGACGTATTGTATCAAAACGCAAGCACGCTATGGGAAAAAAGAGTATTAAGCATTTAAAACAAATGGGATACATTGCCAAGAAAGGAAAATTTACTTTATTTCGTAAGGGACACAAGAAGGGAAAACATTCTCGTAAAATGAGAGGAGGCATGAATGGTGGACCATTGTCTCCATCAGAATATAACGGTGAAGGTGTCAAAACATCTGGCGTTGATCTTCAATTTGTCGCAGGCAATGCTGCTTAAATTTAAAAATTATAATGTGATAAGTTTATTTACAATATAATTTATATTTTTGTGAATACTTTAATTGTTAATACAAAATTTATTCCGCATAAAGATATAGCAATTGTATTTAAAGCATTTCTAATTTGTTCAAGTTCTTTAACTATTCTATTATTATTACTATCATTTGACAATCTTCTAATTCCAATAGTTTTGACATTATTATTGATTAGTCTTCGAAACATTTTTATTTATATGTTTCTTATATCTTTAAGTATGTATCCATTCTAATTTAATAAATTTATCATATACAATGTAATCTAGAAACTTGAAGTATAAATATTTTTCAAAATATCGTTTGCTCACTACAAATTTCATAGAATGAATAGCACAATATTTTTGATAAAAATTGTACATATCGTCAAATGAAATAAGGGATAATTTATATTCATTTTTAATGTAATTTTTGATATAAGGTAATGATTGGTTAATGTCTGCCGCTTTATCCCATAATGTAGATGTAATATTTAAAATAAATTTGTCTTCAGCTATCTCGATATTTGAAAAGAAATGCTTGACAATTTTGATAATATTTTCTTCACTCAACGTATTTTTACTTTTCGCCCAAGATTTAAAGAGAGAACTAATCTCGTCCACTTCAAATTCATTTTCAAAATTGTTACATGTATTAGCTGTTATGGTAGTATCCCAAAATTGAATAAACTCTTTATAATATGGCAAATATTTACTTGTTACGCCTTTAAACGAGTCAGTATCTTTATTATAGGTTAATAATTCACTAATTAACGATTTAAGAGGTGCTGTATAAATAACATTTGGCAATCCAATATTAGAGAGAAATTGTTTCCAAATAAAATGCAAATTTTTCCATTCAATTTGATATTCATCTGTAGTTTTGTCTAGACATTCATTGATAAATTGTTTTACAATATCATTTGGAGTCGTATTTTTAAGCATATAAGCAGAATTGGTGAGTTCAGTGTCGGATATTATATTTAAAAAATTATCAGAGCTTTCGTATCTGTTTGAATAATGTGCTGCTACGCATAATAAATTCAAACCTATTTTTTTAAGTAGTTCTCTCCAGTAATCACTTGAAATTGAGTCGTTAATCTTAATAAGTCTGTAATTGTCAAAGGTATGAGTTTCGTGATGTTTGATAACAAATTTAAACGAAACATTGTCGGTGCCAATTGATGATACAGATACATTTTCTAGCTCATTTAACAATTGCTTCATTTTGGTAGACACAAAGAATGTTAAATTGCTGTTTTTCTTAAGAATATTATCTCCTATAACAGTTAAAAAATATTTTGCGCTTGATTTAGATGGAAATATAGAAGGATACAATACATTCAATACATTTTGGATGGTATCTGTTTCTGGTGTAGATGAAAACAAATTTCGTTCTTTAATTTGCTTAATAACATTCATTTTAGTCTTATGTTTCCATTGAAGAAGGACTCTGTCTTTTGAAATAGAAGAGAGAAGCTTATGAATAATTTCGTCTTCTTTTACGATGAAATAATCCTTTCCATTATATTCATAAAAGAAACCATTATTGGGTAAGTAATAATAATTATTTTTACTTAAAAATACCTGCATAAATATTTGTTGTTCTTCTGTTAAATAGGCGTTCAGATTAAGACGTTTTTCATAGTTTTTAGACTCGTTCTCAAGAGTATTTGGTAAATTTAAAACAATATGGTTATATACTCTCTGTAACATATAGTCATTATCTTTATACATTTGATAAAATTTATCTACAGAAGACATACAATCTTGTTTCTTTTCGTTCATTACTTTTAAGTAATTAATTTGTTTTTAAATACATTTATGATTAAATATATTGTGAACTTCGATGTCTTAAATATATCTGCTCTATGTGACATATTTTGCCGTATAGGTTGGCAATTTTGTGATTCAATTTGTGGAAATTTTGCCAGAACAATATATTTAACAATATATCTAATATATCTTTTTATTTTCATTTTGATTCACATTTTGCGGTATTCACACATAATTATATATATATATATATATATATATATATGAATTATTGTATTGTAGTAGCGAGATATAAAGAAGATTTAAAATGGACTAAACAATTTTCAAATGTAATTATTTATAACAAAGGAACTCCATTAACTAATGATTTTAATCAAATTTTATTAAATAATTTTGGTAGAGAAGGACACACATATTATAAACATATTTATGATAATTATGATAATTTAACTGAATACACTATTTTTTTACAAGGAAACCCATTTGACCATTCACCAAATATAATATCTAATTTGAATAAATATATTAATAATACAGATTTGAGTATAGATTTTGAGTTTTTAAGCGAATATATTTTTGATTGTAATTTGAATGGATGTATTTATCATGGGGATTTGCCATTAATAGATGTTTATGAAAAATTATTTGGTGAAAGGAAGGAATCTATGAAATTTAAATTTGGTGTTGGTGCCCAGTTTATAGTATCCAAAAAAAAAATATTACAAAGACCAAAAGAATTTTACTTAAAAATTGTTAAAATGTTAGAAAATGAGATACATCCAGTTGAAGGGTTTGTTATTGAGAGATTTCATGGTTTAATATTTAATTAGATATTCTTAAATAAAATAAAAGAAACTATATTATATTTATGGTAAACACGGTTTTTGTGATAAACATTCTTTGCTTAATATATGAAAATAAATTTGCGATATTTGCCAAAACGTCTAACTAGGAAAGACAAAAAAAAACAGTCAAAAGAGCTCATCAAGTCTCGTCGTCTTTATAGAAAAGGCATTTACCATGCTAGACCTAAAGTTGCCTCATTTAAATCGAAAAAATCGTCTCACATAACGAACGCAGAAAAAATGTATCATGTTAATAAAATAGGTGCTACTAATGCGCTAGCTAAAGCAACGGGATGTTCCAAGAAAGCTTTAGCAAAAATTATCAACAAAGGTGCTGGTGCTTATTATTCATCAGGATCTAGACCCAATCAAACTGCTCAATCATGGGGAATAGCTCGTTTAGCAAGTTCTATTACTGCCGGAAAAGCGGCTGCCGTAGATTATCATATTTTAGAAGAAGGTTGTAAAGCAAATTCCAAGGCATTAACATTGGCAAAACGCGCTAAAAAAAAACACGGACATGGAACAAGAAGAGTACCCAAAGTTCATTTGTTGAAAGGAGGTAAAAGTCAAATTTTGGTTTCAAATAGTTTTAGAAATATTGTGAAGAAAATAAAAGAAATAACAATCGATAATAATATTGATTATGAAAAATGTGGAACTATTAGTAAAACAAATGAGGGTTATATTCTTAATCTACATGAAGCTCCAACAAACACAAATGAATTAAGACATCATTGTAATTTTGAATATTATGAACCAATTATATGGCATAGTCATCCAACGATAGCAAAATTTTATCCTAGTTTAGAAGATATAGTTAAATCCATCAAACAGAAAAATGCCCAAATAAGATATAGCTATATTTTTACAAAATTTGGATTTTGGACAATGTATACCATAAATCATATTAACGTGAATGATGAATTAATGCGTGAAATTGAACAAAACCTGAATAAATTATACTTTAGCACAGAAAGAGGACGTGTTTATATCCCAGAATCAGTAAATACATTTATACACGAGTTAAATACCTTATTGAATGATGTATTGCAAATTTCATTTCATCCATATATAAATTAATGCGTTAAATATTTTATGTTATAAGTATTTAAAGGTTTTAATTTTAACTTTAGTATACTATGTCCACGTTTTTAAATAAGAACCAAACGAGTTCTACCGAGTGTAATGTATTAACCATTAAGACTGTTCAAATAGCACCATTTCGAACTCTTATGACTGCTTTAAAAGATATCTTGTTGGAGACAAATATTACATTTGAGCCTGATGGTATGAGAATTATTAATATGGATAAATCTCACACCATTTTAGTTCATTTGTTTTTAGCTGCGCAAAACTTTGAGTTTTATGAATGTAAGAAGGATAAAATTATTATTGGAGTTAATATGTTCCATTTATTTAAGTTAATTAATACTATTGAAAATGATGAAACATTAACTATTTATATTGAAAATTCAGATTATGTAGATGGAATTGTTTCGCATTTGACACTAAAATATGAAAATGGAAGTGTTAAGCAATGCAAAACCCATAAATTGAGATTAATTGAACCTGAACCTGAAGAATTACAATATCCAGATGTTACTTTTTCATCAGTCATCAATCTTCCTTCTGGAGATTTTCAAAAAATTATTCGAGATTTATCCTGCATCTCAGACAAACTTGAAATCAAATCCGTTGGCAATGAACTCATTTTTAAATGTTCAGGCCCATTTGCTTCAGCTGAAATTCATAGAGCAGAATCTGACGGTTCTATGTCTTTCACATTGAAGCAAGATTCTTCGAAAATTATTCAGGGTGAATTCTCTCTAAAGAATCTGGGGTATTTCATCAAATGCACCAATTTATGTCAGCAAATTGAAATTTATTTAGAAAATGATTTGCCGCTTGTTGTCAAGTATAATGTTGCTAGTCTCGGGGAGATAAAACTCTGTCTCGCAGTTTTGCCTTCTTCGTAATTTACAACACCATTTATGGTTTCGGGGTTTTCACGAATTAGTAATCATTGTTTTTCATAGTGTTATTGAGATACTTTTTATATTATTTATTCAAACAATATAAAGACAAAAGGGTATAATAAACTATGCCTAAGAAATATACATTAGAACAAGTTCAGCAAATTTTTGCGCAAAAGAATTGCGTATTACTTAGCACTTTTTACGTAAATCAAATTAATAAGCTTGAATATAACGCTTCATGTGGTCATATTAATCAAATTATGTTAAAAGATTTTTTAAATGATGCTGGATTAAAATGTAGAAATTGTGCTCTTGAAATTCCTACATATCAGTATGTATGCAATATTTTTTCTGATAAAAAATGTCAAGTTATAATGACAAATGAAGAATTTAACGAAAATTACAAAAATAATAAATGCAAAATTCGTTATATTGCGTCGTGTGGACATCAAAATATAGTTAGCTATAAAAACTTTACAACTTTAAACCAAGGTACTAATTGCCCACTATGTGTTAATAAAAATACAGCAGTAAAATTAAAACAATATAGAGTTGGAGATAATAAAAATACCTTAATGCAAGAGTTAAACTGTATTAATTATTTCAAAAATTTAATTGATAAACATTTTATATTAAATAAACCATTTGATGGATGTAAAGCTGATATTGTTATTAAAGAAGTTAACAACAAAAATGACTTATGGTTAGGGATTCAAGTAAAAACAACCAATCAAAAAACAGACAGGGAACAATATTATTTTAGATTAAATAATGGAAATTATGAAAATTGCTTACTATTGTGTATGTGCGACGAAGATAAAAGAATGTGGTTAATTCCATACGAAGATGTTAAGGGATTAAAAACAATTGGCATAGCAAACAAATCAAAATATAATAAATATGAAGTAAATGCTGAAAATTTAATTGAAAAATTAAATCATTGTTATTCCATTATTCATAAATCAAGTTTTGAAGATTCTAATGTGCCAACAAGTAAATATCAACAACAAGAACTACAATATCGTAAAATTAGAGAACAGAAAGTTAGTTTTATTCAATTTACAAATAATATTGTTGAGGGTCTTGTTTATGATTTCAAAATAGGAGATAAAAAAGTTCAAGAAAAAGTAGGCACTATTACACATGATAATGATAATTCTTACGCATTTAATTTAACTAAACATAAGTGTAGAATTGATAGGAAATGTAAAAAACAGTGTTATGATGAGGGAGATAATGATTTTTATTGGCTACATTGTAAAAACGGCAAATTTTATGTAATCCCAGAACGTGAACTAATTGATCACGGACATATCGGAAAGGACGGTAAACTAAAATTATACGTTTCACCAACCAATAAAAATACAGAATGGTGTAATGAATATCTGTTTGATTATGAAAATGT
>JACCDP010451874.1_pt1 | contig 16200 bp, 12 predicted proteins | sample 7445841 | NCBI WGS metagenome assembly JACCDP01 (sample SAMN15323441, study PRJNA562643) | freshwater metagenome | isolation source: river surface water | place: USA:Blue River Watershed | collected 2017-08-17 | reverse complement strand
TGGCACGAACTAGTCATGTCTGGCCTAATCGCTGGCGCCGAAAAAGAATTGCGCAAAGCCGGTGCAGAAGACATTAATCTCTGGCGAGTTCCTGGAGCGTTCGAGCTCCCACTTGGTGCTGAGCTAGCCATTGAAAATGGTGCCGAGGTAGTTATAGCTCTCGGTGTTGTAATTCGTGGTGAAACCCCACACTTTGAATACGTCTGCGAGGCTGCCACTTCTGGACTCGTAGATGTTCAGCTAAAACACAAGGTGCCGGTCGGCTTTGGACTGCTGACGGTAAATAACGAACGTGAAGCGCTAGATCGAGCAGGTCTTGCAAGTTCCAAAGAGGACAAGGGTGCTGAAGCCGTGCAGGCTGCACTGATGATGGCAAGTCTTGGAATCTAATCTTTTTGGAATGGGTAGCCAACACAAAGTGAAGGCCACCCAACCGCTAACTTCAGCTATCCAAAGTAACTAGTAGCGGAACGTAACCGTTCCTTCTACCTCACCACTTGGGTTAGCAATCGCAACCCGGTAGGTGTAGGCACCTCTGGCTGCAGGTAGCTTCAGCCTTATGGTCATTGACCCTCCAGGCGAAGACAACGTGTATTCATCGCTTGACTGCCAGGCGAGTGTTCCCTGCTGCTCAATGCGCATCGATAGCGATGAGTAGCCACCGAAGTCGGATGGAGCAAAGACACGGAAGACTACTGAGTCCCCTGATCGTGATGCCGAAACACTAAAGTTCGAGCTGGGCGCGGTCAAGGGGTTTTCAAACCTGACGGCCGCGGATGGAAGTGAGCCACCGCCTCCGTTCACAACAACCACTCGATAGCTAAGCCCGCGACCCTTGGCCGGTGCACTAACTAGCAAGCTGGTTGTGTAGCCGACAAAAGCTGCTCGGCGCCAGGTTGTGCCATCGTCACTGACCTGAACTTCTGCAACCGTTGGGGCAGAGCCGCCGATAAAGGTCGGTGTCGTCCAGCTCAGTCTTAGCCTGGTTCCCTCTGGAGTGAGCGTTAGGTTTGTCGCCTGTGAAGTCGGCGCAAACGCGTGGCGCAGGGTGAGGGATCTTGAATTGATTGATTCGCCAACCTCATTTGTCAATCTGAGCGTGTAGACGTGAGAGGCTCCAAAGAGATTGTTCTCGAAGATTAGAGACAGACTTGAAGCCGCAGCTTCAGCAACCTTTACCCAATTGCCACTCTGCTGACGGTAGAGAATTGCCTTATCTAGGCTGCCACCACCGCTATTTACGCCAGACAAACTCCAGGTGAGAGTATTTACCAGACCGCTTGAGCGCAGAGTAAATGACGATGGAGAAGTGGGAACTACCTTTGGTGCCAAGTAGTCAATTGTTGAACTGAAAGCTCCCATTCCCGCATTGGTAAAAGCAACAACTCGGAAAGTTGCTGATTGTCCCGGACTTGGCGGCTGAGTAATCAGAGAAGTTCCGCCAGTGATACCAATCGACTGGAAGACTCCCGCGGTCAGCCTTTGGACCTGATAGTAGGAAAGTGTTCCGCCCATGGTCTCGGGTGCTACCCAGCTCAGCTGAAGACCCCTGGCCACAACCGTTGCGCTTAGTGACTGCGGAGGCGTTGCCGGTGCAATACCCATGCGAGTTGTCACAGAACTGTTTCCAACAGAGGAGCCAGCGACATTGACGGCAACCACTCTGTGCTGCATGGTCTCCCCCGCTTTACCTAGCGGAGCTAGGTAGCTAAGGGAATTGGTCTCTCCGAGAACCGACCAGCCAGTTCCTACCCTGAGTTCGATTCGGTAGGAAGTCACGGGAGCTCCACCATCAAAGGAAGGAGCAAGCCAGCTGAGCAAAATTCCCTCGCCAGCTTTGACTAGGGCCTGCGGCATTCTGGGATCAGCAGGGGCAATAGCGGGGAGTGCTACTTCCACAACCTCGCTGGCTTGACCGTTGCCAAAACCACGAGTTACAGCCTGCAGGCGGAAGAAGGACTTGCTTCCCCATGTGGGATTGTTCAAGTAGCCGACGGTATCGGTCGCTCTAAAAGTGAGGATTGCACGGAAGTTAGTGCCGTCGCTCGAAGATGAGAGAACATACTGCGTCAGATCGCTACCGCCTGTGCTGATCGGTCTTTCCCAAGTGAATTTGATTCGGGTTGGTTCAATCTGATAACTGAATGAAGATGGAGCGGACGCAGGCAAGAAAGGAGTGACTACCGTTCTTTCAAAACCGCCAACAGAGCTGCCTAGCTCGTTGAAGGCCAGAACGCGATAGGTTCTGGATTCTCCAGGTTGACCACCAGGAAGTATCACACTCAGACCACTGAGAAGCTCTGTTACATCCGTCCAGACGGTTCCGATTCTTTGCTGGACTCGGTATCCAAGAAGCGCACTTCCGCCGTTATCACTAACAGCAGTCCACATCAGAACAACCTGGGATGAAGTCAGCTGAGCATTGATAGAAACCACAGAGGAGGGAACAGTCTTTTCGCGATAAACCTCTATTGCACTGGTGGCTGGGGATTGTCCCGCTCGATTCACTGCCACTACGCGATAGGAAACCGAGACTCCCTTGGAGATTGGTGCCAGTGAGGCCGAGAGATTAGAGAGAGTGGTGTGCAGTGACCAGACACCATCGCGCAAAAACTCGATGCGATACTGGGTTACAGGTGCACCACCATCATCGGCTGGGGCCTGCCAGCTCAGATTGACTCTTCCGTCCAAAGCTACGCTCGCGGAGAACGACTGAGGTGCCGAGCTGACCTGTGCTGGCGTGGTTATTCGAAGCACTGCACTAGCTGCAGACTCTCCCATCGAGTTGATGGCGATCAGTCTAAAGTCATGGCTCTGCCCGCGTGCAGGATCGGCCACTGTAAATTCCGATGAGGTGCCAGTTTGCACTCCCACCCAGGCATTATCAACGAGCTGCTCAAGTCGGTAGGAGGTGATTGCAGCACCGCCGTTATCACCGGCCGCGAACCGAAGTAGATAGCCGGTGGTTTGCTTCACTGTGCTCAGCGCACGCGGGGCATCCGGGGCACTGGCGGTAGTTGTAAATGTGGTTGAAGAACCAAAGCCGCGAAGAATTCCGAGCGGCGTTACCGTCACTCTGTATTCAGACAGCCTGACCAGACCACTGATGGTGAATGGATTTGCGCTGGTTGTGAAGACACTGTCGGCGACAGACCCGTTAGTCCTAGCAAGGCGCACCTCAAAGCTGCTGGATGCAGGAGCATCGGAAATCCAAGAGATTACTGCAGTCCTGCCGGTCACAGCGGAAGAAGTTACTGAACTTACCCCGAAGAGAAGCGAGGGGTCAAAGGTAACCTCAGCGGTTGGAGCGGAAAGACCCGCCTCGTTGAAGGCAAAAACTCTGAAGGAATGCGGGATACGCATGTCAGAGATGCTGATGCTTGTCTGAGGACCTGTGTTGATACTCATCCAATTTCCGGTTGTTTTCATTTCAACGCGGTATTGAACTGAACTTGCACCACCCAGAGAAACGGGATTAATCCAGCTGAGCACCATCGAGTTCTTGGAGGTGGCGTTTATGGTTAGGCCTCTGGCTTCCGAGGGTGGAACCACAGCGGACTTACCGCTGATGATTGAGCTAAATTTTGTGGTTCCCGAATCCGTTACAGAGCGCACCCTGATGAATGCAACTTCTCCGCCGGATAAATTAATGACTGAAAAAGATTCGTCGGCGGCATTAGCCAAAGTGAAAGCGTTCTGGCTAGCCTTGCGGAACTCAACCTGGTAAGACTTTGCTCCCTCTACTTTGTTCCAGCCAAACTTCACAAACCCAGCACCTGACTCCAGGACTCGAAGACCCGCAGGAGCGCCAGGAAGCGTTGGGATTGGCGTGAAGTTTTGTGGCGGGGAAACTGCCATTCGGTTGCCGCGATCGGTCAAGGCATTCTTGACTACACCCGGCTGGCTAAGAGCGTAAATCTGCGCCTCAACCTGCTCGGTGCTGGCGGCTGGGCTCTCTCCCAAGATTAGGGCGGCAACACCAGCTACGTGCGGGGATGCCATAGAGGTTCCAGAGAGTGCAACCGGGGTTGAGAAGTTTCTAGCATCCGCGGATGGGATAGAAACACCTGGGGCAAAAATATCAACGCACTCGCCGAAGTTAGAAAACGATGCGCGATTATCAAATCTGTCAGTAGCACCGACCGTGATTGCCTCGGGGGCAGATGCGGGAGACGCGGTGCAGGCATCAGCTCGTGAGTTTCCAGCTGCGACCACCGTTGCAATACCCCGATCTACCAGGGAGGCGATGGCGGCATTGAAGGATAGATTTCTTCCACCTCCAAGGCTCATGTTGGCAACTCCAGCCCCACCTGACGGGTGATTAGCAATCACCCAATTGATAGCTCGAAGAATTCCAGATGTGCTTCCAGATCCTGTGCAACCCAGTACCCTGATTGGCACCACGGTTGCATTTTTTGCAAGTCCAAAACTTGTACCGGCGATAGTTCCCGCAACGTGTGTTCCGTGGTAGTGACAGTCAGTGTTCGCCTGGTTGCTGCCGATAACGTCAAAACCTTGGGTCACGCGGCCAATCAAATCTGGATGGTTGCCGGCAACACCTGTGTCAAATACATAAACTCGAACGCCGCTGCCGGATTTATTTGGATAGCTGAAGCTGTTGTCAAAGACACCATCGATTCGGTCAAGTCCCCAGGATGGAGTTGGCGATTGAGTGTCGCTTGTGGTGATTGGGGCGTCGGCTTCGATAAAGGATACAAACTCGCTGGCAGATAATTTTGCTGCATCCTCGGGAAGGAGGTCGATGATAAATAGGTCATCGACCAGTGTCAGCTGGTCTTCAGGAAACTCCCCGAGAGCAGATATTGCCGCTCGCAGCTCTAAGGCCTGACCCTCCTTAGGCATAACTATGTAGGTAGTGCGATTTGACTCGGCGAATGCTGTTAGAGGCGCTGCCAATGAAAGTGCTGCGGAGACGCTACCGACAAGTAGAGCACGAAAGAACCTGGTCATTGGACTCCCAATCAGTGACTAGGTCAAGACTAGAACTGGGTCCAGACAATTACCAGAGGGCTGGCTGCTACCGCATAAACAGGGCTTTTAGCCGGTAGGTGGTGAAGCCCATGCCTACGGCAATCATGACCAGAAAGTAGGCCACATGGCCCAAAAGCCCCCAGTGGATTATGCCTAGCGTGAGGCTGCGAACCAGCTCCACCCCTTGCCAAAGAGGCAGCGCCTGAACCACGCTCTGGATCCACTGCGGATAGACGCTGATTGGGAAGAAGGTTCCGGAGAATAAAAACATGGGAAGCAAAAAGAAGTTGACCCACTGCATCTGCTGGAAGGACTTCATATAAGAAGTAACTGCCATACCGAATGCGGCAAAGCCAAAAGCAATCAGGGTCGCGGCTGGAATTGCCAGTAATCCCCAGATATCAGTTATCAGGCCAAGCGGAGTGATGATTGCGATGAAGCCGATTGAATACATAACTCCGCGAAGCAGCGCCCAAGATATTTCTCCAAGGGCAACATCCAGTGGACCGAGGGAGCTCGAGAGCATCATCTGGTAGACCTTGCCAAAGTGCATCTTGAAAAACACATTCCAGGTTGAGTCGTAGATGGCACCGTTCATCGCTGAGGTTGCTAAAAGAGCAGGGGCGATGAAGGCTGCATATGTCACAGCATTTCCCTGGCCATCGGTTACGTTTCCGATCAGTTGTCCAATGCCAAAACCAAATGCCAATAGGTATAAAACCGGTTCGAAGAATCCCGAGAAGATCACTAACCAGTTTGAGCTCTTCGCTGCGTATACAGCTCTTTCAATCAGAACCGCTGCTCGTCCTGAATAGATGGACGAACCAAGGCGCTTACTGCGACGCTCCTGGATTGCAACCGCCTGAGACAGAATTGCCTGAGTGATCACTTGGCCAACCTCGAAACAAACTTGGGATAGGTCAGTGCCATTCCGATAACACCCATCACTGCCAGATAGCCGATGTGAATCAGAAACGTACTCGGTTCCATTTCTGCGCCATAGCTCAGAGTTCGGCCCAGTTCAGTCGAGTGCCAGAGCGGCGATAACCAACCAAGCGGCTGCAGATAGATCGGCATCAGCTCCAGCGGATAGAAAGTTCCAGAGAACAAAAACATCGGGGCAATGACAAATCGGCCAATGATTGCGAAGTAGCCCTCATCTTTTTCAAGCCTGGCAGTGATTGCGAGCATCAGTGCTGCCCAGCCCCAAGCCGCCAGCATTGAGGTGAATATCAGAGGTAGGACGCTACTAAGCGGCACAGCTCCAAACAAAAGCAAAACCCCTAGATACATAAGGACGGTGAACAATCCCCTGCCCAGGGCAACAATCATCACACCATTGGCTATCTGAATAGCCGAAACGGAAGTCGCATTAATTGCGTAGAACAGCTTGTCCCAAACAAAGCCGTCCATCGTCGGAAATGTCACCTCATCCATCACTCCCTGGATGGCAGCAGAGGCAAGTAGCGCGGGGGCAACAAACTGCAGATAGCTAACTCCGAGAATCCCCTGGCCACCGGTATTCGCATCCACCAGCGCACCGATTCCAAGTCCAACCGAAATCAAATACAGAACCGGATTACCTAGACCGTAGGCGAAGATTGCACCCAGCCACTTCGACATTGAATAGAAGCGATACTCAGCAACCCTCAGAGCGCCAAATCGAACTGCCCGTTTTGGATCAACGGCAGCTCCTGGCCGAAACTTCAAATCAGACATTATTCGACCAAAGTTCTTCCGGTGAGTCTTAGGAACACATCCTCCAGCGAGCTTCTGCGAACCAGCGATGTCACAGGATGCATGCCGCTTTCAATAATTTCTGTTAGTAGATCTTCGCCCTTATCTGTGTAGAGCAATATCCTGTCGGGTAAAACTTCGATTCGCTCGGCCATGCCGGATAGCTTCTCCGACATCTTTTCGTTCTTGTCGGTTCCAAACCGAACTTCGACTACCTCTTTGGACGAGTACTTTTTGATTAGTTCCGCCGGAGATCCCTCGGCCATGATCTTTCCCTTGTCCATGACCACCAGGCGATCACATAGCTGCTCAGCTTCATCCATGTAGTGGGTAGTGATGACCAGGGTCACACCCTGTTCCTTTAGGCGAAACAGTCGGTCCCAAAGAACATGCCTTGCTTGCGGATCAAGTCCCGTGGTTGGCTCATCCAGCATCAGAATCTCTGGTTCATTCACCAATCCCCTGGCAATTGCCAACCTGCGCTGCATTCCACCGGAGAGATCATCAGCTTTTGAGTTTCGCTTCTCGGTTAGCTGCGCAAACTCCAATAGCTCCTGCACCTTGTTTTTTAGAAACTTTCTAGGAAGACCAAAGTATCTGCCGTAGGTAAAGATGTTCTCCCAAACCTTTAGCTCCCGGTCTAACAGGTCCTTTTGCGGCACAACTCCAAGGTGAGCTCGAATCTCGGGGCCATGGGTATTTGGCTCCTTGCCCAAGATCTTTAGTTCGCCTCCAGTTCTTTGGGAAACCGAAGAAATCATCTTCATAGTGGTTGACTTGCCAGCACCGTTTGGGCCCAAAAGACCAAAAGACTCCCCGCGCCTGACCTGGAAGTCAATCCCATCAACCGCTACAAAGTCTTTGTATTTCTTACTCAGGTCTTTTGCCCAGATGACAATGTCATCTGCTGGTGTATTCGCCAATTACTTTTTCTCCGTCTCAGCCCACAGGGCAGCAGATAAGACTACTACTTATAAAGGTAAGAGAGCCTTGATATGGTTCTAACGTGTCTAAACCACTTGGTAATCGCAGGGTCACTGGTACCGAGCAGTTTTATACCCCGCTTGACCTAGCGCACGAGCTGGTTACATTCTCATCAGCTGTAATCCCTGAGTTTTCAAGCCGGAAGTTTTTAGAGCCGGCAGGTGGAAGTGGAAGTTTCATAACAGCACTCAGAAAAGAGGGCATCGAGAATATTCAAAGCGTAGATCTTTATCCAAAGTTTAAAGGCGTAGCCAGAAAAAACTTCTTGGAACATAAACCTAAAGATTCAAATCTTGTGACTATTTCTAATCCCCCCTTTGGTCGAAACAATGCCTTATCCATTCCTTTTTTCAATCACGCTTCGCTTTTCAGTGACTACATTGCATTCTTAGTGCCGCGCTCCTGGAGAAAGTGGAGCGTAGAAAACAGACTGAATCTAAATTTTCACAAAATCGCCGATAGAGATGTTTTTGTCTCTTATGTCGACATCAATGGAAAACCCTTCAAGAAAAACAACGGGCTCAGAACCTGCTTTCAGATCTGGAAGAAAGAGCCAATACCAAGAGCAAAGACCCTGGTTCCGGACAACTCACTAATTGAAAAGACGACCCCGCGGAAAGCCGATGTTGCAATCAGGGTATTTGGATACGGCTGTGGCCAGATACTGAGCGAATTCCCCAGGGTCAAGAACACGACTCTGATGTTTCTTAAGGTAAAAAACCGCAAGGTTGTGACTGCTCTTCGACAGCTTGACTACCAGCGCTTTTCCATGAATACCGCCTACACTGAAGCGCTGGCCCTGACCGAGATTAATTACCTTCTAAACGAGAAGATTTTTGGGAACGGCTTTCACGAAGAGAAGGTTGGAAAATAAAGTGAGCGAATACTATTCCGACCCCACCCAGAACCCGAGGTCCAGAGAATACAAGGGTCCAAGGGCGCAGCTAAAAGACCTCTTTCCCTACCTGCGTCCCTATCGCAAGGTCCTAACCTTCGCGATCATCCTTTCCATGATTGGCTCCCTGCTTGCTCTGGGCCAGCCACTTCTGATTGGTCAGTTGATCAGTGCCGTTGAGCAGAACCGTGAAATTCAGACTCTGGCCCTTGGCATAGTTGCTCTCATCATCGCCTCGGCAGTGATGAATGCGTTTCAGTTTTACCTTTTATATAAAACGGGTGAGGGTGTGGTGCTCAGCACTCGAAAGGCTTTGGTTGCTCGCCTGCTTCGCCTTCCAATTTGGCAGTATGACCGCAGAAGAATCGGAGATTTAGTTTCCAGAGTTGGTTCTGACTCAACGCTATTAAAAGCGGTTCTCACCCAAGGACTGGTTGATGCGCTGGGCGGAATGCTGCAGTTTTTCGGAGCCATTATTGTGATGGCATTTATCGACCCGCTGCTGCTCGGTTCAACTCTCATTGTTGTTTTTGTGGCAGTCGGAGCAATCGCATTTACCGGCAGAAAGATTAGAAGCGCAACAACGAAGGCTCAGCAAAAAGTTGGCCAGATGTCGGCCAGCGTTGAGCGAGCACTGAGCGCAATTAGAACCATCAGAGCGGCCAGAGCTGAGAGCAGAGAGTCCGGAGAGATCTATAAGGATGCCGAGGCTGCCTATCAGCAGGGCCTTTCTATCGCCCGTCTGTCTGCAGCCGTCGCGCCGATTGCGCAGGTGGCATTCAACACTGCATTCATCGTTGTTCTTGGTCTTGGCGGTTTGAGAGTTGCTACTGGTGCAACGACTATTTCCTCACTGGTCACATTTGTAATTTTGCTTTTCTTTATGATCGGGCCACTGATTTCCGCTTTCGGTGCCTACACCTCGGTCATGGGAGCCCTTGGGGCACTTGCTCGAATCCAGGAAATCATGGTTCTTGATGAAGAGGAAACCGAAAGCCAAACAGATCAGAGATCTGCCAAAACCAACTCTGCTATCGAGTTTAGAAATGTTGATTTCAACTACCCCGCGGAGGATGGTGAAGTAAAACCAATCCTCAGCTCAGTAAGTTTCCAAATTGAGAGAGGAAGTCGAGTTGCACTCGTTGGTCCATCTGGTGCAGGAAAGTCGACCATCTTCTCACTAATCGAGAGGTTCTATGAACCAACCGGTGGTCAGATACTGCTGGATGGCCAAGATGTGACTGAGTTTTCTAGAAAAACTCTGCGCGAGCAGCTGGGCTACGTTGAGCAGGATGCCCCAGTTCTAGCTGGCAGCATCAGAGACAACCTCTTGCTCGGTAAGGATGATGCAACTGAGGATGAACTGCGAGCAGTTCTGAGCCAGGTGAATCTAAATGATGTTCTCAATCGAGATGCTGCAGGGCTAGATGCCGAAGTTGGTGAGAGCGGAATCATGCTCTCTGGCGGAGAAAGGCAAAGACTCGCGATTGCGAGAGCGCTGCTTGCAAAACCCCCAATTCTCTTACTCGATGAATCAACCAGCGCACTCGATGGTCCCAACGAGCAGCGCATGCGCGAGGCAATCGATGCGGTTGCTCAAAATAGGACCCTGGTTGTCATCGCCCATCGCCTTTCCACAGTCGTTGATTCAGACAAGATAATCGTTTTAGAAAAAGGCCAGGTGGTGGGTATGGGATCCCACTCAGAGCTGGTCAAGTCCACTCCCCTGTACGCCGAACTGGCCAAGCACCAGCTGCTGGTCTGAGTAAAGTGGAGGCATGGGTACGACGTGGACCAAAGACAAAGTCTTAGAGCTTGACCAAAACGATCCACTAGCCAGCTTTCGAAGTGAGTTTTATTTCACAGATCAAGAGATCTGCTATCTAGACGGAAACTCTCTTGGCCGGTTGCCCCTGAAAACTATTGAGCAGGTGAACAGCTTTCTCACTACTGAGTGGGGTGATCAGCTGGTGGATGGCTGGTCTCACTGGATAGATCAGGCCCAAACTGGTGGGGACCTGTTGGCTGAAACAGCACTAGGGGCATCAAAAGGTCAGACACTGGTATGCGACACAACTAGCGTTAACTTCTACCAGCTCTGCGTCGCCGCTATCAAAGCAAATCCGAATCGCAAAAAGATAATTATTGATTCCGCTAACTTTCCAACCGACCGCTACATCCTGCAGGGCATAGCCGAGCAGTTTGATCTAGAGCTCATCACCCTAAATAGCGATGGCATGGGCGGCCCCGGAGCGATTGACATCGCAAGCGAAGATGAGGAAATCACTTCCGACGCCCTAAGACCTATCCTGAGCCAGGAAGTTGCGCTACTAACTCTGCAGGCAATCAACTATCGCTCAGGTGTCAGGCAGGACCTAAAGGCAATCACGAATCTGGCCAGAGAGTTTGGCATCTATGTTGTCTGGGACTGCTCCCACGCCATCGGCTCGATAGTTTTGGACTTTGAGAAAAACGGTGTGGACCTAGCAGTTGGCTGCACGTATAAATATGGCAACTCCGGCCCAGGATCCCCAGCTTGGCTTTACGTCAGAAGAGAGCTGCAGGAAAAGCTCCAGGTTCCAATCCAGGGTTGGTTTGCTCAGCAGAAACAATTTGAAATGGGTCCATTCTTTGAACCAAACCAGCAGATCCGCGGTTTTCAGATTGCTAGCCCATCAATCGTTGGAATCCGAGCAGTCGAGGTTGCATTCTCGATGATTGGTAGAGCCACCATCGAAAGGATTCAGGCTAAGGCAGCCCAGGGAACTCAGCTGATGATTGACCTTTACGATCAATGGCTAGAGCCCCTGGGTTTCACGCTTGGAACTCCGCGCGATGCCAATAAACGTGGTGGCCACATAATCCTCAAGCACCCCGATGCCAAAGTCATCGCTCACGCTCTTCGAAAACTAAAAAAGGTAATTCCCGACTACCGCGAACCAGCGTCCATCCGTCTTGGAATCTCTCCGCTGCCTACCTCCTACCTAGAGGTGTTCGAAGGATTCTCAAGGCTTAGGGATCTTGTTCAAAGTGGAGATTACAAAAATGTAAGTCAGAGTGAAAGCCGAGTCACCTAAAGATGGAACACAGCAAACACGTAACCTACATTTCCTACCTCAAAGTCGAAGAGCTACTTCAACTGCAACAGCCTCTGAGTGATGGCCCAGAACATGATGAGCTGCTCTTCATCACCATCCATCAGGTTTATGAGCTTTGGTTCAAGCAGCTGCTACACGAAGCCAATGCCCTGCAGAAGTCCCTCGAAGAGGGAAACACCCATCGCTCGTTAGCGCTTCTGGGGAGAATGCGAAACATCATGAAGACCTGTGTTGCGCAACTCGATATTCTAGAAACAATGACTCCCCTGCAGTTCAATTCTTTCCGCTCCCGGCTTTCCTCAGCATCTGGATTTCAATCCGCTCAGTTCCGAGAGCTAGAGGCGGTGCTTGGTCGAAGAGACCAGGCTGGAGCAGACGCTGAAAAAGACAGCGGTATGGGAATGGCAGAGCACCTAACGCCCGGCTCAGCTGCTCGCACAAGGGTTGAAGAGGCAATGCGAAGAAGATCCCTTTGGGATTCAGCTATGCACTACTTCAACTATCGAAAACCAATGCCCCAGAAAGCCCTCACCAGAGATGTGACACTTACTTGGACCGAGGACGAAGAGGTGCAGAAAGTTCTTATCGAAATTCACCGAACTGACCCTGAAGCGTCCATGGTCGGTGAGGCACTGGTTGATCTCGATGAGGGGCTGCAGGAGTGGCGGTATCGACATGTGAAGATGGTTGAGAGAACCATCGGTATGAAAAAGGGAACCGGTGGTTCTAGCGGTGTTGGCTACCTCTCGAGCACCCTCTTTCACCCCGTCTTCCCTGATTTATGGGCAATCAGAAGCCAGTTTTAGTAGACATCCTTTGCGACTAACCTTGTCGCGTGGCAAAAATAGCAATCTACCCGGGCTCATTCGATCCAATCACCCTGGGACACCTCTCAGTTATTCAAAGAGCCAAGAACCTTAGCGAGAAGCTCATAGTGCTGGTGGTCCATAATCCGAACAAGAAGAATCTTTTTACCGCAGAAGAGCGAGCCGCACTCATCCAAGAATCACTGAAGGAACTCGGTCTATCGGGAATAGAGGTAAGGCAATCGAGTTCGGGGCTACTAGCATATGTCGCCCAGGACCTTGGTGCTGAAGTTTTGATCAAGGGTCTTCGCACAGCAGCGGATCTGGACTATGAATTGCAGTTTGCCAGTATGAACAGAGATTTGACTGGTGTCGAAACGGTCTTCCTACCTACCGAACCCCAATACAGTCAGACCTCTTCCTCACTGATTCGCGAAGTGGCTTTTCTTGGAGGAGATGTTTCAAAGCATGTCACTGAGTGTGTCAGGCAAGCACTGATTGCCAGGAGCTCTAAGTGAGTCTGGTAATTCAGGTCAAAGACCTGATGCACAAGCCTGGAACAATGAAGGAGCTAACGCTCGAACACTCTCTCACCGAAGATCTTGGGACTGAAGTAATTGCGGTAAAGAGCGGAACCACAATTGAACTAGCCGTCCGCTTGGAATCAGTTCACGAGGGAATACTTCTTAGCGTAGAGGGCGAGACTATTGCTAAATCCGAGTGCTCGCGGTGCCTCGAGAGTATGGAAGTAGAAGTTCCAATTGAGATCCAAGAGCTCTTTCACTATCAACCCGAGAATGAGGATGACTTTTTTATTGAGCAGGATCGAGTAGACCTTGAACAACCACTGATTGATTCAGTTGTCCCGAATCTGCCAATTCAGCCCCTTTGCTCAGAGGACTGCCCTGGTCTCTGCGTTAACTGCGGAGAAAAACTTGATGTAGGAAACCACAATCATGAAAAACCAATCGACCCGCGGTTTGATGCTCTAAAGGACTTTGGTAGCTAGCTGCAGGACGTTGCTAAGCAACATGGCCCTGGTCATTGGGCCAACTCCACCTGGATTCGGCGAAAAGTATCCAGCCACTTCCTGAACCGAAGTCTGAACATCACCAACTAATCTGCCCGAGACCCTAGATATTCCAACATCCAAAACAGCGGCTCCAGGCTTGATCCAATCTTTCTTCACAAATTCCGGTTGGCCAATAGCGGCAACTACGATGTCAGCTTCTCTGATGACCTCTTCGATGTTTCTACTTTGACTGTGAAGAATCGTTGGCGTTGCATTCACAGCTTTGCTGGAAAGCAAAATAGAGAGCGGTCGTCCCACCGTTAGTCCACGTCCCAAAACCGCAACCTTGGCACCAGCTAGCTTGACCTGATAGCGCCTTAGGAGCTCAATGATTCCGTTGGGTGTACAGGGTAGCGGAGAAGAAAATTCTCCAGAAACATTCATGACCAGTTTCCCCAGATTTATCGGATGCAAGCCATCTGCATCCTTAGCTGGGTCAATTAGTTCAAGCATTTGGTTGGCATCCATGCTCTTGGGAAGTGGCAACTGAACGATGTAGCCAGTAACTTCCTTAGCCTGATTGAGATCTTTGATTGCCGATCTGATGTCCGGTTCGGTTGCGCTACCTGGAAGATCAATCCTGATAGAACTGATTCCAACCTCAGCGCAGTCAGCGTGCTTTCCGGCAACGTAGGCAACAGAGCCAGGATCATCACCGACTAGCAATGTTCCAAGCCCTGGGGTTACACCGGTTTTTGTTAGCTCACTAACTCTGCTGGCTAGCTCCCGCTTTATCTCAGCAGCGGTTTTCTTGCCATCCAGAATTATTGCGGTCAAAGAACTACCAGTTCTCTAGTCCCTGATAGAGCGGGAAGGCTTCGGTCAGTGCGACAACTCTCTTGCGCAGGTTAGGCAGATCTGCGCCGGGTAGCAGTGCGAGTGCGATGATGTCTGCAACCTCTTTGAATTCAGTTTCACCAAATCCGCGCGTAGCGAGCGCCGCAGTTCCAATACGAATTCCTGATGTCACCATCGGGGGCCTTGGATCGTTTGGCACGGAATTCTTATTTACGGTCACTCCCGCTTCGTGCAAAATGTTTTCTGCAGTTTGGCCATCAATCTCTGCGTTTCTCAAATCAACCAAAACCAGGTGGACATCGGTTCCACCAGTCAAGACTGTTATTCCCGCACCCGCAACGTCCGACTGAATCAGTCTGTCTGCGAGAATTCTTGCCCCATCGATAGTCCGCTGCTGCTGATCCTTGAATTCCTGAGTCATGGCGGCCTTGAACGCCACTGCCTTAGCGGCAATGACATGCATAAGCGGTCCACCCTGCTGACCTGGGAAGACTGCGGTGTCAATCTTCTTGCCCCACTGCTCTTTACACAAAATCATTCCCGAGCGTGGACCGGCGAGGGTTTTATGAACCGTGGAGGAAACAACATCTGCAAATGGAACAGGCGATGGATGAACCCCTGCAGCAACTAGTCCCGAGAAGTGGGCCATATCAACCCAAAGCTTTGCGCCGACCTCGTCGGCAATAGATCTGAAAGCTGCGAAGTCAAGGTGTCTTGAATAGGCCGACCATCCGGCGATTAGCACTGCGGGTTTGGTCTGAAGCGCCCTCTCGCGAACAATGTCCATGTCAATCAGGTAGGTCTCTGGGTGGAGCTCGTAGGCGTGTGCCTCATACATGCGACCAGAGAAATTTAGCTTCATGCCGTGAGTAAGGTGCCCACCGTGTGCCAGGCTCAATCCCAAGATTCTGTCCCCGGGATTAGCAATTGCCATCAATAGAGCTGCATTTGCGGTCGCGCCAGAGTGCGGTTGAACATTGACATACTCAGCGCCGTATAGCTGCTTAGCTCTGTCTCTGGCAAGGTTCTCAGCAATGTCAACCACCTCGCAGCCACCGTAATAGCGCTTGCCTGGATAGCCCTCCGCATACTTGTTGGTTAGCACTGAACCCTGGGCTTCAAGAATTGCCCTGGAGACAAAGTTCTCACTGGCAATCATCTCGAGCGTTCCTCGTTGACGATCTAGCTCCTGCTGGAGTACGGCGGCAATTTCAGGATCGACCTGCTTTAGTGGGGCTGAGTGGAGGGGGTTTATCGGCATGCGGGTAAGTTTACTATCCGCCATGGCCCATCCAGACTGGGACACTGGCTGGTCCGACACTTGGATACATGCCCGCTGGTGGAATCTAACGCCTTTGACTGTGTCTCACGATAAGCATCCCAAGCAGGGCAACCAGAACAAACCCTAGAAGGATTGCGGGAAGGACAGGAAACTCATCCTCTGGCCTGAGTGTGAATGCACCACCAGCCAGCTGAATTGATTTGTCTTCCTCTGGAGATTCATCAAGTATTGGACTTTCAGACACAGAGACAGGTTCCAAAATCTTAGGCTCAGATTTTTTGGGAAGAGTTGGGATTCGCTGAGAAATAACTTCCTGCTCTTTCTCCTCAGACACCAAGATTGGGACATCATCGAAGCTGACCGGAGCCATCTCAGCTTCCTCGGATCCAGTTACGGCTTCTTCGATCAAAGGTGATTCACTGATTGGCGCTTCAATGACAGGTTCAACCGGAACTGGATCTGTTGCGTCCGCAGGCTGTGGGGCTGGTTCTGGAACCGGAGCCTGAGTAACTGGCTCAGTCACAGGAGGCTGAGTT
>JACCDP011244993.1_pt1 | contig 16203 bp, 33 predicted proteins | sample 7445841 | NCBI WGS metagenome assembly JACCDP01 (sample SAMN15323441, study PRJNA562643) | freshwater metagenome | isolation source: river surface water | place: USA:Blue River Watershed | collected 2017-08-17 | reverse complement strand
TTTACTTGGCCTCAGTGGCAATACTACTGGTCGATAGTCTCTTCTCTCTCTCGGAGGAGAGTATTTCAACGATGCTCTGGGTTCCCGGATGTGGAATCATGCAACCCGCCAACATCGACGGTCAACGATGCCCGCGACATTGTCATGCCAACCGACGCCGGAAAGGTTGGGCCATATTCCGTCCAGCAATGCAGCCCAGCCGGAACTTTGCTGTCATCATCGATGAACGCTCTGTTTGACGATTTCTTCTCTTTCACTCCGAGCGGATGTACATACAAGTTTGAGGTCGTCTGATGCTCTGCGACTACGGGCCTGACCTCACCTGTCGTGCCTGCGGCCATGTCGCCCTCCGTCTCCCCACCTATCGGGAATGTACGGCGACACGGATCTACCTCCCCCGGCCGATGCTCGGGGACGCGCTGGCGTGGCTCCTGACGACCGTCGGGATCACCGAGGCCCGCGTCTCTTCCTGGCTCGGCGGGGCTGACTGCGGCTGCGCCAGCCGGCGGAAGTGGATGAACCGGGTCGGGGCCCTCGCGGTGGACCGGATCGAGCGCTGGCTCAATGCCCTTTCGAGGTTTGCCCTTGGATCGTGAGGTTGCCCATGTCCACGGCTCGGGGCAAAAAGAGACCGGGCCAGACATGGTCGGGCCTTGATGAGGACGACATCACCGGCCAGGCCGAGGCCGAGGAATCCCAGCTGATCGAGTTCGGGCGACGATCGAAACCGAAGCCCGACGAGCCCGCGGAACCAGAGAGGGAGAAGCGATGCCGAAAGCGGAAGCGCTGACGCTGGCCGATGCGATCCGGGCCTCGATCCCGCCGACGCAGAAGCGCGGGGTCCGCTGGTGGGAGTCCCTGCCGGCCGATGTGCTCGAGGAGCTCAAGGCTGTCCGCGACGACTTCTGGAGCGGTCGTCTCCCGAATAACAAAAGCGCCGTTGCCAGGGCGATCGTCGAGCACCTCCACGCCCGCAGTCTCTCCGACGTCCGGCACCAGGGGGTGATCGCATGGTTAAGCGACAAGGGCTGAGGCACGCCGTCACCGAGTCCGTCGCCGCTGCCACGAAGCCCGCCGAAGACGCGGAGCAGATCACGAAGCGGACGGACGGGGCTGACCTCGAGTACCGCTCGACGTCCAGGACGATCCGCACCGTCGAGGATCTCCTGGCCCACATTGAGGCCGACATGGCCCGTTTCGAGGTGGCCGCCTCGGAGGCCACGAAATGGGAGGTGGCCACCGTCGACCGCGACACCGGGAAGCCGGTGGTCACGGTTCTTCATCGGGTGTTCGTCCGGCTCCGCCCCCGAGGCGGGCCCGCCGTCGCCGAGCTCGTCGCCGCGATGATCGCCGGGGCCGCGAAGGCGGGGAGCATCGGGCGACCCAAGGCGAAGGCCGCGAAGGCTCGCCGCGGGCCATGGCAAGTGTTGATCGTGGCAGACACCCATTTTGCGAAGTACGCATGGTCGCGAACCACCGGGGGCGACGACTACGACATCGACCACGCCGATCGCCTGGTCCGCTCCGCAGGGCTCGGGCTCCTCGACGCCGGGGACGCTCACCGCCCTGGTCGTCGGACGATCGCCTTCCTCGGGGATCTATTCCACTACGACACCCCTTCCGCGACGACCACCCGCGGGACGCAGCTGGAGCGGGACGGCCGCCTCGAGCGGATGATCGAGACGGGCTCCTCGGCGCTTGTCGCCCTGGTCGAGCGATCCGCGGAGACCGCCCCGACCGACTGCGTCATCGTCCCCGGCAACCACGACGAGACGATGACCGCGTGGTTTCGGTTGTTGCTCCGCACCCACTTCGCGAAGGATCGCCGGGTGGTCGTGCATGACGTCTACACGCACCGCCAGTACCTCGAGCACGACGGGACGTTGCTGGGCTTTGCTCACGGAGACAAGGCCCGGGCGAAGTTGCCGAGCCTGATGGCTCTGGAGTCCCGGGAAGCGTGGGCCCGGTGCCCATGTCGGGAGATCCACACGGGCCACCTCCACAAGCAGGCCGCGAAGATCCGCCGCGTCGTCGACTCCGACGGGATCGACACGGTCGACGGGGTGGTCGTGAGGACCGCCCCGGCCCTGTGTCCCCCGGACGACTGGCACGCCCAGGAGGGGTGGATCGGCAGCCGGCAGGCCATGGAGACGTTTTTGTACCGGGCCGGCGGCGGGCTGGCCGGGATGCTCGTGGCCGACGGGGCTTGACCCTCGCGAGGGGCGCGGGAGCGTGGTGGCATGGAACTGACCGACACCGAGATCGAGGACATCGACCGCCGCGCCCGGCTCGCCGGCTCGGCCAACTGCTGGACCGGGACATCGGGGACGATCGCCGCCGATGCCCGGCGGCTGGTGCGACACGTTCGGGCCACGGCACGGCCACGGAAAATCATCGGCCTGACCGGGCCAGCCGGGGCCGGGAAGGATCTCGTGGCCAGCATGATCCCCGGGGCCCACCGGATCGCCTTCGCCGACCCGCTCTACCAGGGCCTCGCCGCCATGCTCGGGCTCCCCGAAGGAGTCCTCCGGGACCGCTCGTCGAAGGAGCTCCCGCTCGCGGATGTCGGGGTATCCCCCCGGCAACTCCTCCAGAGCCTCGGGACTGAGTGGGGCCGGAAGATGGTCGGCCCCGACGTCTGGCTCCGTGTGGCCTTCTGGAGATGGGAGCAGGCCACAGCGGCTGGCCACCGGATCATCGTCGTCCCCGACGTCCGGTTCTCGAATGAGGCCCGCCAGATCCACGACGAGGGCGGGGAGGTATGGCTTGTCCACCGGCCGGGAGTGGTCCCGGTTGCGGCGCACGCTTCGGAGTCGGGGCTCCCGCTCAAATCGATTGACCGGCTCGTGAGCAACGCCGGCACGGTCGACCAGCTGCGGGAGCGCGTGGCCGCCACCTGGGCGAAGGTGGAGTGATCACCCCACCGGCCCACCTGGACCAACTTCGTCCGGGACAAACTCCGCTTCCTCGCCGAGGTCGAGGGCCGGGAGGAAGTCCACCCCCGACGCTTTGCCGACGATTCGATCGTCGAGGTAGTGGTCTCGGGTAATGTTCGCGTCCGAGTGGTCGAGATGCGACACGGCATCCCCGCCGGCGGCGGCAACGTAGGAGGCGCTGGCCTTCCTGATCGCATGGAATCGCCGCTGCGGGACGTTCGCTTGGTCGCAGAGGATCCGGAGAGACGCGTAGATCGACGTCGGCCGGTGGGGCCACGGCCAGACCAGATCATCGGGGCCGCGGCGGAACTGCTCGAGCTCGGCCGCGAGATCTGGCGTGATCCTTCGGGCGATGTCGCGAGTGTGCCCCTTCCGAGTCCCCGCGAGGAAGACGATCTCTTCCCCCCGGACGTCCTTCCACCGGAGGGCCAGGAGCTCGCCGATCCGCGCGCCGGTGCACCAGGCGGAGTAGATCAACGTCGACCACCACCAGCCCGCCGGCAGGCCCGAGAGGGTCCGCTCCCGCTTCCTGGCCGCGACGATGAGCCGGGCCACCTCGGGGGCGGTGAAGCCTCGGGGGAGCCTCTGAGCCTTCCTGATCGGCTTGACGATCGGAAACTCCGGGATCATCCGCTTCCGAAACGCGTACAAGGCCAAGCAAAGTAACTGCGTCCTGTCCTTCGCCACCGTCCCCGGTGAGGGCAGACCTCGCGTGACGCTGTGGACGGTCCTTCCACGCCAGACCAGGAATGACGCGATGACGTCCTCCTCGAGGTCCGCGACCTCGGGCTCCCGGCGCAGATAATCGGCGAAGCGATCGATGGTCGAGGAATAGATCGCGACCGTTCGGTCGGAGAGACCCTTCACGGGAGCGTATCGATCGGTCAGCAGTTGACGCAGGGTCATCGGATGGCCTCCATTGTGGCGGCATCCATGCCGAACAAGCCGGTCCCACCGACGGTGAGCCGAGGGTAGCAGTAGTGGACGAACGTACAATCCCCGCCGATCGAACGGGGCCCTCTCCGTTCGATGTTCCCCCCGGCCAACCCTACGCAGGGTTGGCTCGGGGGTCCAATTGGTCGAGGTGTGTTGCCCACACCCCGGCCCGTTGGTATTCACGGGGCATGAAACGAATGGGCTTGCCAGGGCCGGTTCCCGGTCACAACTGGATCGACTCCGCCGAGGCCGCAAGGATCCTTGCGATCAAGCCCGAGTGCGTCTGTGTGTACGTCAAGCGGAAGTGCTTCCCCGTCTACCACCTGGGCGACATCCAGGTCTTCGACGACGTCGAGGTTCGCAAGTACGCGGAACGCCGCGGAACGATCAAGCCGACGAAGCCCTCGACTTCTCGCCCCACGAAGAGACGCTGACGGCCGTCGTTTTCGGAGGGATTGATGGGCCTGCCCGCGCCGGTCGGGAATTGGATCACGGTGGAGGAGGCTGCCAAGAAACTTGGCATGTCCACGGCCGGAGTCAGACAGCTTGTCCGAAGGAAGTACCTCAGTCGGCACAAGTTCGGCCACCTCTCGGCTTTCAGCGACATAGAAGTCGACCGCATAGCCCAAAAGCCTCCCGCAACCGGAAGGCCACGCAATGGGTTCGCGAAGCGCTGACCCTGCACGAAAGCCCATTTTCTAGGGCGCAAAAGCGGCTGTTCGCGGAATCGAACAACCGCTCTTGACAGCGTTTTCCCTCTGCGGATATCTTCCGCCCACGCTGTTCGATTCATCGAACAACTAGCCCACTCCCAGCCTCCAACCTGTCAACGGAATCCGACGATTCCGGCCGCTTTTGAGCGGTGGACAGTTGGTCGGCTGGGGGTGGATTGACCCCGCGAATCGCCGGTCTAGATTCTCCCCAAACAACTGTTCAAGTGTTCACTTGAGGGGGTCGGGAAATGAACGGGAAGCGGGGGCGGTCAACCCCGTTCAACTGGGGTCTCGCGGAGATGTGTTGGGAGATCGGGTTGAGCGTGGAGAGGACCGCGTGGGTGTTGAAGCGGTCAGTGACAGAGACGGCCTACTGGTGGTCCGTGTGGTCGGGACAGCCGATCGGGGATGACCCGGACGAAGCGGAGTTGAGGCGAAGGATCGCGGAGATCGAGGCGGGATGGACGCCGGCGATTCGTGAGGCGGCAAGCCGCCGGATGGAGTGCCGGGATTCGAGCTCGGTCGTGAAGTCAGTTCCGAACGGCCGCGCCGCGGCCTACTGGCTCGCGAAGGAAAAGAGAGGGCGACGACATGACCATCGAGATGGCGGGCGATCGTGAGGCGGCAGGGGCGATCGAGGGGATGAAGGAGATCTACGGATCGCCGGCCCCGGTCGTCGAGGGGATTCCGATGTCGGTCCTCGTGGCCGACCCGACGGAGCTCGAGCAGGACGGTTGAGGACGGGCCGACGCGGGAGGCGAAGGCAGGGAGCCCGCGGAGCGGGAATCACAGGAGCAGCCCGTCGCCGGTGGAACCGGCGGCGGGATCACGGAGGAGCCCGATGGCAACGCTGTCTGTATCGAAGCGGATCCGCGAGGCCCTTCGGGAGATCCAGGCGGGCTGGTCGGAGGACGTTCGGGAGAAGGCTTGGAACGGGCAGGGGCGGAGACGGCTGTCGTCGGTGACAGTCCCGCCGAGGAAGGGTCGAGTCCGAAAGGGGGCGCGGTGATGGCACGATTCAAGAAGGCAACGAAGGCGCAGGCGAGGCTACGGGCGGCGGTGTTCGGCCCGAGCGGGGGCGGCAAGACCTACTCCTGCCATCGCATGGCCCAGGGGCTGGCCGGCGGTGGTCGGGTGGCGGTGATCGACACGGAGCGGGGATCGTCGTCGAAATACTCCGACAGGTTCGACTTCGACGTCCTCGACCTCGTCGATCACTCCGTCCAGGGGTACGTCGACGCGATCAAGGACGCCCACGGTTACGACGTCCTGGTGATCGACAGCCTGAGCCACGGCTGGCAATCGCTCCTCGAGGAGGTCGAGAAGCTGGCCAAGGCCAAGTACCGCGGCAACACCTGGAGCGCGTGGAGCGAGGGGACGCCCCTCCAGCGGAAGCTCGTCAACGCGATCCTCGACTTCCCCGGCCATGTCCTGGCCACGATCCGAAGCAAGACCGAATGGACGACCGTCGAGGACGGCCGCGGGAAAAAAGTCCCGCAAAGGATCGGCATGGCCCCGGAACAGGGCAAGGGCATCGAGTACGAGTTCGACCTCTTGCTCGAGATCTCGACCGAGCACATCGCGAACGTGATCAAGGACAGGACGGGGCGATTCCAGGACAAGTTGATCGACAAGCCCGACGAGGAGTTCGGCCGGCAGCTCGCCCTCTGGCTGGCCGACGGCGAGCCGGTGACGGTAGCCCCCCCACCGTCACCGGCCGCCGATCCTCGGGTCGTCGAGATCGGGGAATACCCCGACGCGGTCAAGGATGCCTGTCGGCGAGTGATGCGGGCCGCCATCGATTCGGGCATCTCCAAACACGACGCGATCGACCAGGCCGTCGCCCACGGCCGTGAGCTCCTGGCGACCGCGGAGGTGGAGTGATGGAACACAGGCCCCCCCAGACCCAACACCAACTGAGCGAACAGGAGCGGGATACGCCGAGCCTTGACCCGGCGGATCTCCTCATGGAGCGGATCGGCCGCGGGGCCCGTTTCCATCGCGAGCTCTCCGACTGGGTCGCGGATGGGGCCACGGTCGTCCCGACGTTGACCAACGAACAGGCCGCCACATACGGGCCGGTGTTCGCGGCTCGGATGTCCGTCGTCGTCGAGGTCTGGCGGAAGCGGGACCAGGGCACATGCTCACAGATTCTGTCCGACGCGATCATCGGCCTGTTGCGGGCCATGGAAGAGGCGGCGGCGGAGCCGATCCGGTTGACATACGTCAAGCCGACCAGCGGCTCGGGGCCTGACACGCTCGAAGCGTGTGCCCTGGCCGGCGAATGAGGAGAGCAGAGAGATGGAGTTCACCAGCTACACCCCCGGGCAGGCGATCGAGGGGACGGAGCCGATGGAGGATGGCCGCCACGAGTGCGTCATCGTGTCGGCGGAGGACGGCTTCGACAACGACGGCTCGGCCCGGATGCGGATCGTCTTCCAGCCGATCAAGGGGGCCGAGGTCTACGCCTGGCCGGCGCTGAAGATCACCGACACGGCCCGAGGGGTCAGGTTCGGCGCGGCCCTGGCCGACGCGCTCCAGATCGACCGGAGCAACGGGCTGTATCTGGACCCCCGCGAGATCCGCGGGAAGCGGGTGCTGATTTCGACCCGTCGATGGGAAGACCAGGGCCGAGTGAACGTCGGCATCGACACCATCCGCGGCACCTGGACGGTTCGCGGTTCGGCCGTCGCCGCGGCACCGGCCCCCGAGGCGGCACCGGCGAAGGTGGCGAAGCCCCGGACGCCCGCGGCGGCTGTCGCTGCGGCCCGAGGCGATGAGGCCGGCGGATCTGATGACGTCCCTTTCTGAGGTTCCAAGCATGGCCAAGGCCCGTACCCCGTCCCGCTGCTACGCCGCGGTCCACGATCCCGAGGGTCGTCGACAGCAGATCGCCCTTTTCGGGGCCTCGCTGTCGAAGCTCCGGAAGGAGTTGAACCGCTGGTGGGACGCGACAGGGGGCGGGCTGGAGCCCTGCCAGGGGCCGCAGCTGCTGGCGGTTCGCGAGTTGGTCCGCGAGGCGGCGGAAGAAGAACGGCTGATCAAGCGTTGAGGCCCGGCGGCGGGCGGGATCAACCATCCCCGAGCCAATTCGGGGCCTGGGAGGTCGCGGAAAAACCGCCCGCCGTCGGGCTCTTTCACCAAAACAGGGAGGGGGATGGAATGACTCCATCATGCACGGAAAGCGGTTGTAGCGAGGCGGGCCGGTGGCTGGTCGGGGAGCGGAACTACTGCTCGACCCACGGCATCGCAGGATCGACGCGCGGATCGGTCGCGATGCGGCTGGTCTGTCCGATCGTCGAGGATCCGCCGTCGGTGTGGGACACGCTCCAGGCCGACCTCGAGGCGGTCCCCTTCGACGAGCCGAGCGAGCGCGAGCAGCTGCTCCGCGACATCGCCTGGGCCGCGATCGAGAACGGCCGGGAGGGGGCACGATGAGGACCACCATCGACGACTTCCGACCGGCCCCCGACGACAGCGGTCTCCCGCTGTTCGCATCGGCCAGGCGGAGCGATCCGCCGACGTCACACGCCGCGGCCCGGGCCGTCACGCCGCGGATGAAACACGTTCACGAGGGGCTGATCCTCGTCGCCCTGGAGTGTGGACCCGCCGGGAAGACCCGGCTGGCCGAGCTCTGCGGCCTGACTGATCAACAGGTGATCCGCCGGATGCGGTCCCTCGAGCGGGAGGGCCTGGTCGTGAGAACGGGCCGGGAGGTTCTCTCGGCGGCGGGTCGGGCGGAGACGGAATGGAAGGTCAAGGAGTGACTTCGCGCGTGCGGGGTCGGGGTGGGGGTCAGTGACTTACCAGAGGTGTGCCTTGCGGATCCTGAAGACTGAAAACAGGAAGATCAACGTCGAGGAGTTGAATATCGCGGAGTCTTATCAACGGACGATCGTCCCGACCCGCGTCAATCGGATCGCGAAGGATCTCGACTCCGACGCGTTTGGCTCGCTCACCGTCGGGGAACGTCGCGACAAAACTCTGTGGGTCGTCGACGGATTCCAGAGGCTCACGGCGGCCCGGAAGCTCGGGATCAACTCCGTCCCCTGTGACGTCTTCCAGAGCGAGGGCCAAGAGCACGAAGCGAGGGTCTTCCGCTTGAAGAACAAGGAGCGGACGGGGGTAACGGCGACGTCCCTGTTCCGCGCCCAGCTGGTGGAGCGAGACCCGCAATCGGTGGAGATCGAGGCGATCGTCCGGGCGGCTGGGTTGCGTCTTCGATGCGATACCGGGCCGTCCGGCTGGCCGTTCGTGAAGGCCGTCGTCGCCCTGGAGCAGGCTCACAGGAAGATCGGCCCGGAGGGTCTGGCGAAAGCCCTGTCGGTGATCTGCGAGGCCTGGAACGGGGAATCCGATGCCCTCCGCGGTGACATCATCGGCGGGGTCGTCAACTTCTTGAAGCGTAACCCCGACGCCGACGTCCCGCGTCTCGTCGACAGGCTGGCGAAGAAGTCCGTCTCGGCCGTCCTTCGGGCCGCCGACGCAACGTTCCGGCTGGAGCGCGAGCGGGCCCCGTCCTCGAGCAGCGGAAACAAGGCCATGTGTACCTGTTTCGCGATCGAGGTCATTTACTTCAAGGGTGTCAGGCGGAAGAGGGTGGCGGAGTGAACATCCGCCAAGGGCAGACCGTCGATCCAGCGGTCGAGACTTCCCTCCTCCGGGACTTCTCGACGCTGATCGCGGCATCGGCCAATGAGGATCTGCCGGCGATCAAGGTGATGATCCTCGACAAGACCGAGGACTGGAAGCTCGGGGCGGTTCCGGCCTACCGGCTCCTCTGCGAGATCGAGCAGCGACTACGACCAGGCCAACGGATGAGCCGGGTCACGCGGGACGGTGACATTGTTCCCATGGAAATTATCGGGGGGTGATCGATGGCCAGGACGCGCAGCATTAAGCCGGGGTTCTTCACGAACGACCTCCTGGGGGAGATCCACCCGCTCGGGCGGATCCTGTTCGCCGGGCTCTGGTGCCAGGCCGACCGGCATGGGGTCGTCGAGTACCGGCCCCGCAGACTGAAGGCGGAGATCCTCCCCTTCGACGATGCCGACGTCGTCGCCCTGGTCGGAGACCTCGAGGCCCGGGGCTTCGTCCAGAGGTTCGAGGCCGACGGCTCGGAGTGGCTGGCGATCACCAAGTTCACCGCCCACCAGTCCCCCCACCCGAGGGAACCTTCTCTCAACCTTACGATCCCGTTAGCGAAGCCGGGAAATTACACGGCCGGCCCAACATGCGGTGAAGGTCATGAATTGCAAGCCCTGGCGAGCGCCAAGACAAGCCCTGGCGAGCACGACGGCGCGCCCTGGCGAGCGCCGAAACAAGCCGAACTTCCTACTACTTCCTCTTCCCTTCTCCACTTCCCTTCTCCACTTCCCTCTTCTGTGGCCAGACCGGCTGACGCCGGCTCGCCACAGCAGGTTCGTTGGGCTGCGCGGGAGGGATGGCAGGGGATCACCCCCGAGGACCGCTCGGAGTGGCGATCGGCTTTCCCGGCCGTCGACATCGACACGGAGCTCGCATCCTCGGGGTTGTGGCTGAAGGCCCACCCCGATCGGGCGAAGCGGAGCAACTGGCGGAAGTTCCTGGTGGGGTGGCTCAAGAACGCCCAGGACCGGGGAGGAACCCGGAAGGGGCCCGGCCATGGCCAGCAGCCCGGCCCATCCCCGGTGAAGGGCTGGAGCGACGAGGACGTCGCGAGACTCGCCGCCGCGAAACAACGCGAGGCGGCCCGATCCGGCCCATGACTCGCTTGCCCAACTGCCCGGCCCGGTGACGATCGGTGGAGCGATGGATCGGTTTCCTTCCCACGGAGGTGGACATGCGACGGACTCTCATGGCGATTGCGGTGACGGCTCTCCTGGCGACCTCGGCCCACGCCGGCCCGTTCTCTCGGCGCTCGGTGACGACGACCAAGGCGTCGACATGCTCGGGCGGCAGCTGCTCGACGGCGAGCACCCGGACGGTGACCCGCGGCGGGGCTCAGGCCCACGCCGAATCGATGGCGGCCAGCGGCTCGATGGTCCACGCGGCAAGCCACGGCGCGACCTACGAGGGCGTCGGAGTCGGCGGCAGTCCGGCCGCTGCCCTCGCTTCGTGTTGCAACAACGGCGGAACGGTGCTCGAGGAGGGTGTCGCCCGCGGCCGTGATGGCCGCTGGTATGCCTGTCGGCGCTACACGCTCAGGTGAACGACCAGACGCGATTCGTCCAGTGGCAGGATCCCGCCAAGCGGGGACGGGTGTTCGATTCATCCATCGCGTCATAGTTCGATGTGGTTCGTCAAGACGGCGGCCACGGTGTTACCAGGAGGGAATCGGGATGCGGTGTCTTCGTGTGGCTCTTGCGGTGGTTTCTCTCGTTCTCGTGGGTGCGTCATCGCAGGGTGCGATACAGAGGACGGCACCGACCGCGAAATCGACGGCGGTTGCGAGGTGGTGGCAGCAGACGATTCGGATCACCTACGCCAATGGATCGTGGGAATACGGCTACTACCGATGGTACGGGATGGCCGATTCGCGGACATCGCCGACGGTGTGGGTGCTGTTGAACGGTGCAACGCAGCAATCCGCCTGGGCGCTGATCGGTGCGCGGATCGAGGTGGTCGGGGCTCCGTATCCGGGGTGACGCTGTGAAAGAAATCGGACCGAAGGTTGAACAGTAGGCAGCGTTATTCAAGGCGCGGGAGGGGTGAGGATGCCTGACAACGAATGGCCCAGCGGGTGGGGGATTGGTTTCATTGGAAACATTCCGAAACAAGACGAGCTGCGAGTGATGACGCCGCTGGAACGGCACATGATCACCGCTGATGACGCCAGGAAACTTGCTAAATGGCTTTTATGGGCGGCGGACAGCATCGACGCCCGCGAGCGGAAGGAGGGGTGAGGATGTTTGAATCGTTCTTTGACAAGTGCTTGGCGTTCTCTTTTTCGCTCGTGCTTATAGCGTTTGCGTTTCTCATTGCATGTGGTGGGTACCGCCTGCTCTATGACCAATTCCCAACAGCCGCAGAGCAGGAGGCCGCCCGATGACCCACGCATGGTGCCGCGATACGTCGCGCGACGAACGAGTTCGAGCGGCCGAGGACGGCAGGGATCGGCCGCTGCCGACGTTGGAGGAGTGCATCGAGACTGCCTTCTCGGCTGGCGTCCGCGACTCGTTTCGCAAGGTGGAAGAAGCCTGGGCGATGATCCCGAAAAGCGTTTCGGCATCATCGCCGGTGGAGCCTGAAAACAAGGCCAACGGCATGCGCACGGAGCGGATCACGCTGGAGGTGACGCACGATTGGCGTGATAGCCCGTGCGATTGGGATTGGGATGAGATGCTTCGTTTCAAGACGAACATTCTCGCAGACCACGAGTCCGTCCGCGTCGTCGATGACTGTTGCCTCGACCGGATCAACATGGGCGAGATTATTCGCCAGCGTGACGCCGCGATCCGCGAGCGGGACGAGATTCGGCAGTCGTGGCTGCGGTCGGAGGAGAGCGGCACGAGGCTCTTGGCCGAGCGTAACGCTGCCCTCGACGCCGCTGACGGACTGCGGAAGCGCGTGGCCGAGCTGGAGGCCGCGAGCGGCGGCGGGGAGGGGGGCTGATGACCGTCCGAGCGATCGAGTTCCTCGGCGGCGGTCCCCTCGACGGCGAGGCCCGCCTGGTCGACGACGAACAGCAGACCGCCGCGATCCTCGACGGGCTCGTCGTCCACCTCTACCAGCGGGAGGAGGTGTTTCACGGTCCCTCCGTCCGCGAGATCTTCCGATGGATCCGCGAGGTTCCCATCGGCAACCGTCGGTTGCCCAAGGCGTAACGGCCCGTAACGTGGGCCCATGCCCACGAAGCCGATACACCTCGAGATCCCCGGCCGCCCGGTCCCGCAACCGCGGACGCGGTCCAATCGATGGACCGGCAAGCACTACACCCCCGACAACGGGGTCGTGGCGTTCAAGGCCGCAATCCGGGCAGCCGCGAAGGCGGCGGGGTGCAAGTTGGCAACGCATCCCGTGAGGATCTGCGTCTCGGTGACATTCTGCCGGCCCAAGTCCCACCTCACGAAGTCCGGCGAGGTTCGGCCGTCGGCCCCCGACATCCCCGGCCAGAACCTCGGGGACACGGACAACATCGGGAAGGCGATCAAGGACGCTCTCAAGGGCCTGGCCTACGTCGACGATCGGCGGGTGTTCGACGATCGGGTCGTGAAGGCGTGGGGCGATGCCGATCTGACGGAGGTCACGATCGAGGAGGTTCCCCATGGCCGCGCGCGGTGATCGCGTGATGCTCACCGACGAACAGGTCCGGATCATCCGGGACGCCCACGCGCGGGGGCTCACCCAGGACGACGCCGCCTGGCTGGCTGGTGTCCCTCGACGGCTCCTCCAGACCCGGCTCGCCGACCAGCTGGCCGACGTTCACTGGGGGCAGGGGAGAGGGCCGAAGCGGCGCGGGGACTGTGACCCCAGCGAGGACGAGATCGAGGCGCTGAAGTTGGCGATCCGGGCCCGCAACGGTCACTCGCTCCCGCCGGCAGACTTCACCGGCACCGGCGGCAAGTGAACCATGGGGGGACCATGGCAGACGCTTCCCAGACTCCCGGCATCGTCAACATCGGCTTCCGCCGAGGGGACGAGTTCCGTCGCGTGTTGACCGTGAACCTCAACCTGACGGGCTACACGCTCACCTGGGAGATCTACGGTCTCCGAGATGACGCGGTGAAGCTCTCGGGCTCCCTGTCGTTCACCACGCCCCCCAACGCCGTCGCCCTGGTCATCACCGAGGCCCAGACGGGGACGCTTCCACCCGGCACCTACGGTTTCCGCGCGGTCTGGGTCGCGACAGGATCGATCCAGAGGACGTTCCTCGAAGGCGTTTGCGAGGTGACACGGTGACCGACATCTCCGTCGACATCTCCGACGATCCGGTCTCCGTCTCCGTCTCCAACGTCCCCGGGCCATCCGGGGCTTCCAGCTTTTTCAAGGGTGTTGCGGCCGCATGGCCCCCGACGGCAACGCCGACCGCCGGCTGGATCTACACACTGCCCGACCCCGTCCCGGCCGGCACCCCCGCGGGCTATCTCCCCGGTTACGGCGCGCAGTGGGACGGGCTGGCGTGGGTGAACATCGGACCCGTGCGGGGCCCTGCGGGGCCCGCAGGCCCCCAGGGAGCAGCCGGCCCCGCCGGCTCCCCTGGTGCGGCGGGGACCAATGGCACGAACGGAACCAACGGCACCTCGGCCACGATCGCCGTCGGGACGGTGACCACCGGCTCCCCCGGCTCCGCGGCCTCGGTCGTCAACAGCGGCTCGAGCCTGGCGGCCGTCTTCGACATCACCATCCCCCGCGGCGATGTCGGGCCGGCGGGCCCCGCCGGTGCGACGGGTGCATCCGGAGCCCCCGGCGCGGCAGGGCCCGCCGGCGCTGCGGCCTCGATCTCCGTCGGCTCGGTCTCTACCGGAGCGGCGGGGAGCTCGGCCACCGTCGTCAACTCCGGGACGTCGGCCGCCGCGATCCTCGACTTCTTCATCCCCCAGGGGGCCGCCGGTGCGGCTGGCCCCGCTGGATCGTCTGGCGTGATCTCGGTCACGGCCCCGATCGTCAACAGCGGCTCGAGCTCGGCCGCGGCCCTGTCCCTGGCGATCGGCTCGGGGCTGTCGATCGTCGGTGGGGCCCTGGTGGCAACCGGCCTGACCTCGGTCAGTTGGGGCGACGTCACCGGCAAGCCGACGACGTTCACGCCATCGGCCCACGCATCGACCCACCAGACCGGCGGCTCCGACGCCGTGGCCTCGGTCGTCGTCACGCCGTCGAGCCTCACGGCCGATGTGAACGACTGGGCCATCGGCACCGGCGATGTGTTCCGCGTGGCCGGGACCGCGGCCCGCAATATCACCGGCATCGCGGCAGGGACCAGCGGTCTGGCGATCCTCCTGGTCAACGTCGGCAGCTTTGCGTTGACGCTGAAGCACCAGTCAGCGTCGAGTTCAGCCGCGAATCGGATCACGGTCCCCTGGGCCGGCGATTGCGTCCTCGCTGCTAACGGCGGCGCGGTGGTCATGGTCTACGACTCCACATCCTCGACTTGGCGCGTGGTCTGATGTCGCTCTCCGTCATCGCTGCCGCCCCGACGATCCACCACGAAGCGATCGACTGGGCGCATCGCGTCTCGACAAACGGCGGCACGATCTCGACAACGGTGCTGCGAGCAGTATCGGACTTCTGCGCGGCCATCGATCGCGAGAGCCTGCGATCGTTCATGCACCGCGTCAATCTATTCTGCGGGGGAAATCTATCAGGATGCCTCGTTCCGCTCTACGTCTCTACGTCGCTTGGCGGCTCTGTGCTCGGGAATAGCACCGACACGAACATCAACTTCGTGTCGGCGGATTTTCAGGAAACTGGGGCCAGTGGAGGGCTAAAAGGAAACGGTACGTCGAAATACCTCAACACCGGTTTCACGCCTGCTCTATTTGCGAGCACAGACAGCGTTCATCTGTCCTACAGTGCCACCAGCCTCGAGACAGCTCACACAAACAATCCGTGTGCGATTGGCACGTATAACGGAACAGATCCAACGCTGTATGACCTCTCGGTATCGTTCAACATTCTCGGGGGCAATTCGAGGTGTGCGCGGTTGTCGACTCAATCGGGAATCGTTCGCGTTTCTGCGATCGCTCGCGGCTCTACGGAATCGCATCTCATAGGCACGCGAACAGCGAGCAACGCCGCTGCGCTGTACGGCGCTGGCGTCTCGCTTGCAACCAGCACCACAAGCGTGACAAGCGGAACGTCTACGAGACCGTTTTACGTGTTCGCTGAGAACAGCACCGGAACAACGACAGCATTTACGTCTGGGCGGTTGCGAATGTATTCCATCGGAAGTGGCCTGACCGCCACCCAGGCCGCCGCCTTCTCCGCTGCCGTGGCAGCGTTCAATACCGCTCTCGGGAGGTAACGCGATGCTGCTGCGTGACCTCTCCCTTCCGATCACCGACGCCGAGGCCCGTGGCTTGGCGCTCGTCTTCGCGCCTGCCCTGGCCGCAAGGCTCCGCCAACTTCATGCCGCCTACGGCACGACCAACTGCGTACCGGTTCCCTCGTCGCTCGTGGATGGTCGCTGGATGCTCTGCGCCGACGTTCTCACCGAGGTCAGGCCGGGCGGGCTGTTGGCCGCGATGTGGGCCGCGGCGGATCAATCGGTCCTGGGGGCGGCGGTCGAGGTGATGCCGTGGGAGGAAGCTGTTGCGATGCTGCCACCGCCGCCGCCGATGGCGTGGGGGATGTGATGCCATCGAAGATCCCCTCCTGGCGACCCAAGCGGATGTCCGGCGGCAAGCCGACGAAGGAAGTCGCCCACTACCAGACGTCCGACTGGCGAGCCAGGAGGACGCGGATCCTCCTGCGGGACGCGATGCGGTGCCACGAGTGTCGTCGAGCCGTGAGTGGACGCCAGGCCCATGTCGATCATTTGATCCCGCTTGAGGACGGCGGGACGGATGATGACGCCAACCTCCGGACGATGTGCGAGCGGTGCCACGGGAGGAAGACAAACGCGGAGCAGCGTAGGCGGGGACTGCTCGGAAATTAGGCGGGGGGTGGAGTCGTCGAGGTTTCGGGAACGTTTCCCAAAC
>JACCDP010207088.1_pt1 | contig 16208 bp, 3 predicted proteins | sample 7445841 | NCBI WGS metagenome assembly JACCDP01 (sample SAMN15323441, study PRJNA562643) | freshwater metagenome | isolation source: river surface water | place: USA:Blue River Watershed | collected 2017-08-17 | reverse complement strand
TCTTATTATACAAAAGAGTTTTTTGCTAGAGGCAGTCAATTCTTTTTTAAACGCCCAATTTTAGAGGCTCAATGGAATTCTGCTAGAAAAGACCAAAGAGGTTCTTTTTATGCAAGCTCTTCATTATCCGACAATAATAATAATACTATATACCTCTATAATCGAATCAGAGGCCAGCTAAAGAACATTCCAGCAGTAGGTACTGGTAATGTATATGTTAGAGTGTATGACGCTCCTACGGGCAGTAGCTTGGTCACAAACACGGTTATTACTGGTGGGTGGGTATCTACTGGTATATACACCGCTTCTTTTGCTCTTGATACCACTTCTTCGCAAGTATTTGATAGATGGTTTAACTCTGGTTTGTCCATTTGTTATCATACTGGTGCAATCGATGTAATCCAACAGGATGCAGAAGATTATGATTTAACAACAAATCATGTTGTTTCTTTGATAAATTCAAAACCTTTTTATACTCAAGATGAAACTGCAAGATTCCGTTTCTTTATCCGCAATAAAGATTGGAATCCCACTATTTACAATGTAGCCACTAGTGAAGTGGAAACGTTAACTATAGAGAGTGCGTCTTATAAGTTAGTCAGAGTATCAGATAATTTAAAAGTAATTGATTATGGAACTGGCTCAAATTTACATACTATGTTAAGCTACGATGTATCTGGAAATTATTTCGACCTTGATATGAGTATGTTAGAGCCAAATTATATGTATCAAATTTACTTGACATTTTTTGATTCGCAGACTAATTCATGGAGAGAGCAAAAAAATAGTTTCAAATTTAGAGTAGAGAAGAATGAGCCTTAAAGAACTATTCCAAACAACTGTTAAAAACGAAAAACTTACAAACGAAGAGATAAATTCTGATTTACGCTCTGATAATTTTCTTGACGAACACATAGAAAATGAAACATCGTTTGTACCAAACGTAGATTTCTCAAACCCAGCAAATTTTGCTTTTTTTGGTTCTGCTGAGAAGTATTATTCAGATTCTTTTGACAGAATATTGAATTTATATCCATATGATGGTTCTACTGCTGAAAAGTTAAAATGGAGAAATGAATCTACTTTAATTGATAAATGGATATTTGATAATCAATATCCAAAGACAACTGGTTATGCAACATTTTCTGCTAACGGTTGGGGAACTTTAGTTGGTTCTAAAACATCTGGCTACGGTCTTTCAAATAATCAAGAATATATTTTTCTAAATGGAACATTAAATACTGGCTCTACTACTACGCTCAACAGTTTAAAAGATACGTTTGAATATTCAAACAAACTTGATACCACAAACAATAGATTGTACAATTTATATGTTAATGGGTCTACTGGTTTTACAATAGAGTTTTGGCTTAATAAAGACTCCTTTGATACGGCTAAAACTGAAAAAGAAGTTATATTTGACCTCTGGAATAACGAAGACACCGCTAGTCTTTCTTATGGAAGGTTTACAATAGCACTAGATTCTGCTGGTGGTTTTAATCTAACGGTTCGTTCTGGTTCTGATGGAGATAGCAATATACCACTTGGCTCCAGCTTAAGTGTTCTTGGTGGTTGGCATCATTATGCAATAACTATAAAAAATACAAATGTTGATTTATCGATATCTCTATATCGTGATGGTGCTGTATATGAACAAATAAATACAGGAACTGATATCGGAGCTATAGCTGGTGCCGTTACAGCCCACATAGGCTCTTTGAGAACTGCCATAGCAGGTACATCTACTGCAATTGGATACGGTAAATTAAGTGCATCATTAGATGAATTTAGATATTGGAAAATTGCTAGAACATCTCAAGAGATTGGAAGATATTGGTGGACCAACGTAGATGGTGGTGCAAATACTGATGATTATGCTTCTGATTTGGGTGTTTATTATAAGTTTAATGAAGGTATAGTTGGCACTACAAGTCGCGACCAAGTTGTAGTTGATTATTCTGGTCGTACAACAAATGGTTATTGGTATGGATATACTAGCAATTCTAGAAATACTGGAAGTGCTATAAATCTTTATGGTGGCAATTTTACTGAATCTAGCGACCCAATTTTATACTCCACTCACACAGAAGTATCTAGCAAATTATCAGAACTTCAAACTAGCGGCTCTTTACATGATTTAAATAACTCAACATCACTATACAAACTTATTCCCGGTTGGATTACCGAAGACGATGAAGAATCTGGTGACCAACTTAACAATCTAACTCAAATAATCTGTAGTTATTTTGACACTCTTTATCTACAAATACAATCGTTAACAAAATTAAAAGATAATCTTTCTACTTTATCTAAAATTCAAGATATTGTTGAAGGAGAAACGGAATTAAATGAAGTTGTTGGTATTAAACAAACTTCCAGCAAACCACTTCCTTTTGCCAAATCTCTTCTAATATCAAATGGAATAGTAACACCAGAATTGTTTGCTGATGCTACTATTTTAGAAAAATTCCTAGATAGAAACGAGAATATTGATTTTGATTCCTCTTTATCAGATATTAAAAACAATATATATAACAACATTTATTCTTCACTAATAAATGCTTTTAAAACTAAGGGCACTAAAAAATCATATAAGAATATTCTACACTCATTTGGTATTGATGAAAAATTAGTTAAAATTAATACTTATCCATCAAATACCACCTATATGTTTGATAATAATACAAACAGCATAGCGCAAAAGAGAAAAGTAGTTAATTTCAATGAAGCAGATAGATATTCGGCTACGATTCATCAATACTATGATTCTACAAATTCAAATACTAGGTCTTTTATAACTGGTTCTGCTCAAGATACTTCATTAACAGTTGAATGTGAAACAATATTCCCATTTAAAGTGTTTAATGATGAATTATTTGATGATACTCCTTTTACAGAAACTTCTATTTTTGGCTCACACACTACAAATGGAAGTAATACTGATTTAACTTGGGCTGCCTACGATTATTTTAATTTTGTCGTAAAGGCTCATAGAAATGGTGCAGAAAGTAGAGATGCATACTTTGAACTAAATTCTTCTTTGATTGCTTCACCAATAACAACACCAGTTTTTTATGATGTATACACTAATGAAAAGTGGAATTTTACAGTTAGATTATCTCCAACGAAGTATGAAAATGTAGATTTAGTATCTACAGCGGCTAGTACATATAAACTTGAGTTTATTGGAATAAACTCAGTTGGAAGCACAATACAAAATTCATTTACACAATCTGTTGAAATTTCTAGCTTGACAGCCAATACTGCACTAGAAGCAAACAAGTCTCTATTCGTTGGCTCATATAAGAATAACTTTACAGGGTCTTTATTAAATTATGCTGATTCTAAGATTTCTTATTTAAGAGTTTGGGCTTCAAAATTGTCCGACGAATCTTTAAATCAACATGCAGCAGATTCATATAATTACGGAACAGACAATCCAGCAAATAGCTTTTCACTAAATTCCTCAGTTATTATACCAGAGATAGAAACGCTTATATTAGATTGGTCGTTTAATCAAATTACTGGCTCAGATGGTAGTGGACAGTTTATAGTACAAGATTTAACTTCTGGTTCTATAACACAAAACAAAGGATATGATACTTGGTTTAATAATGTATCAAAATATCAATATACAGGTCGTGGTTATAACTTTTTATCCAACGATTCATCTTTTGTAAGTAATGAATACATTGTTACAGACAAGTTAAAATTACCCGACACTATCAATAGTTCAAATATGATTAACATCTTGAACGAGGATGATGAAGTATTTACTTCCGATTCAAGACCAGAGATTTATATAACCAGATTTGAAAAGAGCATGTACCAAACAGTTTCTGAAGAAATTATAAATATGTTTGGAACAATGGTTAAGTTCAATGATTACGTCGGTAGACCAGTTCACAAATACCGCTCAGAATATAAAGATTTAAGATATTTAAGAGAACTATTTTTCTCTAAAGTACAAAATGAACCAGATTTAGATAAATATTTAGAATTCTATAAATGGTTTGATGATGCTGTTGGGGTGTTTCTAGCCCAGTTAACACCAGCAACTGCTCAAGTTTCTTCTAAACTTGAAAATACAATAGAAAGTCATATCTTAGAAAGACAAAAATACCAACATAAATATCCAAAAATTAATGCTAAAGTTCAAGACCCAGAAGATGGAGCAAATGGTATTAATGCACACTTATTTAATTGGAAATATGGGCATCATCCAATTGGCAGTTCTCAATCCGAGAATAACTTATATTGGAAAGAACTAGCAGAACGAGATTCATCAGACGTTACGAGAACCGCTGTTCATTCTGCTTCTTTACAGGTATTAAATAGAAGATTTTCAACTGCTTATAATTTCAACGCTGTTCAAGATAAGACATTAAAAGGTGGTGTAAACTTTGAGCAAAACAAAAGACTTGATTTTGTTAAAGTAGTTACCGCTCCTCATGGTGCATTAGACGAATCAGAATCGGCTCCCGGCGTTATACCGCCAGCAAACGTACTTTTTATGGGTGTTGAAAACGCTTCTTCTGTTTTCTTTAAATCAGAAGACCCAACTAATCCTTTAAAGAAAAAGAAATATAATTTCACGACAATTAATGTAAAAGATTATCAACCAAATGAACGCTCATATGCTCAAAGATTAGACAGCACATTGGCTGCTCCATTAAATCTAATAAGTTCAAGTATCGAGGGTGGATATCATTCAAACGTTGCAACAAATTTCTTAAGCGGCGTTACAATAACAAATATACACAACGATACCTATGGAGATGGTGGCGAGGTTCCAATGCAAGGCCCGTTCACCAATCAATGGGTTGGTGGTAATCAATCACGCCATATTGGACTGAATACAGGTACTGATTCATATACGACCAGACCAGAAGCTTGGAAGATAGTGTATGGTTCTATTAATTTGCCAGATGCGGACGGCAACCCAACCGAAACCGAATTCCAACAAGCCATAGGTTATGTCGGAGCAGACTATCCATACCCAGAGGGTAATGATTACACCCCATCTTACCCAGTAGTTGCCCACAAAAGAGCGACTTATACAAGAGAAGAGTTAGCAAAACGTCCTGTAAATATTAAAAATATTCAGACACTTACAAGTTCTGCTGCTAGAATTGGTAATTACAGAAATAACTATGAAGTTATCCACACATTTGGAAGAACAAATAATAATAGAGAATTATTAGATGTAGCCACACCAGTTTTTGACACCGAATTAAAAGGAATTATGAAAACTGTTGCTAGCACAACTATGATTTCTAGAACAGATTTTCCTCTGCCAACAAGACAAATATTAAAAACTGTTATTGGTTGCAGATTCTCAGCCCCCGGTGGATACAGATATTCCTCAAGAGGATATCTCAATAAATATGCTGAAGAGCTATCTTCCTATAATGCAATGTCTTTTAGAAACAGAGAAGTTATTGGAACTCCTCATGGTATAGGTAGCACTCCAAATGTTGAAATCGTTAGTGGTACTCAAGATTTGGGCTTACTTAATCATCTAACAACACATGCAGAAAAAGGATATTATGGTTTAACATCTTTCTCTAGTTCTGCTTCTTTACACAAAACAAATAAAAATTCACGATATATTTTACCAATACCAGAGGAAGCAAAAGGAAACAATCTTGATGTTTCATATGATAACGGATTTATAACACACCAGATTCCACAAATGGATGCTGGTTATTCTTGGATTAATGACTCACTTCAATCAAGTTCTGTAGTTGGAAATATGGCCTATATGGGTCACAATATAGGACTTACAAGACCAACTGGAACTGTCAATTCTGATGTTATCTCTTATTCCTTTGTACAAGAAAGTCCACTAGGAATTAATGCTGGTGCTTATGGCGATACATATTATGGTGATGTTAGCGGAACATCATTTATACCAGTAGATTTTGTTGGCTTAAATACTTCAATAAAAGATGGACTATCTGGTGTTGCCTATCCAAAACTTTTAGGTCTTCCATTAGAAAATTATAGACTTGATGGTTTGGCAGTAAATACAGATATAATTGGAATTAAAGATAATTCAATATCTTACATAGATTCTAACAAATATATATTTTCTCAAATTAGTGGTTCAATTATAGAAAGCTCTATGTCTAGTTCTTTTATTGGTAAAGATGGAACAAAACTATATGCCTTGGGAAGAGAAACTAGAACAGTATATGAATATGATTTAAATACTCCTTGGGATGTAACTACTGCAACTTATGGCGGCTCACGCTTATTGGTTAGTGGTGCAGCATTGCCAGAAACGGCCTCAGTTGGAATGTATTGGAAACCAGATGGAAAAGCTTTATATATTTTAGGTTTAGAAACAAAAAGAATTTGGCAACTTCAAGTACCAACTAGTTGGAACATCAATAGTATTTTTTCACCAGTTAGTCCTGTAGCTTCGGTAAACCTTGCTACAAAGATACCATTATTTAGTGAAACTACAAGTTCTCAAATGTATTTTACAAACGATGGTATGAATTTATATATTACCGAACCAACGAGAAACATAATACATCACTTAACACAATCTGGAATTCCTTGGACATTAGGAACTTATGATTATGAATATGAATTCAACATTGCCGCTGTACCGGGACTGAGTGGATTTAAACCGTTAGATATAGCGTTTATTAATAACGGTATGTCTTTTTACGTATCAAACGTTACCGCGTCAACACCACCACAAATTTATAGACTCAATATAAGTGGCTCTGTTTCAAATGCATATAAGTTAAAAAGTATGACATTTACACTAGATGGTTCAAAAAATCTTTCAACAATCGCACCAAATGGCTCATTATTAACTTATCAATTTAAAGATGATTATACAAAACTTTATTCATTAACTAATAATAATTTAACACAATTTGAAATTGTAAGTGATTACAATTATTATAAAAATATATTAAACGCCATATTATTAAACAGAAATGGACCATATGGTTATCCAAGCTTTAAGCAAATAAGAACTGGTGATACCAAAATGGCAAGAGACATGAAAGTTAGTTCCTTCATGTCCAATACGCGCAAAGTTCAATCCAATCTAAACAATAGAAATGAAAATAATTTTCAAGAAATAACAACTGTTTATAAAGAACCATGTGTAACCATATCAAGACCAATAGCCGCTGTCATAACAGATACACTAACAAATACATTGATATTTATAAAACACTCTGATGTTAATAACATAATTAACTTTGCCAATAAACAACTTAACTCGGATTTAAACCTTGAAAATTATAGTTCATCTGAGCAGCCAATCGATAAGCTAATTGCTTTATTGTCGAATCAGCAAAATACAAGATTTAAATTAAAAAAGCTAATAGTTGCACAAGATGTTTATCCAAAAATTGAAAACGCAGGTACTATTGATTCTAGAAACAGAATCTTATTCAGTTTTCCATTTAACTCCAATAGAGAAGACAGAAACACACTTGATGAATCACCAGTATTTACCGAAGGTAGTGAGTTAAAAAATATTGCCTCATTAACATATGAAGGAAAAAATGTAAGTTTTGGTGCTTCATCTGGTATACAGATTTCTCCTACTGGATTGTATGCTTATCTATTGGATTCTGATTTTACGTCTGGTATACAATATATAGGTCAGAGAAGAATGTCCACATTATGGGACATTACAACTGCCGGCGCTCCAACAGTAACGAGACAACTAACTACTGCAATTGGTGGTACTAATTTTAAAACTATTAATAATCCCCAAGACATATACATGCGCCCAGATGGTACTAGAATGTATTTCTTGGGTGGCTATGATACTGTAGAAACAACCGCCTCAAATGCGATACAAGAAAGAACAATGTCAACACCATATGAGTTGTTTTCTATTGGCGGCGCGTCAGCTAACTATCCAAAAGTTACTGGTAGTTTTGCTGGTTCACAACCACAAGGCATGTTCTTTAAACCAGATGGTAGATATGTTTATGTTGTTGGTTCTGGTAGTTTGGGCACCATTCAAGCATTTAACCTTGTCACACCTTGGTCTTTACCGTCGTCATTTACAACTGCAAACGTTACATCATCAAACATATATGCACCAGATACCAATCTAAGTTCCATATCACTTACAAATGATGGTTTATATTGTTATTTACTTGGACAAAATACTAAAACAATATATGAATATAGATTAGTAGCTCCTTGGGATATTCAACAATGCGTATTGATAGGCTCTAAATCAATAGCAACAGAATTTAATACATTATCAAGAGTACCAACTGGATTTTTCTTAAAACAAAGTAAGAGAACTCCCGCACTTTATGTTGGCAGCGGTGTTGATGGTCAAACCTTCCAATATGATGGTCCATATACAATTGCGAAAAAACCATTATTAGCACAATCAATTTGGCCTTTAGATGGTGTATATCCATATAGCACATCTTCTATTGGACTGAGTTCTGTTGTTGGTATACTACAAAATAACAACACTTATGTTTCTGGTGCTACTGCACTTTCTGGGTTTGCAAACGAACAATACTTGTATCCTTCCCCGTTACTATCAAACAAACTATTATCATATTCTTATTATGCTGCGATAAATCCAACCTTACCAGCAAGTGCAAAAAATAATGTTTACTATAGCTCTTCTATAGATAAAGATTTTTCTATTGTTCAAACAACATTAGCAAGTAATCTAGCATCAGATAGAGTGTTACAACCAAAACAACTATTTTATAATAATACTCCTTGGACAGCAGCTTCAATGAGAGGTAAAACACCATACGCAGATAGCTATTCTGATTCTACAGAATATTCTAAATTAAAAACAATACAACACACTTTAATACCAGAATTTTTAATTTCTGCGAAAGTAGAAGATTATTTAACAAGATTTAATGAATCATCAAACTTTATCGACGAAAATTTCTTAGCAATTACAGGAGCAGCAGTAAACTCTTCAGATAATTTAAATTTTTATGAACAATATGCTCATACAAATAATATTGAAAGAATAAAAGATATCACCAACAAGATAACAAATTCTAATTTAAAAACAAGAAAGAATCTAAAGTTATCATTTGAAGGGTTGTTAAAATTTACACCATACGAAGGATTCTACCCAGTACAAAGAACAATAGATATTGTAAGACAATTCAACAATTCATATGGTGATAATATACAATATACATCTTTAGCCGCTAGTGCATCAGCTACACCTTCAAGCGGCAGCGAAATGTATTCTTCATCTGTATTTTTTGAAGAAAGTAAACAATACGGATTGCGTCCCATCCTTACTCCATTGTTCGCTCCCGGTCTATTATATAATACTATAAAAGCTGGTGTTGCAGTAGATTATCCAATAATTACATCTTCTGTATCGACAACAGAGTATTATTTTGGTTCTTCTAGTGCAGTTTCTAGTGATATTTTTAATAGAAACAGTAAAACACCATTAATTACAAACAATAATTTCAATATTAGATTACCGTTTGAAACACTAATAGAACCAGAAAATTACATAAAAAACTTAATTTTTATTGACCAAATTCCATCAAGCAGCGTTTATAATATGTCATACAATGTTTCTGCTTCTTGGAATGGAAACGGAGATTCATATTACAAATATATGATTAACAATTTCTTAGCAGAAATTCCGAATTTCTTTTTGAAAGATGAAAAACTATCTTCTTTGAAATCAAATATAATAATAGGAAATAGTATTACAATTAATCCACAAGATGTAGGAAAAGAATTCAATGCTATTGTAAAATTAAAAAAGACAATAAACGAACAACAAAGAATAACTTCTGATGTAATAAACACCATAACAAGCAAAACCGATTCAGATGCTGCTACTGAGTTGTTAAAGGAAAGATTTGATTATCCTCGTCCACAAAAATTTGGAGAGGAAACAATAACACCATATTCTAATCCTAGTGCATTTGGTCCCTTGTGTGCTTCTGGCTTTAATTCTGCATCATTACCAGCTAATCATTATACTTTTAATAAAGTTGATGGCACTAACGGTTATAACCCACCATTTACACCACCTTATTATGATGGTGAAGCTTGGCTGTTATTAAAGTATAAACCAACACAATCTGGTAGCTTTAGTTTAGACGAAATAGTCAATAATATATCTTCATCTTATTTAAGATATGAGCTTAATCAATATGCTGGAAGTCCAATTGAACAAGGGTTCTATACGATTGATGGTATACAAGCAAATTCAATTGGTCCTTTAGCGTGTTTTTCAAGCTCTGCTGGGGTTGTAGATAGATTGAATGCAAATTCAATGCAGTTATCAGCTAGTGTATTATTAAAGATTGACAATATCATACCACAAATTGATTCAAATAGATTAGCAGAAGGTTCTTCAAATCTATCAATCGCTGACCGTAAGCAATTGGTTATTAGTACAAAATTTGAAACTCCAATATTAGATTTTAATTATGATAGAATGATTGAAGAATTAAGCTCTTCTCACATTGGAGTTATGGGTGCTTTTGAAAATCATCCAAACGGTGCGGTTAGTTCCTCGACTGCAATACCAAAAGATTTGGGTATTTGGCATCAATACGGATTACTACCAAGAGATAATGCAGGTATATATTTAACAATAGAAGATATGCCAGACTCTTATAAGGCTTATGGTAGACAAACGGGACTTGTATTGACTTCCTCTGTTTTCACACCAAATAGAAATGTTTCAACAACAGGTTCATTATTAACTTTGTTAGGAGGGTTTGAAAACACCGAGACAAAGATAGGAACTTTAGCAGAAACTAAAATAATTAAAGAAGCAATAGTTGCCATTCCATTTACTGTAATTGATGGTAAAAGAAAATACTTTAAGATAGATGAAAATATTGTATCACAATATAGACAAGGTAATGAAACAAACATTAACGCTAATATGATTAAACAGTTTACTGCTATGAAAGAGTATGTGTTCCCACCACAATTCGATTTCCTACAAAACAATGTAACGCCAGTTTCAATGTATGTGTTTGAATATGTTCACAAATTATCTAGACAAGATTTGCAAGATATATGGCAAAACATAATACCAGAACTTGGTGAGCAAGATAAGTGGAAGATTGAAACACAAACAATCAAGCATGAAATTAAAGATGGAGAGCTATTGTCTGATATTGATAATATAGATAATCTTCGTTGGCTTGTGTTTAAAGTTAAAAAACGTGCAGAAGGCAGTTATTACCATATGTTAGGTAAAAACTTTATTAATAAGAAAGAGTGGGAAGATACTAGTATACCAAAATATACTTATAATTGGCCTTACGACTTCTTTACTATTATAGAAACTGGTAAGCTAACGGCAGAATTGGAAATAGAATCTGATGAATAAAGATAATTTAATACGATATACTAATTAAAGTATGGCTACCTTTTTTGATTCTAAACAAGAAGTAATAGATTTTCAAATTACTCCTCACGGTAAAAGACTTTTAAGCAAAGGTAAATTTAAACCAACTTATTATTCCTTTGTTGATGAAGGAATAGTATATGATAGTGAATATGGAGGTGTTGCTACAGAAATACAAAATAACATCGAATCACGTATTCAAGATGAAACACCCGTATTAAAAGTGTTAACAAATACTTACGGAGTTGAAAGAGATATAAAACAAAAAGGTAATGTAAAAGAAAAATTATTAATTGATAACCTTTCAAATTTATCTAACTCTGGTTTTCAGACAGAATACGCCCCAAGTTGGCAAGTTACCTTGTTAAAAAATACAATCATCAATACTTCGCCTTATTATACATCATCAGACGGTTTTTATGTAAGAATACCGCAAATCAATTTATCATGCTCATACAAAGAAGAGATACGATTAGATAAGTTATTTTTACAAGCTAAACAAACAAACAGCGAAGCAGACTTTGCAGAAGATAAAATAACTTTTGAAACTTCCTTATTAGGTCCGTTATCATCAGAAGCAATATCGCCAATTTCTTTAGAAGAAGATTCCCAAAAAAATGGTAAAAATTCTACATTTTTAACTTCTAGAAAATTTAATGATGGTACGTTGTTCGTTATAGAAGAAGATGAAATTGTTATTGATTTGATGCAATTAAACGTTGGCACAGAGGAAGAATATGAAGTTGAAGTCTACAAGTACGATAAAGATAAAAATGGTAATGAAATTTTAACCCAATTAGATTTTATTGTAAAAGAAAATGAAAATATAATAAACGATATATTAATTGATTTACCAGAAAATTATACGATGCTTGAAAATAATAACAATAAAGTTGATTATTTTATGGATTTAAGCTTTGACAAACAAATAGAGCAAAGAATTGTGTGTAACTATATTGTTCCTCTCACCAAAGGAAAGGGAATAAACAATAATTTAGTTTGTAAAAATACAAAAAATAAAATTAAAACAGGTAAGTTATATAACAACAATACTATTGATACTGAATCATCAATTGTTCTTGATAGCGAGGGTAATGCTATTATACAAGAAAATAACATTGGTGCCATAGACCCAACATTGATTACAAACAAGGTAATTTGCTAATGTCTGTTTTTCCACAAATTCGATTTGATAAAATTACATTAACTGGTGGCTCAAAGCCAATTGTAGTTAATGACCCTCATATAGATGTCACAGATGGTCCATTGTTGCTTAGAGAAGGTGTTTTTAATAAGCGAAACAATTTTTATGATTTAAACATACAAATGTCTGCATTTGAAAATGGCTCCGTATCTGGTCCATCAAACTGGTTAAAAAATTTAGAATATCTTAGATATATAAAAATTGCTGTTTTTGCAAGTTTTTACGAAAACAGCAACGACGGAGCTGTACCACAAAATTATACAACCGAAGATATATTAAGATTAACATCTGAGCGTGATAAAAGAGAAATAACTAATTCTATAATCTATGACTCACTCGGACTGTCAAACACACGCTACAATGTTAAGTCAAAACCAGAACAATATGAAGTTTTTTCTTTTGGAAAATTGATAAACTCACCAGATGATTATATCAAATATCAAGCTGACGATGGTAATTATATTATTCCACTAACAATGACCTTAAAGTTTCCAAAGGAAACAAATCATTTGCAAATTTTTGCTATTCCTTTTTTGGACCTAGAAGCATTAGCATTTGATTACAAAATTGATATTAATGGCACTATAAAATTAAAAGATGTATTAGAGGAGCCATTTTATTATACATTAAATATAATAAAGGATTCACAATCACAAGATTCTGATATTATTATAAATAACATAATAACTGACGATATAGCAAAAATAAACTTAAAATTACCAAAAGATGATATCTTACCAGTTTTAAATTTAGATAAAAATAAAGTTTTTAATTCAAACAGTATATCCAATTTATATCGTACAAAGAATGAATTAAATCAAGATGTTCTTTTCTTCTTTGTTAATAGTAAAGATTTGATATTAAAAAATTCTCCATTTTTCAACTCTATATCAAATGGACAAATACCAGAAATTATCAAACAATCATTAATAGAATCAAAATTTAAAATTAATTTAATTAGTGATAAAAGAAAAGTATCTAAATTAAATAATAAACTAGGAAATCAAGTTTTAAGCACAAGAGAGATGAAAAATACATCAGATAAAAAAATTATTCAAAATTTAAGATTTATACAAAATTTTATAGGCGATTTTGAACTTTATTATTATGTTAGTGATGAAATAAAAGAAAATAACATAGTTAATTCTTATGAACTAGAAATCACAATAAAAGATAAATTATTAGATACTTTGTTCAACTATTACACAATATTAAATTCAAATTTATCACAAATTAAAAATTATGCAAAAATAATTGAAATACCATATGTGAAAGAAAGAAGTTTTTTAATTGATAATCCTCATATCGATTTTGAATCTACCGAAGGAACACTAACCTTACCTGCTTTTGGATTTTATGATTTAATATCAAATTCAATAAAAAATATACCTTTATTAGAGAATCAACTGCAAAGTTTAAATAGAATCTCAAAAGGAAGATATTACCCAACCAATACTACCCAAACACCTACACAAAGTTTTGCTAGTAAAATAGAAAATGATTTACTAGAAAGTTTAAGATTTATATTTCCGTTATTTAAATTAGACGAAGAAATGCTAAATAATTTAAGAGTTTTAAATTTGATAAAACCAGAAACAGCATCGATACAAACTTTAAATTCATTAATGCTAATACACAAAGACATTTTGGATTCAGTCGGTAAAGTCTTAGATTCTTTCGGAATGTTGCCATCTGTTGGTGGTGGTTCAAAATCTGCAAAAAAGAAAGCTATAATAAAATATAACTACGAATTTAAACAAACCCCAGTTATAAACAACTATCTAAACAATTTTAAGATAAACAAATTTACACCAATAATAACTAATAATGCACCGTTTCCGACCACTACTATTTCAGATATTGGTCAACAACTATATTTTACTCCAAAAGTTGCCACATTGTTTGGTACGCAATTTGATTTACAAAAAGAAACAAATACAACAGTAAATTCAGATTTAGCAAGAACAATATATTATTATTATGAACTAATAAATAAGGATATTGAAGTTTCACAAGACATTTATTCTATGGCTAATAAAGAACAAAAAGAAAATGAGCCATATTCTTCATTTGCCTCTTTATTGTCAAATGAAGCAAATATTGACATTGTTTATATAGCAACCGATAATGCAACATCAAAACAAAAAATTGATTCATATTCATACAAATTTGTTTATTCTTCAAAAGAAGAAGAGAAAAAAGAACAGAATAATATTAATTTAATAGACAAAAGCAGAGTTTTAATGAATGAACTTGAAGAAAGGATAGAATTAAATCAAATATCAAAAGTATCGAGTCAAAAACAAATTAAAAAAATTAAAAAAGCTATTAAAATGTTTAACGTCAAAGCTTCTGATGTTTCTGAGGGTGTGGACAAGTTTATAACGCAACTTGCAATAGCCCCAGAATTAAATTTAGAAAATATTAATATTTCTGAAATACTTCCAAACTTTAAGATTGAAGTGTTATCTGGGTTTGAAGACAACAATCTTTCTATTCCGATATGGCAAACTATGGACAATTTTGAAAATGTAAATTCTCCAATGTTTTGTAGAATATTGATTGATTCAACTCAAGTTAATAACAAACAACTAATTAATAAAGCATTAAGTAAGCTAGAATATCCAAGCAAGTATTTCATTATAGGAACCTAATATGCCAAGTGGTGTGTCAAAAATTAATCATATTTTATCGAAAGGTACATATGGTAGAAATCAAACAGAAAGAAATAAATATTTACAAGATTTGATTGATATTATTGGTTCTCAAATTGAGGCCAATCTTTTGGCATCTTTAAACTCAAATTCACCATCTACTACTACATTTTCTCAAATTAGTGGTTCCACAAAAAATACGGGCGGAAGCTCCACTACAGCATCAAAGGTTAGTACATCTACCACAAATCAGATTGAAACAATAGGTCCACAGGTAGTTTTTAATACATCTTCAAATACATCTAATACAGCAGCATCAAGCTCTCCATCAACAGCCACCAATACTGCTGTAGCTTCTGCAAATTCTGGTGCCACTACGGGTGGTGGTAATAATAATTCTTCTGCGGCTGGAGTGGCTAATAGCGGTACTCAAAGTTCTTCACAAACTTTAACAAACAATAGTATTTCTGATTTAATACAAAAATTATTTGCTATTGGAGGAACAACTGTAAATGACCCAATTAAAAGCATAAAAGGTTATTACTATGTTGTTGAAAACAATAAATTAATATTTTTTAAAGCAAATGATATAGTTAGTAAATTTTTCAATCTTGGTCTTCTTGGTTCAAAAAAATCAAAAAATAATAATCCATTTTCCTCTAGAATTAAGAATAAGAATGGTTTTGTAAGTTCCGAGGAGCGTTATAGTGTAATGTTTAATAAACCATCAGTAGTAGAATTTATACGTTTATATTTTCCACAAATTTTTTCAAACATAAATTTAAGAAACAAATTTACTGATACAATGATATCTGAAATAATTTTGTTTATAAACAAAAGTGTTTTTAACAGAATATACGATGATTATAGTTTTTCATATCAAGCACCATTTGATGTTAAACAAATAAAGGACTCAAATCTTGGAAATAGTTTAGTTTTCAATATTGAATCCCAGTATAATTTTTATAGCAAC
>JACCDP010077786.1_pt1 | contig 16208 bp, 29 predicted proteins | sample 7445841 | NCBI WGS metagenome assembly JACCDP01 (sample SAMN15323441, study PRJNA562643) | freshwater metagenome | isolation source: river surface water | place: USA:Blue River Watershed | collected 2017-08-17 | reverse complement strand
TAGGCTTGCATCTGCCAGTTGGATACGAATACCAGCTTGTTGAACTTGTTCCAGCCACCGTTGGCTAGGTGTCGGGACTCTGGGTCTTCTGGAAGATCGTGCAGCCACAGGATACGAATCTTGTCGTGCTTCAGTTCGCGCACACGGGAACCGATTATCTGGAATCGGTCAAGCAGGGTTGGGTCAATACTGTCATAAAGACGCTTCATCATGAGTTCAGTACCACCCATGGCGTTTTGGTTTACTTCGTTGCGTTCCATTTTAGCTCCATTAACGATTTATTCAGGATTATAACATATAAATATATTCGTGTCAATAAGGAGAAATATATGGTCACGTCAAAACAAGCATTAGCAAAATATGGGGATCCTACCCTGGAAAAAAGCATGGTGGTCTGGGATGTTCCAGCAGATATTGAAGCTGCTATTCCAACTGCCCCAAAGAAAGTTTATTGTAATAGAGATTTGGTAAAACCATTAGAACAAGCATTCCGTAACTTAATTGCTCGTGGTTTAACCAAAGAACTAAAAACCTGGGACGGATGCTTCAATATCCGTAGAAAAAAAGGTAACGCATCACCATCCTTACATAGTTGGGGTCTTGCGATTGATCTTAATGCAGCCTGGAATGGATGGAACAGACCAACTACTCTATCCCCACAATTTGTTCAAGCTTTCAAAGACGCTGGATTTGATTGGGGTGGAGACTGGAAAACCAAAGACGGTATGCACTTTCAACTGGCTAAACTGCCATGAGATTTCCCTGGGCTATAAGTGCGATAGTTGCAGCTCTGTTACTTACTTCTTGTGAGCAACAGAAATCATATACACCAATGCAAAAGGAACACAATAGAACTGGTGTACCAATGACAGTAACAGTATATGAACACCCGTCATATAATGATGTCACAAGAGCACTACAGCGCTTTCAGAGAGAAAACAAACAGCCAAGAACATCTGATCCGTCTTTGGGTTGGGCTGCTTGGGATCTACATGCACCATATCAATGTGATATTCATATCAAACCACCAGATAAGATAAATGATGATGATGTAATGACTTTAGGTCACGAAATGGCTCATTGTTTATATGGATCGTATCACAAGTAAAAATAGAGCCAGCTTACGCTGGCTTTATTTTATTTCGCTTTTTTCTTGTCTTTGGTTGCTGTAATTTTAGGAGCAACTTTGGATTTTTTAGCTGGTTTTTTTGCAGCTGGTTTTTTTGCTTTTGCTTTTGACGTAAGTAAGTAGTGCTCTTCAGCTACTCCCCCAGCATCTTTTTCAACAACAACCATTGGGCTAGGTCTTTCATCACGAATGTCATACTTTCTTAGACCTAACGATTTAAACACCCACTTGATAAATGCCTTGAACATAGTTTCCTCACTATTAGAAATGCCCACCAGACTATTCTAGTGGGCATCCCTATTTAGCACTTAGCCAAGATTAGTTCTTGCTTTTCTTGGCGGTGGTGGCACCTTTCATCGAATACGAAACGGTTCCGTCATTCTTCTTGGTACGGGTAGCAACGATTCTGTTACCGACAGTTTCATTCAGATCGGAAACGGTTGCACGTGGGTTGGCAATGTTGAACTTGCTGCGGATTTGTTCAACGGTGAAATTGCGACCACTTTGCAGGGCTTTCAGCAGTTTTGCGGATTTTGTCATGATAAACTCCATAGTTTAAGTTTGCCGTAATTGGCGGTTGATTATAACACAATAGTATCGGACAAGTCAATCTTACCGATATTTTTCCTAGTAAACTTCACCAGGATGTTCCCATTATACCACGCTGGCGATCCATCTGCAAGTGTTTCTTCAAGAACTTTGAATTGAAATTGCAGCTTGGCTTCCCAATAATTGGTTTCGCCACGAGTAGCACATAAACGTATGATTTTCCTAGTAAATTTGTCTTTACCGAGAAGCTCAATGTCTTTTAACAGGATTTCACTCGACCCGTAGTAATCCTTCCAATCGGACTCCACACGGGACTTCTTTTTCTTACCTTTGACCTGGCGAGTCTTCGCAGCAGTGAAATACTTTCTGCCGAGATATTTCTTGCCAGATTCATTGTTTTCGATCAGATAGATGAAACCAAAATAACCATCAGGGATCTCATCAATCGGAGATCCGTTATACAACCACATGATAAAGCTCCAGACTAAAATTGTATTTAGTCTTCGTCTTCATCCTTTACTGGCTCACCACAGAAAGGGCAGAACTGAACTAAACCGTCAGAAAGCCCGTCAATATACTCAACTGTAAATAAAGACTCACATTCTTCGCATCTATGTTCGTCCATTAGTTTTCCTTTTAAGCCCATACATCTTCCCATTTACCAGTCAATGCACCACGTGCGTAGTCCGTTGCTCTGTTCTCAAAGAAGTTAGTATGTGTTGGTGCATTGATCATATGCTCGACCCATGGCAGTGGATTCTTCTTGACACCGAAGATACCCTTCAAACCAAGCGAGATAAGCCTACGATCTGCAATATAGCGGATATAGTTCTTAACCTCATCGGCAGTAAGATCTTCCATAGAACCCATGTTGAACGACAGATCGATGAACTTGTCTTCCAAGTCAACCATCTTGGTTGCGATTGTGTAGAGCTGGGACTTCAATTCATCGTTCCAAACACCACGGTTCTCTTCTATGTAGGTTCTGAAGAGTTTCACCATGTTCTCAGTATGCTGAGTTTCGTCTACAATCGACCAGGTGATGATTTGACCCATACCCTTCATTTTGCCATGGCGTGGGAAGTTCAGGAGCATAATGAAAGACGAGAACAACTGCATACCCTCAGTGAAAGCCGAGAACACAGCGATGTTCTGTGCCATTTGTCCAACGTCACCTGTGTTCATGCTCTGGACGTAATCATGCTTCTCTTTCATCGCGGTGTATTCCAGAAACTCGTTGTAGGTGGTTTCTGGAAGACCAAGCGTTTCGATCAGGTGTGAGTAGGCAGCGATATGCAGGGCTTCACGGGCAGCGAAGCCAAGAAGCATCATTCGCACTTCAGGTTGTGGGAAGTGTGGCAGATAGCTAGTTACATAAGCACCAGCAACGTCAATGTCACCTTGGGTGAAGAAGCGGAAAATGTTGGTCAGAAAGTATTTCTCTTCACCAGTTAGTTTGTGCTTCCAGTCCTTAACGTCCTCATTCATTGGGACTTCAGTGTGAAGCCAATGCGACTGTTCATGCTTCAGCCAAGCATCATACGCCCATGCGTATTGGAACGGCTTAAAATACGAACGACTGTCGGTTAGGGTCAGGTTTTTGCTCATCTTCTTTTTCTTCCTTAATTGGTGTAGTTTCTTCTTGAATAACTGTTTTCTTCAGTAGCTTCATACCAAGCTTCTTCAGATTTTGTTCCATGGTGTATGCGTTGCTATTATCATCTATGTATAACATTCCAAGCTCGTAAGTTTTCTTCGGTATCTGGGCGACAAAGTTCTGGACCGTAGTACCAGAAGAAAACACATGGGTTACGAACCCTGGTGGTAGTGGTATTCCAGTGAACGAGAAAACGTCAACGTCATAGAAATTGCTAAGCAAAGCGTGTTGTCTAGCAAAGGTATCGACATTGACTTTCTTGGCTCTTACGATCAGTAGGAGTTTCTTTTTCATATCACCCTTCACAGGCAAGGCAGTCACCACCTTCGATGATCGACTTCAAGTCAATCTCTTTGATGATTTGACGTTCAATTCGCTTAGATACTTTGTCAGCCTTACCAATCTTTTCGGAACGGCAGTAGTAAAGTGTCTTCAGCCCAAGTTTCCATGCCATAAAATGTACAGCATGAAGATACTTAACATTAGCGTCTGGACGGAAAAAGAGATTAAGGGACTGACCCTGATCAATAAACTGTTGACGATCTGAGGCATGTTCGACCAACCAGCGTTGATCAATTTCCATTGATGTTTTAAATATGTCTTTGGTGTAATCATCCATCCACTCCAAGTGTTGTACGGAACCATCATTAGCGATGATAGAAGACCAGATATCATCGTAACTTAATTTATCATCACCATCACAGGCTTCACGGATATATTTGTCCAGGAATTTGTTTTTGGTGAAGTGTGCGCCAGACAAGGTATCCTGTCGGTATGCGTTTGCACGATACGGCTCGATAGAAGGCGATGTGTTGCCCATGATAATCGAACTAGATGCGTTTGGTGCGATAGCTTGCATGTGCGAGAAACGGCGACCAGTGCCCTCTGCGTCAGGTGCTTCGCCACGTTCTGCACCGAGAGCCAGGTTAGCCTTGTCCAGCTGCGATCTAATGCTTGAGAAGATACGCATATTGGCAGACTTAGCCAGTGCTGACTCAAATGGAATACCATTCTTCTGGAGATACGCATGGAAGCCAAGTGCGCCAATACCGATAGAACGCTCACGCATTGCCGAGTATTTGGCTCTCTTGATTTCAGACGGTGCGTTGTCGATGAAATACTGAAGTACATTGTCGAGCATTTCGGCAATATCTCTCAGGAACATCGGATCATCTTTCCACTCGTCATAGTATTCTAGATTGACCGAAGACAGACAGCAGACCGCAGTACGCTTCTTGTCGGTTGGCAGTAGAATCTCAGAGCAAAGGTTGGACTGGTGAATCTTCAGCCCACGGTCTTTAAGGAACTGTGGAAGCGCACGATTCGAAGCATCGATGAAGTGGATGTAGGGTTCACCCGTCATCATTCTAAGCTCGATGATTTTCATCCAAAGGTCTTTGGCAGAAACGGTTTCACGCACTTCCTTGGACGCTGGGTCAATCAGATCCCACGAATCATCATAGTCCTTATCGATCATGGCTTTCTCGATGATTTGCATGAAATCATCGGTGATGTTGATACCATGGTGAAGGTTCAGACAACGAACATTCTGGTCACCCGTTGGCTTACGCATTTCAAGGAACTGAATAACGTCTGGGTGCGAAATATCCAAGTAAGCTGCGTAGGAACCACGGCGAGTAGTTCCCTGGCGATATGCAAGGCAAGACGCATCGTAGATTTTAAGGTGTGGCATGATACCAGTGGACTTCTCGTCCGAAGATCGAATACCAAGACCAATACCAACACCACCACCAAGCATCGATAGCCAGTTGGTTTCAGATAGGGTGTCAACAAGACCAGCCGATGAATCATCCATGTAGTTCAGGAAACAGCTGATTGGCAAGCCACGTTTTGTTCTTCCAAATGACAGAATAGGTGTCGCATAGGACAGCCAGTGCTTTGACGAATAACCGTAAAGACGATTGGCGTGTTCTGGATTGCTTGCGAACTGTGCAGACACATAGGCAAAACGTTCTTGGGGAGACACTTCGTGTTGCATCATGTAGGATTCTTTCAGACGCTTAACACCCAAAGAATCGAACAACTGATCACGCGAATAGTCTACCTTGACACCATAAAATCTTTCTTCCATTAATTACTCCGTTGTATCTTGGTTGTGTTGTTTGTATTCCCAACAGGTGTGATCTTCGATCAGTTGTCGGTGCTGAAGCCAGCGTTTGAAGTTACCAGACCAGGCGTTGCCTTTGTTGTCAAAGTGGGTTGTGCCTTTGATCTGAATATCACCAGCCATACCATATGTATATGGCGTAGCTTGGTGTTCGAATGGACTTGCGTGGACTGGTTTTGATTCGACTAGACGCTTGAATATATCACGAGCTTTTTCCAGTGAATCATCCAGCTTGCGGTAGGATACCTGGGCGCAGCATGATGAAGAGATAACAAGAGCGTCTTCAAGTGTATTGCCATGAATATCTTTCCCGTCACCAAGCGAGTCAATCCAGAACCCGTCTTGATAATATGGTACATGCCATTCATTAGCACCAAGGAATATAGGCTTTCCGTTATTATACTCTTCCCACATCACACGAGCCAACTCAGCGATCTCTGGTTGTGCGTCAGGGTGGTTGCGAAGCCAGAAGAAGTTATCGTACTCAGTTGCCGTACAGACCACTTTGATCATGGTGAACGGTTCAAGCAGTCGGTTGACGATTTGCTTGTGGTAGCCAGCGTCTGCAAACTTCTTTGCATAGTAGATAGCATATTCACGCGCTTGAGTCCACCACTCTTCTCTAGTGAACCCATACCATGGGTATACAATTCGTTCTGTACTAACATCGATTAGTTCGTTACACTCTTCCTTAGCACTCATTCCTGGCTGGTTCTTTCCCCAATGAATCGGCATGGCGGTGTTTGTCTGAACCAACTCAATCGCCTTGGCAACTGGAATGGCTCGTGACGAAGCAGCGTTGCGCGAGAACAGACGGTGTGTCATGAACTCTGCGTGGATGAATCGCGGATACTCTAACTCAAAGGTGGTGATCCTTGCACCACTGGGTGCCACTGAGTCAGCAATTATTGTTGCTGATATGTTTCCTTTTCCAATCATCAGAAGCTCCACTCGTCTGCGTCTAATTCAATATGCACCCATCCAGTCGGGATGATATGCTTCTTTCCATCTTTGGTATTGATGCGGTGTGTTCCGCTTTTCGATACGTTAATGGATACAACACCCTCTAGGTATATTGTGGCACCATTAAGAAAGGTGTATTTTCTGTTTTGTTCATTTACTGTTATGAATTCAATCATTTATGTTTCCTTTACTTATATTGAGAGTCCACTCGTACTCACCAAACTCATTTTTTCTCAGCCTCAAATGTTCCTTTTGTAGTAGTCCGTTGTTAGCCATTTCACATAGTCGCTCTGCCGTTTCTTTGTCGGTGAATACTGCGCCTGTGTGTTTACCGTATTCCCAACAACTTAGGGCGACAGTCCCAAGTCTATCGTTGACTTGGTGTAGCTGTTTGAAATAGGGGCTTTGCCATACTGTGTAAGGACCACCGATTTGAATTTGATTCAAATACCAAACTTGGTCAATCATTTTCTTTCATCCTTATACACAAACCAATAGTTAAACTTCTCTTCGATGTTGTCTGGATCGAAACAATCCACGATTTCATACTTATCTGCTAAGTTTCTAACAAGCATCCAAAACGCATTATTATATTCTACAAACTTTATTCGATCAACCTGGAGTAAATATTTAATCGATATAACACGAGGCATCTTTGGGACAGGAGCAAACACCAACACCTCGTTGATTATCTTCTGGGTGAATTGTTTGTTCTCTTTGAACATACCTTACGAGATAATCGTACTGGACGGCATGATGATACCAGCACCAAAGATGCGGTCATACTGGTCAATAAACTCTTTTGCTGGGGTGATCACAAAGATGATGTGCTGATCATTGAATCTGATTTCCTTGGCTTCGGTGTACGAAGGGTAAGGGACGAATCCGAATGTATTTTTTGTTGGATCTGCCTTGCTAGGCAGCATGGCTAATTGCACAGGGTTCTTTAGATCCCACCAATCGCCTTTGTTTGATACCACTTCTGCAATAATATCTTCACCTGTAATCAATCTAAACGCTCTAATATCCATCAACACTTTCTCCATTGCTTTAACATTAACATTGCTTGTAAACCTGAGTAGGTTCGGTCCTTAATCATATTCTTAATTTGGTAAGGTTCCATACCAGCCAGGACCATATCATTGATATCTTTTTGTTCTAGGGACGAATCCCAGATTACCACATTATAACCTTTTTCTATACTTTTTTCAACCTTCGCCATGATTTCTTTATTACGTGGCTCGTTGTCATAGACCATGACAACATTGCTAGGTTTGATATTTAGTAATTCGATATTTCCATCAGATCCAGCCATAGCCAGAGAGTTGGAAACAAACATAGCGTCAATCGGACCTTCAAAGATATACACAGGATTATCCACATCCACGGTGTCGTAGTTGAACACTTTCGGATGCTTCTCGTCTAGGATAACGGTGATGTAGCGGATACCGTCTTTGGCAAAAGATCGACCTTGGAATCCAAACACCTTTCCAGTCTTGTCGATAAATGGTATAATCAGGCGTGGCTCGTCATTGTCTGTTGAACTGAACTTACCTGGAATCAGGTAATTGACAAAGGCTTTGAACTTCGATGTGTAGAATAGCTTTGCATGGTATGGGTTAGGTATCTTACGGTTGACCACATACTGTTTGGCAGGGTGATCCCACTCAAGCTGAGAGATTTTCTTCAGCTTACTCATTGGACCTTCTGTGACGAACTTGGGCTTCTCAAAGATAGCGGTCTCAAGGTTCTTCTTGGGTGGCTCAGCAATCTGCTTTTCCATGAATCGTTCAGTCATGTACTGCCCATGCAGTGATGGATCCACAGTCTGTATGAAACGACTGAATCGCATGGACTGGTTGCAGTTGTGGCAATAGAAGAACAGGCTATCTTCTTTTTGCAGCAGATAACCCCTGGTCTTAGTTTTCTTCTTTTGGGAGTCCCCACACAGGGGGCAACGGAACGTAGCGTTATATGGTCTTTGTCTGGTTACCTTGAAACGTGGTAACGAGAACGAAAGCATATTAGCGTACTTAATGTCAAGCCAAAGCATAATATAATAATCAGAAGGAGAACAACCAAATTATAACAGTTTTTTGGGAATTGTCAAGCCCCAAGAAGCTTGACGATATCCATGGCTCCGAGTAGGTATCCAATCACGGTAGCAGCACCCATAAGCATCCATACTTTCTTGGACATACCATCAAGCTTCTTATCGATCTTGTCAAAACGACCATCGAATTCGGCTGTAATTTCAGACTTTACAGCGTCCAACTTGTTTGTTCTTTTGTCCATAGTTGAATATAGATCCTCGATTCCATCTTCAAGGAAAACAATGCGTTGTTCCTGGAGCACAGTAACTTCACGCATTGCGCTTAATACATCTGATAGTTTGTCTATTGCTTTGTCTAATCTGTGGAATATTTCATTTCCATTTTCTAGGTCTTTTTTGATAAGGGCGATCTCAGTTTCTACGTTCATTTTTCGTCCTCATCTTTTGTTACTGGTTTTGGCTCAGCGTTAGCTTTCATACCAATAGCAGCACCACCAGCAGCCAGAACGATACCAAGACCAGTAGCCCAATCCATAGGGACGAATTTACCGCCCATCGCAATATCATATACGGATAACCCAAAATAAACAAACGTACCAACGGTCCACAGAATACGTCCAATGTCAAGGGACTTGTTATCTGCGCCAGTAAATGCGTTGTATGTCAGTTCTCTTATGCGTTTAAACATATGACCCCCTAATTGTGGATCATAATGTAGTCAAAATCTTTATATAAATCAATCGTTATATTTAGCGTTTTATTTGTTTTTAGATTGTTGCTCTTTGATGAAGCGAACAAGTTCGTTGTGAATTGTGGCGCAATCTGCGTACTGTTTATTCAATTCACTTTTGGCTAAATAATAATCCTTTAGGGTAACACCTTTGCTCTGAGCATCCACGACAAGCTTCTGGATTTCAGGGCACTCAACCAGGGTGTTTGCTGGGTAGTTTGGTGGATCTACCTTGGTTTGGCAAGAAGCACCCATCAGCATCAATAAAATTGGAAAAGCGTAATATAATTTCATTTCGGACCACGTATTTGTTTGTTGAATCCATCAATCTGTTCATTCTGAATCAGAATACCAGACTCTGGGATTATGCAAAGTTCATAGACAGGTTTCTCAACCTCTTTGTACTGCTTCTCAATGGTCTTGGTGTGTATCACATCATTCTGACCGACAGCAGCCAAGACCTTTTCTGACAGAGAATCATACTTCTTTTGTAGTTCTTCTTTGGCTTTAATTTCAGCCTTCAACTCTTTAGATTCAGCAGCTGCGACAAAAGTTGACTTCAGCTTATAGCCACCAAAGAAACTCAGACCAAGCAGAAGGACAAATACAATGATCTTGATCTGCATTGCATATAGTTTGATGTATTCAATAATCATTTCATGTATCCGAAGCCTATCAGCTTTCGTCCTTTTTTGTTCTTTCTTTTGTGTTTTTTGTGTGCTCTTGGTGGTACTCCTGGTTCACCATCAGGACCGACACCAACACCAGCGATATTACCAGACCCAACAGCATTAGCAGCCACACCTTCTTCATTAATTATTTGACGTAATGTTTTCATATTTGACTTAAATTTGCCTCTATTACTGGATCAGAAATGATCTCATTGGTTCTGATATTTTTCCCACGGATCTGGTAGACCACTTCTGGTAGCAAACCAAGATACTCTAGGAATGGTTTTAGCATAGTGTCATATTCATCAAACTTCAAAAACAGCATTCTTGCAGTAGCTTCTGGACCAAACACGTTGTTAATCAGGATGATATGGTTCAGAATCAGTTTTTCTTTCAGTATATCTGAATCTTTGTATCTCTTGAACAACCTCTTGATATATTTAAACGTCAGTAAATCCTGGTGAAACTCATCAATACTGAAACACTGTGGATTATCATAATGTTTGGCAGCATAAAGTATAAAGTTACTTTCAGTCAAATTATCAAATTTCATAGTTTAGAAGGTGGAAAGTGCAACTCTCTTCAAGACATTATTGGCGGTAGCGATGTAAAGATAGTCTGCATCATAGAAAAACGTACCCTGCGTAACAGTGATTCCACTGTTAGCAGGGGTTTGTGATCTACGAATAACCACAGTATTAGCCGATAGAACCGCAGCGTTTGACAATGTTAAATTAGAACTGCAATTGGTAAACAGATTTGAAACTGTTACCTTACGGGAAGCTGGTGTACCAGAAGGATCATCTACGATATATAGAAGATCCTCTCCAGCTGGAGCCGTAAGCGCAGATAGCTCAGAAACCTTTTTGGCTCTATCGCTCATTTATTAAGCATCCTTCAGGATGGTATCGTCAGATGCGTCAGTTGTTGGACCGTTCAGGGTTGCAAGAACTTCATACTGAACGCGACCAGCACGACCACCAGTACCTTCGGTACGAAGAACCCAACCAGTGTGAGCGATCTTGTCTTTCGCACCAGAAACGGTTGCAACAGCAGTAGCGGTTTCACCCTGAATGCTGTGACCTGATTCATTCGCAACAACAATTGCAAGGTCAAGTGCTGTACCACCTTTAGTTGCAGCCAGCTTAACACCAGTGGTGTTTGCACCAACAATGTAGTATTGGCTACCCGAAACGAGTGGTGTCAGTGCGGTGTTACCAGCGGTGACTCTGTAGGTGACATAATCGCCGTCACGGAAGATGGTGTTAGCCGATGTGATTAGAATGAAGTCTGTGGCAACAACAACACCTTGGGTGTTTGCGTTGAAGGTCTTAGCAGCTGGTGCAGCGACTACGACTGGTGGGCTGGTTGTCAACGAGCTGGTTGCAACGTTGATGGTTAGCGCCGAAACTTTACCAGAGTTATTGACTGTCGAGTTAGCAACAGTGACGTTAGAGCCAAGAGGTAGGCTAACGGTAACAACTGCGTTTGCCGAATAACCAGAGCCTGGATAGGTTACTGTGTAACTGATGATCGATCCGTTGGAAACTGCGATTTCTGTGCCGTCAACACCGAACTGACCAACCTTCATACCAGTGATGAAAGCGTCAACGCTGTTATTACCGAACAGAGCTGTTTGGTTTGCTGTGTTTGGCTCTTTATTGACTTGAGCAGCTGCGAAGATGCATGAGTTCGAAGCTGTATCTGTATTACCCCATAGTGCCATTTTGTATTACTCCTATTTTAAAAAGTGTTCTGTGTATTTAGACGGTTTGGAAACGTCAAGTTTATCCGAATACACAGTATTTATAATTTTAGTCTTCACCAAAGGTTTCACGACTGGTTTCGGTTGTTCTGCTACTTCTTTTCTTATATCTGCAAAGGACTTCACTTCCTTGGAAGGTTGTTGAGCCTGTGGATTTACCACAGGCGGTTTATTTCCAACAATGGTAATTGTAGCCTTTATTGCCATGGTTTATCTCTTCAATTTGCCTTTCTTCAGAACCTTGCGAATCAGCTTACGCAGACGCTTGGTATTGTCAGATGTGGCGGTTCTCTCACCAGGCATAACGTCTTGGTGTCTGCGGATCAGACGAACCTTCATCTTACCGACAACCTCACCGCGCTTTGGTGGGGCGCGATAGACTACTGGTTTACGGGTAGCATCTGGCATGTAGGCTTCTTCAAGCTTTTTGAACTTAGACTTCTCGGATCTATCAGCACTTGTGTGATACCATTTCTTAGCATCACCATCCCAGCGCATACCTTCAGCCTTGGCTTCATCCTTGTCTTTGTACGAAACTTTGTGGTAGATCTTTTCAGTAGGTAGAGCTTTTCTTCTATTATTGCTCTTGTATCCATAGTTGTATTGGGCACGAACACGCTCGTTCTCACCAGTCTTTGGATTTACTCTGTATCCATCGCCACGTTCATCGACACCTTCATCAGATGCACCGCCGATCCAACCCACACCAGGAGACCAAGACACACCTTCTTCTACAGACTCATACTGCATGAAGCGAATGCTTCCAGCACCACGCTCACGAAGTTGTCTTAGAACTCGTGCTTTGGCAAAAGTGTCTTTACCTTTGTAGCGATACACATTAGTTTTTTCTTGACCGCCAAGAATGTACATGACTTTGAACTTCTTGAATCTTGTTTCTTCTTCTGCAACAAATTCTTCACGCACACCAGTACCAGTAATAACAGTTCTAAGATCTCTGCCTTTAGCACCACCAAAAACTGGAAGAAGTCCTGGAACTTTAGGTGTGCCAGTAACAGTTGAAGTTGGTGTTTTTGTTGGTACTTTTGTTGCTGTTTTTGTTGCTGTTTTTGTTGCTGGCTTAGTTTCTGTCTTAGTTACGGTAAGAGTTTGTGGTTTGGCAATAACTTTTGTTGTTGGTTGAGTAGCTGGTAATGTTGCTGGCTTAGTGGCTGGAAGAGTCTCAGGCTTTACTGGAGCTGGCAATGTTGCTGGCTTAGTGGCTGGAAGAGTCTCAGGCTTTACTGGAGCTGGCAATGTTTTTGGTTGAGTAGCTGGGAGAGTTTTTGGTTCTGTACCAGGAAGAGTCTTAGGCAAAACATCTGGAGCTTTAGGAGCTGGAACTTTAGTTGGAGCTGGAGCTGGAACTTTAGCTGGAGCTGGAGCTAGTGCTTTTGCAATATCATCTGGAACAACACCATGATATGTAAGAGCATATTCATAATCTTCAACTTTTTTAGGATCAAGATTTTTTTGGCTCTTAATCCATTCACGAGCTGCTTTAATTTGTTCTGGAGTTGCTGTTGCTGGTTTAGTCAATCCTATTTTTCTGGATATACCAACAAGCGCATCATCAAGCCCCTGAGTCACACCAGCTGGGACAATTTCAGTCTTAACCCCAGGAATTTTTCTTTCACTCAGTATTCTTTTTATTCTATCGAAATATTCTGACATATTAATCTCCGTCAAGTATTTTTAGTTTGCGTTGGGCTTTTAAGCTTCTAGACATTAAGTACCCTTTGACGTTATCAATATCACGATCAGTGTCTGGATTCGTCAGAGATTTTGGTGGTGTCTTGAAACGGTTATCATTGACACCATTGAATGTAGTGTCTGCTGTTGGTTCTTGCATCTTGGATTTGATGAAATCCAGATGGTTTGCCAGATAAGAATGCTCTTTACCAAGACCAATCTTGTCGGCATATTTCATAGCACGGTCATGCATGAGCTGAGCTTGCTTAACATCCGAAGCATCTGACTTCTGGGTGAGCACAACTTGCTTCTCTAGGGCGAACAACTGATCCTGGAACTTGGCTGCATTTTCCGCAGCATTAACATCCAAGCTCTTATCAAGAGAAGAATACAGCTTCTGAGCTGGTGGCGACATGTCAAAGTTTCTTGTGACAAAGGAACCCACAACGATCTGATCGTCTGGGTCATTCTCGACATTCTGATCGCCAATCTTGTAATTGACTACCTTCTCGCCAAGCATTATCTTTTTGATTTTGCTCTCTAGTGACTCGTACTTGTTCATCATCTTACCTTTAAAAATGAAGATATCATCCAAGCATGTTTTGCGTGTGCTGTCAGACGATCTTGTATAACATTTGAAATAGCATAGTTCTTGTCAGTTTCAGCATTGTTGTAAGCTATAGTTAAAGAACCGATAAGCTTTGCGTTATCCAGAAGCAATATCTTGAGCATTTCTACAACTGGGATGATTCTTTCCTCATCTTCGATTGTAGTAAGCTCTTTGAATCTGGTCAGAGAACCAGGTGCATAGGCTCCCGTGGTTCTAATCAGCTCAGCGATCACATCAACTGCTCCCTGGGTCTCTTCATAAAGATCGCCAAAGAACTCGTGAAATTCATGAAAGTCAGCACCTTCCACATTCCAGTGGAAGTTTTGCGCCTTTACATAGAATGCAACGGTGTCGGCTAGGGCAATTTTTAGGCTTTCAATTAACATAGTAATCCTCTTATAATCTATTTATGCTCAAACGACTTGCCAATATTGGTTATCACGGTAGTCTTCTGGAATTGGGGTCATCAATTCAAGCGCATCCGAAAATGCCCTAATTTGTACAATTTCATCAAACTGTGCGTTAATCTCATCAAGTCTCTGCTGCTCGGCTTCGGTCAGTGAGCTTTTTGACACAAGATCAATCTTTTCAGAAAGCATATTGCTTTGTCTCCAAATCGGATATTTTGATAATATTCTATTCTGAGCCTCGGCTTTTACCAGGTACTTTAGCTCTGTTGGATCTTTATCCTCAACTGTGTAGACGTACCTAACCCTGTCTGCCTCAATAACGACCTGTGGACCAAAAAACACCTGATAGAATGGGTTGTAGCTTGGTGGAGTATCTTCTACGATTCTCCAAATATGAGATTTGTGCGCAGGAATTTCACCTTCAGCAAACTCTCTGTATTCTACAATTGTGTTGTCTTCTACTCTTGCGTATTTCATGTCTTTCCTCAGTAAATTATTACTGCTATTCCATCTTGTCCGTTACCGCCGTTTGATGCGTTACCACCAGCACCACCAGCAGAACGTGATGCAACGTAGTCAGCGTCTGCCGTATTGACCGCAGCAGCAGCTGTGACTGTACCAACGGCTGTTCTGTTACCATTGGTTGAAGATGTATTAAACCCAGTGACATAGACAGCACCACCACCGCCACCACCACCAGCTTCACCAGCAGCGCCACCTTCACCGCCACCACCACCAAAGTAGCCACCGCCACCGCCACCGCCACCGCCAGATGTACCAGCCGATGATCCACCAGCACCACCGCCACATAATCCACCAGCAGCGCCACCACCAGTTCCAGCAACAACGTTACCATTACCACCACCGCCACCTTGTTCAGAAGATCCAGCCTGTCCGTTTGTACCGCCAGTAACAGCACCACCAGCACCACCAGCAACTACGGTTCCAACACCACCAAGACCACCACCACCACCAGAGCCAGTTAATCCAGCAACGTTACCACCACCACCAGATCCACCATCTTCCACGCCACCATCAGCGCCACCACCACCACCACCACCGCCAGGAGCGACACCATACCACACGCTAGAGTTTCCGACAGCAGAGAATCCACCACCTCCAGCACCGATACGAACGGTTGTCGCACCGCCAGTACCACCACCGCCACACCAAACTCTTAAAACTTCACCAGGCGTTACAAAAGTATCAAACTGAACAAAGGCACCAGAGCCACCAGCACCACCGACAGAACCAGAAGTAACGGAGTCACCACCACCGCCACCGCCACCCCAGAGTTTCACACGAATCGTGGTGATTCCAACTGGGACGGTCCATGTTGCGGTATTGTTTGCAGTGGATAGTGTGAACTTTTCAGAAAAAGGTTCTCTTTCACCACCACCATTAAATCCAATTAGCTGATTAACTTTTAGCATTATGTGTCCGAAGCTGCATTGGTTGTGTAGTGAATACGCACACCGTGTAGACGAGCATCAATTGCCATATTATCCGAGCCGTTAGCTGGGACACGAGCGACACGGAATATAACGTGCTCTTCTGCACCAGGTGTTCCACCAATAGTAACCGCTGCTGTTTCAGGGGACAGATAAAGAGCATCAGTTGTACCACCAGTATCCGTGACTACCTGAGCTGTGCCCCATGTCTGATCTATTGCAACAGTGTCAGAATAAGCATAAGCTTGAATCTGCCAAGCAACACCAAAGTTAGTAGTTGTAGTTGCATGTGACCAAACAAAACGAGCGACAATAGTTCCAAGATCATAAGACTTAGGCATTTGCACTGCAAACTGAACGAATTCTTGAGTTGTGGTATCGAAGTCAAACGTCTTAATCATCT
>JACCDP010377124.1_pt1 | contig 16209 bp, 28 predicted proteins | sample 7445841 | NCBI WGS metagenome assembly JACCDP01 (sample SAMN15323441, study PRJNA562643) | freshwater metagenome | isolation source: river surface water | place: USA:Blue River Watershed | collected 2017-08-17 | reverse complement strand
GTAGCAACTCAAACCACTTATTATGTTGTAGTATATGGAATTGGAAATACCACAAGTACTTTTGATGATATATCAGTCCGTCTTGCAGAACCAGACCGCAGTGTAAACAACAAAGGACTTGCAGTATTCGGAACTATTAGCAAGTCCGCTGTTGCGACTGGTTCAAATTTAGTTTCTTATGGTGGGTGGAGTTCAAGTAATTATCTGTTACAACCAAATGCAATTCCCCCAGGGACAGGAAATTTCTCACTTTGTTTCTGGATAAAACCAGGCAGTTTAAACTCTGGAAGTGGGGGGTATTTTCACTTGTTTAGTATGGGAACTTCTACAACTACAGGTCAGGCATCTGCAACTGGATTTGTATTTAAAATGGCTACCACAACTGCTGCAAGTTCCTCTGGATATATACCCTATTTTTATAACGGAACAGGAACAGATTTTAATCTTTACGATGCCAATAATTATTTCCCACTAGGAACTTGGTCTCATTGTGTTGCTGGAAGAAACGGAAACGTGTTCTACATTTATATAAATGGAAGACTAGTAAAAACTGGTAGCACATCTACTATTAATTTCACTGATACTTATCTATCAATTGGTTCTCCAGTTAATACTTACGGAAATGAGCATGGTGGAGACGCTCAAGTTTCTCTATTAAGATATTCTACAACATTCCCATCCCCAGATCAAATCAGAAAAATCTATGAAGAAGAAAAAGCACTCTTCCAACCAAACTCCCAGTGTACTCTTTATGGTTCATCAGATGCAGTAACTGCACTTGCTTATGACGATACTACCAAATTACTGTCTGTAGGGACCTCCAGTGGTCGCAGTGATTTCCAAGGACTAGAGAGAATAAATAATACTACGACAGCGGTTACGACTGCTATAAGTGCAAGTAATGGTCTGATAGCGGAGCAATAATATGGCAGTACGCATACAAAAACCAGCAGTTAATATCAGAGAAAAGTTAGCAGAACTTGAGAGACCTATTGGGGTAAATGGTGCTGCGTTAATGGCCACCAATACTCCTCAAGAAGCATTTAGTTTGATTGGTGCTGGTAGAAAAAATTTAATGATCAATGGAGATTTTAAAATCTCTCAAAGAGGGGATTATACATCCTCTACCAATATTGTTCATAACACATATTATTTGGATAGGTGGGTGGCCGATAAAAGTGCTGGAATAACAGCAACTTTTAGACAAATAACTACAGATTTACCTAAACAATACAGAAATGAAAATAATACTGGACTCAGATTTGAAGCAACTTCTTCACAATTAAGTGCATATATAGGATTTAGGCAGAGATATGAATTTATGTCTCATTTAGATGGAAAATTTGTTACTATATCTGCTTGGGTCAAAAGTAATAAAAGAGTAGTGCTTATAAATTATGATGGAAGTGGCGGCCCGTATGATTATGCACAACACAGTGGAAGTGGTCAATGGGAGTATCTATCATATACAACTTTAATCACCAGCACAACTTATAATTATTTTGACATTTTTTTGATTGACCCAATTACATACTCATTCATGTCTATTTCATCTGGTGATTATGTAGAAGTTACAAACTATCAGGTAGAGATTGGAAAAGTTGCCACGCCTTTTGAATATCGTAGTTATCAACAAGAATTGGCATTATGTCAGAGATATTTTTGGAAAACAGATACTGATAATATTTATTCTCAGGTTGCAAATGGAATGTATACTACTAATAATACAGTAAAATGTGTAGTGCAGCATCCAGTGCCTATGAGAACTAGACCAACTGTTTCGGTCAGTTCTGGTCAAACAAATACTTTTTATGCTCAGCAAGGTGATACTGCTTTAACTGCTTCTGGTGCAACATTTGTTTCTAGTTGGACTTCTGGTGGTGGTGTGTTAAAGAGTTGGTTAGATTTTAATAATATTCCAGGTGGAACTCAAGGTTATGCAGTTGCAATATATAGAGCAAATGGAAACGGTGCTTTAGATTTTAGTGCGGAGTTATAAACATGTATAAATTAACTGTAGACCAATTTAAAAATTCAAATTCAATTATTAAAAATAATAATAGTTATTCATCAATTCCTATAGACCCAGCAAACTCTGACTACCAAAAATTCATCCAAGAAGTTGCTGAACAAGGAATAGAAATTGTAGAAGGTCCAGATGTAATTGAACCAGATTACAAAACTCTTCGTCAACAAGAGTATCCTTCTTTACAAGACCAACAGGATATGCAGTACTGGGACCAAATCAACGGAACCACAATCTGGCAAGACACAATCACTGCAATCAAAGAAAAGTATCCAAAGACCATCACAGGTGGTACAACAATTGGACCAGTACCAGATTGGGTTCAAGAAGCAGCGAATAACTGGATTTTCAACAAACAACTCAGAGAATATGCAAAAGCTATTGAGAATCTACCAGAGTATATTCTAGAAAATGAAAGACCTGAAGTAGACACTGAGGAGTATGAAAAGTATCAGCAGTATCTCAACATCATTGATAATACTCCAGAAGAAGTGATGAATACTTATCAACAAGCAATAAATAATTAAAAAACCATGTCACAGACTAAGGCACAACTATTAGGACCAGTACTAGGTGATGTAAACTACGATAGTGGTACTTTTTTTGTTGACAGTGCAAATAATAGAATTGGCATCGGCACCACAGCTCCAGATGAAAAATTACAAGTCGCTGGAACAGTTAGAACTGTTGGTGGATATTTAAAATTAACTGGTTCTGCCACACCAGACCATGAAAATTACATTCAAATGGCTGGAAATGGGACTAGATTAGATATCGGAACATCATCTTATGGTAATTGGAATCCTCATAATGGTATTGATAATTTAAATGGTCCAACTCATATGTCGTTTACGACATCTGGAAATGTTGGAGTTGGTATAACAAACCCAGGAAATAAATTTGTTGTAAATGGTTATATTCAAACTCCAAACAATGCTGGTGGCTTAGATATTGGATATAAAAGAGCAATAACTATTACTGGTACTTTTGCAGCAAATACTTGGTATAATACTGGATTTGATAGATTTTCAGATACTGGAATATTCATTGTAACTACATATTTTCATACTTTTAATGCGGGTGGTCAATCATACGACATGAGATATACTGGAATGTTTTGTATACCTAGCCAATATAGTAATTCTGGAGATACATCCCTCATCACATTACATAGAGCAGGACATGCTCCAAACGCCGAGACTTTACAGTTGAGAACTCTCCTAACTCCTGGAGGTAGCGGAGGTGGAATTTATCTTCAATGGTTATCTAACGCTGCATTAACTTTAGATGGAGATGCTAATGGAAAATATTTTGTCATTTCTTTACATAGACTATCTAGCGGACTATAACAACAATGATTAATCCTAAAACACAAGAAGAACTCATGGAAGAGTTCAAGCAAAAATTTATTAATGAAGTTAGAGAAGAAAGAAATAAAAGACTCGCTGAAACTGACTACATTCATATGCCAGATGTAAATCTGACAGAAGAATACAAAGCTGCTATGAATACTTATCGTCAACAACTTCGTGATATTCCTACTGTTACTGAAGAATGGTTAGTTGGTAAAGACTTATTCTCAGTCAGTGTCTGGGGCTTACCCTGGCCAGAAAAACCATAATAAATATTAATAAAACCTCATGGCATATATTGGTCGCAGTCCTACTCCAGGAGAAGTTATTGTTCTGAACTCTATTGAGAGTCAGTTCAATGGAGTTCTAACTACCTTCAATTTATCTAGAACTACTGGTGGAGTCACTAGCGACTTTTATCCTGTGTCTAGTGGGCACATGCTGGTATCTCTTGGTGGTGTTATTCAAAAACCAGACCCAACAGGAGATACTGGGTTTAGAATTAACTATAATACAATTATATTTGCAGTTGCTCCTTTAGCAAATACAAGTTGTTTTATTGTTTCATATGGAAACATTATTGATATTGGTACTCCTGCAGATTTAACAGTAACCCCATTAAAATTATCTACTGGTGGTCCTTCATGGGATACAAGTGGAAATGTAACCGTTGGTGGCAATTTAACTGTTAATGGAAGTACCACGACAATTAATTCAACCACGCTAACTATTGATGATAAAAATATTGTAGTTGCAGATGGGCAAAGTACTTCTGCTGGAATTGATACTGCAGGTATTGATTTCGGTACATCTTCAGTAAAACTAAGATACTATCATAATGGTGGAACTAATTCTGGTCTAAATATTGAAGGTACTAATGTTGGTATTGGAGAAACAAACCCTTCAAGAAAATTAACAGTTGGTGGCGATATTCAAATTGGATTTACCACTCCAACAAATGCCACCAGATATTTAAGATTTGCAGCAGATTTAAGCATTGCTAATGATAGTATTGGAAGTCAGCAATGGTATTGGGGTTCTAATATCATTTCTCAAATTTCTGGAAATACTATTGGTAGTACAACCAACAAAAATTCAGGAGAATTAGTATTTTTTACTGCAAATAGCGGCTCATTAACTCGCAGAATGACTATTGGTTCTGGAGGACTTGTTGGTGTTGGCGATATTACTCCTAGTGCAAATTTTCATGTTGGTTCTCTAAGTAATACTGCAATTAGAATTGCCAATACTGATACAACTACATTTTCTGCAAGTGATACTTCTCTTGAGTTTCATTATTCTGGTGGCGGTGGTGCAGCTGTAAGAGCAACCAGACCTGTTAGTGGAAGTAGTTCTTCGGTTTATCTTGCATTCTTTACTGGTGGAGTTGTTGGAGCAAATGAAAGAGTTAGAATAGATTCATCTGGAAATGTCGGCATCGGAACAAATGCCCCAACGTCACCCTTAGTTGTAGCATCAACTACAAATTCTAATTACAGTGCCAATTCAGTAGCATTTAATACTGATATAAGAAATCTTGCGGATTATACAGTATATCCTTCAGCGTGTGCTGGAATTAGAATGTATGCTGGAAATAGTAATGCTGGTGGTGGAGTTATTGCAGGAGTCCGTGTTGGACCCTCAAACCAAGGAGATATAGTTTTAGCTCCAACAGATCCATCTGGAAATCCTGTAGAAAGACTTCGTGTAACTTCTTCTGGAAATGTTTTACTTACAAATGACACTTCTAGATTTGTAGGCCAATATGAGGGAGGAACAGTAAACCCAGCAACTGCAAATTATTTTGCTGGAATGGAATGTAGACTAGGAGCGGATAGGAATTTAATTTTAGTTTCTAAAACTGGTGATGCTGGAGGAAATATAATATTTCAATCTGGATATACAACTACAGGAACTGTTCCAGAGAGATTAAGAATAACTTCAACTGGAAATGTCGGCATTGGAACGACTATTCCATTCACGAAATTAGATACCAGAGGTGCTCTTCATGTAGGTGGAGGTTCTGATGGAATTTGGTTAGGAAATGCTGGAGACAATTCTGCATATGATAACGTTAAATTATATTATACTGGATATAATTCTGGAAGTCCAAGAATATACCTAACTCCAAGAACTCAGCCAGGATCCGGGGGAGTCAACACTTATTTGCATCTTCAGTCAAATAATGTTCCGGGTCCAGGCGCTAACAATATGGGCTTGATAGTAGATGGAAGTGTTGGAATAGGAACCACAGTTCCACAACATAAATTACATCTTATAAGTGGTTCTGTTGTTGGCGGAAGTGGTAGAGGAGGCGGATTTACAAAAGCTTTATTTGAATCCAATGATGCAACTGGAGCTTATTGGGAATTTCAAACTCTTTCTACAAGTACAGTTAATGATATTTTATTTTCTAGAGGAACTGGCGGAAATTATGGAATAGTAGGGTATAATAACTCTACCGACACAATGCGTTTTTATACTGCTTCAACTGAAAAATTAACTATAACAAGTACTGGAAATGTTGGAATTGGATTAAATCCATCATATAAATTAGACGTAAATGGTAGTATTAGAGTATATAGTTCCACAGTAGGTTCTCGCCCATATTTGTATCTAACTTATGATGTCACTCCAGTAGATGGCGCTGCACATGGAAGAATTACAGTATTTAAATCATCCCAAAATTCATATTCTGGAAAAATTCATTTACAACCACAATATTATACTGGAAGTACCTATGATTATCTTCCAGATGCTTTAGTTGTTGATGCCTCTGGGCACATTGGAATAGGAACTCCAGGACCATCAGAAAGACTACATGTAGTCACTCCAGGAATCACTGCAAGTGCTCCTAGCAATGGTTGGCCAGTATATAATGCTGAAGCTGATACAAATGCTAGAAGAATATTATTTGAAACTGCTGGAAATGGAAATGTTTCAAGTACTGGACAAGGAGCTACATTAGCATTAGTTTTAGGAAATTATTGGGATAGCCGTGTGGTGATTACTCCCGTAGGCGCTGGGGGGGCATCTCCATCCGACCAGGGAACCAGCAGGGGCAAGGACATGCTTATTAAAGCCGGGACCTCTGATAATAATAACGTACTTGGTGGAAGATTATTCCTGTCTGGTGGTTCTGGATATAATGGTGGATATAATACAAATTATGGTGTTGTTTCTATTCAACCTTTTGGTGGAAACGTTGGAATCGGCACAACCAGTGCATCTTTTGGAAAATTAGAAGTACGTGGAGGTGCTGTTGCTTGTTATGGAGCAGGGTTTAATTCATGGAGTACAGATTTTTCAACATATGTCGTAGATTATGCTAAAGGTGGATATTCAGTTTGGCCTGGTCTAGAATCTGGAAGATGGATGACACATTATGGAGCATTTGTATCTGCTGGCAATGCTGGTGCTAGAATTTATAGTTATCAAAACGGATCTATAAATGCAACTATTTGTGACTTACATCCTTCGGGAAGTACCATTTATAGTGGTTTATCTGTCCAAGGAGCTTTATCTAAATCTTCTGGTTCCTTCAAAATTGATCACCCACTATCAGAAAAAACAGAAACACATTACCTAGTTCATTCATTCGTAGAATCTCCTCAAGCAAACAACATTTATAGAGGAAAAGTTACTCTTGTAAATGGTGAAGCTCAAGTTAATTTAGATGAAGTTTCTGGAATGACTGAAGGTACTTTTGTTCTACTAAACAGAGATATTCATTGTTTCACCTCAAATGAATCTGATTGGGATAATGTCAAAGGTAATGTTCAAGGAAATATTTTAACTATTATTTGTCAGAATCCAGAATCTACTGCAACTATTTCATGGTTAGTCATCGGAGAAAGACATGATCAGCACATGTACGACACTGATTGGACAGACGATAACGGTAGAGTTATTGTCGAACCAAAAAAAATAATTTAATTACAAATAAATACCTAAAAGAGTATTCAGATAAATGCCTTCAGCAACTAAAGTTCAGACAGGATATTTAGAAGCAGTTAATCCACTCACATTAGCATCTGGAACTGCTTCTGCTCCAATTATAGCTTTCTCAAATCACTCTGGGACTGGAATGTTCTCCCCGAGTGTTGGAGCTTTGGCATTTAGTACTGCAAGTCATCAAAGCGCATTGACTATTTTAGCGAATGGAAATGTTGGAATCGGAACAACAAATCCATCTATTAAATTAAGTTTAATTGGTGCTGGAGATTATTATTCAAATTTTAATACTGAACTTGATGGTTATATCTCATTAACTAATATTGCATCCAATAATCCAAATCCGTCATTTATATCATTTAAACATGTTAATACGTTTAGTAGTTTCTCGGTTGGAAATAATTTAGGACAAATATTATATAGAGATAATTCCAATTCCACAAAAGCCGCAATTGCGTTTGTAAAAGATACTACTCATGCAGCTCTAGCTTTTAATTCTGGAAATAGTGCTTCATTTGGAGAAGCTGATTTAGTAATTAGAGATACTGGAAATATTGGCATTGGCACCACAAATCCAGCAAGAAAACTCCATATTTCTGGTGGTGCAGCAGATGGAGGAATTGCATTAGATGGAGTGGCATCATATGTTGATTTTAGATTTGGTAATTTAAACAAAGCGTATGTTGGAACTGCCAATCTTCTTGGAACTGGTACTTCGGATAATTTTACCATCTGGAATTCTGCTAATGGATTTTTAAGTTTTGGTACAAATTCAACCGAAAAAGTTCGCATAGACGCAAGTGGTAATGTCGGCATTGGAACCACAAATCCCAGCAAAGTGCTATCTGTTTTTAATAGTTCTGGAGATATCGCTCTATTCCAGTCCTCAACTTCATACGGGACAGTACTAGAGATCAAAGCAACAGGCACCAATGGCCGCTCCTTTAAAATCCAGTCAACCGCAAGCGGGGACTTTGAAAACCCTGGAGGAGCCTTTGTTATCGACGACGCAACTTCTGCTGCGAGAAGGCTTGTTATCGACTCCAGTGGAAGAATATTAATGGGTGTTACCAACTGGTCTGGAAGCGCCGGAAACGCCGGAGGAATAGAAATTCAATCTGCTAACTACGTAGCAGGTGGACAAGTTACTGAAAGACTCGGAAGTTGGAGAGCAACTGCCAATGATAATAATGGCACTTGTCAGGTAGGAATTGATTTGTACCGTATGCCAAGAGGTGGCGGTGTTCAGTCTGGAACGGAAATACGTTTTTATACTGGATTTACATATACACCACAAACTACCGCCCAAAGCATGACATTGGACCAATCTGGCAATTTGGGTATAGGTGCAACAAGTCCACTTGCAAAATTAGATGTTAGAGGAAATATATTAGTCAAAAATTTAGGGAATGTTACTGGAAATTCCTCAATAATGATTGGAAGTTCCGTTACAGATGGAGACCTTAGTACTACTGGTGTTTCTATTCGTACATTTGTCGAATCATCTGGGTCAAATGGATATGCATTACAATTATTTACTCAGCAGTCATATTTAACTGGTCAAACTGAAAAAATTAGAATAACAGGTTCTGGAAATGTCGGCATTGGAACCACAAATCCAGGAGCAAAATTAGATATTGATGGACATTCTCAAGATTCCATATTGCTTTCCGCTGGTGCTTATACGCCAGCATTTAGATTAATTAATGGTGTGCCGACAGCACAAGGTGGTGTTAATGGATGGAAAATTAATTATAGACCAAACTATGCTGGTGGAGTTGGTACTGGAACTGATAAAACTGCAATAGAGTTGATAAACTCTGTAGGTTCTAACGGAAATCTTGTCTTATTACCATCAGGTGGTAATGTTGGAGTTGGCACAACAAATCCAGGAGCAAAATTAAATGTATATGGTTCTGGTGACAACGTATCTTTATTTACAGTTCAAGATACCACAGAATCCAATGTAACTAGAAGTTTCGGAATTGCAAATAGAGTTGGTGTCAATGCTTCTGGATATTCTGCATACGGAATTTATATAAACAGTAGTGCTACTGCTTCTGCAGCAAATGAACAAACAACTTATATTCAATTATCAACTACAGACCCATCTTTAAATGGTGCTCATGGCACAAGTTCTTATATTACATTAACTACTCCATCAGCTCAAGGAACTTACGGAACTGGACAGTTTGACTTTTATATAAGAAACTCTGCTCCATATACATTCCCCAGAGACCCCGCAGTTCCATCGAACTATTGGATGAGTAGTTTGATGACTATTAAATCTGATGGAAATGTTGGTATAGGTTCTACCAATCCATCATATCCTCTAGATGTCAATGGAAATATCAGGTCAACTAATCAAATTTATTCCACAGTTGCGACTGGAACAGCCCCATTTGTAGTTAGTTCTACAACAAAAGTCAATAATTTAAACTGTGATTTATTTGATGGATATGACACCCCTGCATTTTTTGCTCTCAATTATCAAATTATCACTGTTGGTGGAGATGCTAATACTTGGTATCCAGTATTATTTTCCAGAGCAGCATTTCCAACCACAATTTATTTGAGAAAATATGTACATGATTATCAAACTTGGGATGGAGTACTGTCATTTATTATGATGAGTCACACTAACAGTTGGGGAGGTGATGCTGGATGGGATAAAATTATCTATCACAGTTACTCAACTAGACAATTTATTGGAAGATTAACATCATCACCTCAGTCAAACACAGCAACAGTCATTTATCTTCTTGGTGGAGGAAGAAATTATCAAGCTTCTGTACAACCATTTTTCTGGATGGGTGCAACAGTATATTTGAATGGTGTTGATTATGAAGGTGCAACATATTTACCAATAACTTCACCTGATACTATCGCAACTGGATGGGAACCATGATTAACATAAACGATCTTTACTTAGAAACTTTTACAACTTCGTCTGGAGAGAAACTTGTAAATATTCCTTTTGGATATTTTAAAGAAATTGAAAATTGGACAGAAGAACAATTTCTAGAAGCATATAAACCTCAACAATGGAATAAGATTCGCAAAGAAAGAAATAAATTACTTGCAGAATCAGACTGGACTCAATTATCAGATGTTCCATTAACAACTGAAGAATTAACACAATGGTCTGTTTATAGACAAAGTTTAAGAGACATTACAACTCAAGAAGACCCTTATAATATCTCTTGGCCTAGTAAATTCTGAACCCTGACAGAGTTATTATACATAGAATCAGGAGGCTTGTCAACCCCTTGACAAATCCCTCCAGATACCCTATAATGTTTTTACACTATTCCTGGTAACAATCATGACACCTGAACAACTACTAGAAAATTTCAAGACTCAGCAAGCTCAAGTAGCTGAAGAAATTCGTAAGCTTGATACCGAACTAGCTCAGAAAAAAGAGCTTTATATCAAGCTTCAAGGAGCTATTGAAGGTCTAGATCTTCTCAATCCTCCTAAAGAAGAAGCTGCAGAATCAGCAGACACAGAAGTAATCACTGAAGCTCTTGCATAATGTCAAGTTCTAACGACATCACAAATGAATTGCTGGGTCGTCTCAAGAACCTCTCCGAAACTGTTACAGACTCTTTCGGAGAGCTTGCCAAAGGCAATTCGATCTTTGTAGAATCCGCAGTGCAGGAGGCAAGAATGTCTACCTGCAGATCCTGCGAAGACTTCAATGCTAAAACTACTCAGTGTCGTCGCTGTGGCTGCTTCATGAGCGCCAAAACCAAACTCAAAGTCGGCTCCTGTCCTATTGGAAAGTGGGGTAAAGTATCATGAAAAAATCTAAAATTCTTGACAAGATTCTAAAAGAACGTTGTGATCGTTTTCAACAATTGATTGAAGAAGGTCGCTACGAAGATGCAATTTCAATTGGAGAGGAGTTTGACGAATGGATAGCAGTATGTCAGAGTTGGCAGACAGAATAGAAGTTCTGGAAACCCAACTCAAAGAACTGCAGGTAATGGTCAATAAGATTATTCTTATGATTCATATTGCAGACACTGATTTGAAAAATCAAACTCACCTACTGGACTCATAAGTTTTCCTGATTCCCGAACCCCTTGACAAATGGACAAAGCTCCTATATATTATTACATGTTCGACAGGGATTCAATCATGGCTTACCTAAGTTACCGAGGGTCGATCTTCGACCAAATTCGGGATGAGATCAAACTTGATAGCATCTATCGCAAAAAGGGACTTGACAAGTATGATGAAGAGTCCTATGATGACTACGCCACCGACTACGATTACGATTACACTTTCGACTACGCAGACTGATTACTAACTATGGGACGCACATTTCGTAAAGGAAACAAATCTCAAGCTGGCAGCTTATCCGAGCTTCGCCAGAATGCATCACTTCAAGATCTTGAATATGATGAAGGATTCCAGAATTATAAAATTTCTGGAAAAAAACGTTGGAATCGTAATGAATCCACGTTCCGAGATTATGACGATTACGAGTTTTGATCTTTCCATGGGGACTCTATGAGTTCCCTTTTCTATTATGACACACTACGATAAACTTATTGATACTATTAAAGATTATCTTTACCAATATTATGTAAATGGCATAGATGGAAATATTTGGAGTGAATCCGAAACAGCTAAGTCTGCTGAATTAATTCTCAAAGCAGTAGAAGAATTTCAAAATAATCGGTCCAAACTCAATCAATGGAGAGCAAGTGACTGAATTTACACTTGAACAAAGAAAAATCATTTATAATGCAGTTCGTTACTTTCAAATGAATCGAGTTGCACTGAATGGCAAAGACTATAAAATTTGTGATGAAATTTTAAACAATTTATTTACAGATGCAAAACTAGACCAATGAAACCAGGGGACACGGTAAAGTATCTTGGATGCTCACCAGAGCAAGTAAGATGGGGGTCTAATGATGACCCAAACGGAATTCTGATTGTGGGCGACAAATACTATGTTGAGCATGTGTATGTACATTCTCAGCACACCAAAATCGAACTTCGTGGAGTAAAAGGAAAATTTAACTCAGTATGTTTTGATGTACTACCAAAACAACAAACTAAACGAAATTTTTAGAGACACTTGGCCAAATTTAGGATGGGCAAAGCGAATGAATGATGACTTGATTTTCAGAACAAATGGTGAGGAAAAGTTTCGTATTCCCTTTTCAACTCCTTATGTTGGAAGCAAATGTCCTGAAACAAAACTTGAAGTAATGACTCACGAAGAAATGCTTGAAGAAGCTGCAAAGCGAGAGGCAGAGCGTAAAGCACTTGATGCTGTTGAAAAACTCTACAAAGAGAATGGTGATGCCCTAAAACAACTTGCAGAGATTGAGAAGGAAGAATGGGAACGCAAAGAACGCAGTGATACTGTCCTGCGACGGTATAATGCCTTCTATAATGATGAAGTTTCTGGTCTTCCTCACGGCACACCAATCACACCAGAACATATGCAAGCAATGACACTTGAGTGTATGGTTGATGCTCTCATTTGCGAAAACCTGAATGTGGAGTATAATGTGATTGCGATTGATGACATCAAAGATTTGATCCAACGATTGTGTCAACAAGGTAATGAGTATCTTGAAAGAGTTAGAAAACTTAAAGGAGAGGAATGACCGACAAACCCCTTTATCGTTACTTTGCGATTGATTATTATGAGACTGGGTGTGGTAGAGAAATCCTCCTACAAATCTCACTCAACAATCATAATAATGAACATTATGAGAAAGAGTGGAAACACTTTGTAAATTATGATGATTATTCTTTACAAGAAGAAGATAATCTCACCGAAAGAGAGTTTCTGAATAGATATACCCGACTTCTTCCTGATATGACTGCTCATATGTTAAGAGACAAAAGTTTAACTATCTGGCAAACTCGTTTACACTTTAACTACTCATGACTAAACTTTGTAAAGACTGCAAATGGTATCGTAAAGATTGGTTAACTCATTTACTTGGAGGTGGACATCATCATGATATGTGTGCTTCACCAAATACCACAACAAATCCTGTAACTGGTCATGATAACCGATTCTGTGATATGCTAAGATCAATTCGCTGGAAAGATCTAGATTACTCTTGTGGACCTGATGGTAGATTTTGGGAGGAAAAATGACTGACAAAGAACTATACAATCCAGATGAGTTTCTGCTTGACAACATCAAATCCTACCACTACGAGGTGATGGATGAAGGTGAGCATGTGTGGATGGCATTCTATTTTGAGAATGGTAGCACAGGACACTTGAATATTTTTCTGAATAATGGTAAGATCAACACACGTTATGAGGAATGGACTGATGACCTATGATCAACTCTACGAGCACATCGTTCATTATGTTGCTCTGCCTAAGCCTAAGAGTGAAATCACTAAGGAAGACAAACGCCGTGGGTGTTTGATTCTTGGAGCATTCATGGAGTTTATCCTTGACTGCCAAGAAGAAGGTGTGGATGCGAATACTATTGACATCACTGATTTTATTCATGAAAAACTTGACATCTTGGAGGGGAAATGTCCTGGAAAGAATACTGGGGAATGACCAAATGGGAGTGGTTTCGTGAGGGATTCTCCAACATTTCATACATCATATCTTGTTACAACTTCCCAGAACCTTATGGGTATGATGACTTCTGGGAAGCATTATCTTGGGGATGGTGTTGCGAATACATTTATCCATATGATGATCCATACAATCCATGGATCTCACCAGAGCGTAAATTGAGGTTGGGTAGATGGTCATAAACAAGTGGATAATCGGATTTAAACCGATTATTCGTACTCCATTCTGGTATTGGTATCGTCTAATCTGTCATGATGGTATGCGTCTGGATGATCGACATTTACCTGCAGATTTTTGGTATGAATTAAATCATGGTTGGTGGAGTATGGAATATGATGCATTCATCAAAAGTCCAGCAGCAGATGAAGCTGCCATGGGAATAAGTTGTTCAGATGAAATGCCAGACACAATTTACTTGACAGAAAAGCAGTATGATGCTATGATGAATGCAATAGAGAATCCTCCTCCACCAACACCATTCTTGAGACAATTACTTTCTAGACCTGCACCATGGGATTGATATGACACAAAGAGCACAACAATTAATGTCTGAAATATGGCAAGAACGCAATGCATGGGCAGATACTGAAGAAAAGTTAGTTGCTGCTATTATTCGTAGGACTGTAGAACATGTAAGAACTATGACAGCACAGAAGTTAAATAATCTTTCTGTGATCGACAAGAGTGATTTAATGATACTAACTAATGAGCTAGAGCAACTGAGTGACAGTCAATAAACTGTCCAAGGTGCTTGACTTTCTGGCTTTGATACCCTATACTACCACTGTTCAAGATTAAATCATGAGCAAATTTCAATCAACCATCTCTGTCGTTGCTGCCCTCGCTAGTATCTTCGGTGCTGGTGCAGCAGGTTGGAAGCTTTCCCAAGACAATGCCGTAAAACCAGCAGAAGAAGTCAACTCAAACTATGAAACTCACATCACTGAACTACAAAAAGAAATCTCAGATCTAAAGCAACAAACTGCAACTCCACCAGCTCCAGTGTCTCTTCCACAACCTGCAGTGGTCAAACAAGTTGCACCACAACCTGCACCTCTTCCTCCAGTAACTCCTCCACCTCCAGTCAACCAAACTCCTACAGAATGACTAAAACCTATCCCTACATCAAATACATTCCACATTGGTATGTACTTCGTTTAGTTGTATGTGCTCCTTTTGGAATTGCCTGGTACATTTCTAATTTCCTGGCAGAAAAACTTGAGAAGTTTGGTGATGTATTAGACGATGTTCTTCCCCAAGCATATGTTGAAAAGCATGTAGAATGGGATCAGTTGCCCAAACGAAATCAAGAAGCAATTGAAAAACTTGCAAAAGTACGAAACACTACCAAAGAACGAATTCTCATTCAAACTGTGAAACCATGACTGACCACGAAGAACTCCCAGTATCAAACGAATTCATCACATTTGTGAGAATTCGACTTGACCACGAACAAAGACAACAATTCCGTCGTTATCTAAATCTCCATTATCTTGGTGATGTGAATTGTAATGAGTATGATGAGAACATGAAACTTGTTCCCAAATACCCAGAAAAAGAAACACAAGAGTTCAAAGATGCTATGTGGAGAGCAGATATGTCAGTAGATTATCAGGTTAAAGTGGTTTATGATGTAAATGGTAAATGTAAATTGGAGTTGCTATGAAACTCATAATCAAATACTTACTTCAAGTTCCTTTACTTTTCTTTTTTGTTACTGGAATAAACTCAATTGTTGATGATGACTATTTGATTTCTTTTCTGGTTGCATTTGGTGCCTTACTTCTTTATACTACTGGTGATTATCTTGAATAAACTCTTTCAATACGATAAAAAAGTTTGGGAAAATGATGAAACTGACTGCACTTGGCAGTTCGGTGTCATCAACAATCGTTCATTACTTTGGGTGAATTATGAAAATCCCAGTAGTTTAGTTCATAGTAATGGTGGATTTCACATCATGCTCTCATTTCTTACTTCTTCTTCTCTTTTTGGAGTAGATTTTCAACTTGGTAAGGTTGGTTTGAGTTTTAACTTTTTCACAACATACTTTGAGGGGTGGAATGACTAATGTTCAACTTCAAAGAGGACTGGGAAGAACCAACTCGTAAGGCAATTCAAAAAATGCTGTCTTATAAGGGATACATTCCATCCAAAGACCTCAACGAGTATCAGTATCAAACCTATCTTCAAGTAGCATCACCATACGAACTGGAAAAGGACATTATCACCGAAAAAACGATGCTTAAAGTAAATGAGGAAGAATTATGATTAAAATCTATTGTGTGGTTGATAATG
>JACCDP011524613.1_pt1 | contig 16214 bp, 11 predicted proteins | sample 7445841 | NCBI WGS metagenome assembly JACCDP01 (sample SAMN15323441, study PRJNA562643) | freshwater metagenome | isolation source: river surface water | place: USA:Blue River Watershed | collected 2017-08-17 | reverse complement strand
TTAGAACATGACCATGAGCCACAAAGACGACGAGTTCATGCAAAAAGTGGACGCCGGCATCAACCAAGTCGGCCCCTGCTGCAGCTGCCTCGTGATCGCCATCATCGTCGCCCTCGCCTTCCTCTGGCTCGTGGGCAGGTAGAGTCGCCCCTTCCCCAGGTAGACTTGGCTCGTTTGCGTAGGCTTGGCACTGTCTCGAGGTAGGGTTGGCACTGCGTGCCAACCTAGCTGCGTCTCGCGAGCCAATCTCGCGGGGTGGGGCAAGGCTTCGCCTTGACCTCCCATCCAAACAAGGACGCGACGAAGCCACGACCTACCTAGGACTTGAAGAATTATAAAACCCTTGGGCGCTTGGCCTTGAGTCAACTGCCTGCCGGGCTAGATTACGTCGATGGCCACGGTCACCCGCACCCTAGTCTTTCGGGATAACCATCTGTATGTGTCAATCGACGGTGCCCTGTGGGTTTACGATACCGGCAGCCCAGACACTTTCGGAGAAGCTGCGATCAACCCGTTGAACGGAAAACCGCTGACTGAAAGGCGGATGGACAGGATTTCGCACTATTTAGGAGTTAAAGTGGTCGGCCTAATCGGCACGGACACTCTGAACGCCTATGACCACGTGATCGACCTGCGGCCAAACCACATGTTGCTCACTCACTCGGAGGAGCTGGTCGCCTGCGATGGCGGCGCGCATGGACTGAGTTTTATTGCTCCGAAGCCTGGCACCGCCGCCGTCATCCCCACCCTTCAGGCGTCACTTGGCGGTTCGGCTTCGGACTACATCTTCGATACAGGTGCGCCCCTTTCCTATCATGTGGGCCCCGTTCCGGACGGCGCTGTCCCTTGCTGCAATATGCAAGACTTCTGGCTCCCTATCGGAAGCTTCACCACCCAGACTTACCATGCGCAAACCTATCTGGATGTCTCTCAGCGCTGGCTTAAGTATGGGACGCCACCCGCACAGCTGGAACAAGCCCTCCAGGGCTACAAGACGTCCGGCATCATCGGGAATGAAGTCATGCGCGGACGGATCACCGGCTACTTCCCCCGCCGAGGCATCCTAATCCTGCAACCCTGAATTCTAAAGGCCACAGTAACCGGACCTGACCCCGTTGCACGCAGGGATCAAAGCAGCCTCAAGATTTCGGATGCTTGGGACTGGAAAATCGTGTCTGACCTTGCAGCCACCTTTTGGAATAACTTCAGGGAACTGCGTAGTTTCATCACGTCCACGTCGCTGCCCATGAGCTGCAGGGGGGCCACCCCACCTTGGCAGAGATGCCCATGGACGACACTGACGCATTCGCGGTAGCGGGCGCCAAGGACTGAATGAGATAGGTAAGCCATGGCCTCGGCCTCATCGGCGATACCATAGAACACCGAATACTCCGACGTACCCAAACCACGCATCTGCGGGAACACCCACCAGATCCAATGCCCGCGCTTCTCCCCTGCCCTCAGCTCGGCCAGCGCGGCGGCATAGGTCTTCTCCTGGGCTTTAACGAAACGGTCGAGCATCCCCTGTAGCCTACTTCCCCTTATCTTTGGGGCAGATGTAGGCAACAGCCCTAAACTTAACTGGCTGTTCGTCCAAAGGCACAATTGTGACGAGATCACCTTCGTGGAAACGATACCCATCGATATCGAGCTTCAACCAGTCACCAGGAGGAACCTTAAAGGACCGCTCAAGCACTGAACCATCTGCACGAGTTATCTTAAATCTAACATTAAGAGTCTCGGCTGAATAGTTAAGGTAACCAAACTCGTAAGCATCGCGTCCAAAAAGAGCCGGGGTCCAATGATACCGACACAGCAGGGGCAAAGTCTCCCTGATTTCGGCAAGCTGAGCGCTTAGTTTCTTCCTATCAGCAGTCTCTGCGTTTAGTTTTTTTGCAAGTGAGTCAGTTGCTGAGCTTATTTGCTCAGCCACAGTCGCAAGCGCTCGATCCTTTTCAGCCTGCGTAGCGTCGCGGTCCCTTATGGCCATGCTTCTATCAACTTTTGCTTTGTTAAGCTCAATGGTTAGTTCAGCGACCACTTTCCTGGAGTCGTCTTCGGCTTTTTTAGCAGCAACCTTAATCCTAACGGCATCTTTCATCGTAGCATCTGCAGCAGCCTTAACCTGGTCAGCCGCAACTTTGGCGTCTTCAGCCCTTTGCTCTGAGTCAGCCACCTTCGCGCTCTCAACATAGCGAGGCCACGCTTGGTTCCATGCAATAAGCCCGCATCCAACCAATAAGGCCACAACCCCGACCCATTTGAACAGTTTTGCCTGTCCGACTGCTTTGCCAAGTGCCTGACGGCCTTCGCGGTCCGAGAGGTTAAATTCCGGGAAATCCTTCACTCTAGCCCAGAGCTCATCCTTTTCTAGCACAGCATATCCCAGACGGCGCAGGTCATCGTCCGAGTTGATTCGGTTCTCACGCAGCCAACCAACAATGGCAGCGAAATCGCCTTCGGTCTCAACACGACCGTGGACCGACTTGATGCAATAAATGGGCTTTTCTTGCTTCATGCGAGTTTCTTGTCGTTTTTGTCGGATGTTTGGGGTTGTGGTGCTGGCACAGGTTCGGTGTTGGGCTTAGAACTTGGATTGATGTTTGTTTTATCGGATTCAGTTGTTTCCTTAGTAGAAGGACCAACTGCGTTGTCGGGCATCATGACTGCGCCGACCTTTAAAGGGATAGCAATAGACTCATGAATGTCTGAGTTAGCTGATCTATATTTCACGCGGATAGTATGACTCCCGGAAGCCAGACGCCTTGTGAAGCGTCCCTTTGAAGCCAAATCGATACTATCTTTATCGATCAACACCTGCTCGATGATGATATCCGGGTCACTCGTAACCAGGAATTTCATTTCCTGAGAACCGCTAACGTCAATGATTACAGGAATTCCATCGATAAACACTTTAGGCGCATTTAGACTTCGCTTCTGATTATCAGGAGCCGGTTTAATTTCGGATGGACCAGAAGAAGTTGGATTCTCTTGTTTCGGACCATTTTCGCCAAGATTAGCGGGGCGATCTTCTGGAGCTTTTTCGCCCTTCATCGAGCCAGGCTTGTCCTCACCACCGGGGAGTGCCTCGAGGCCAGGCTTATCCTTGGATTTTTCAGTCGAGTCCAAAGGCATGGCTTTACCATCATCACCCTGCTTGTATTCGGCAGGCTTCATGGTGCCTTCAGTCGCAGGCTTTAACTCGGACCCACCGGTCAAAGGCTTTCCTTCGCTGTCCATCTTGGGTTCGGAAGGAATTCCCGGACCACCTGGGCCTCCTGGGTTTTTGTCATCCTTAGGCTTATCAACTGAGCCAAAGCCATGACCACCGGGCGGGATCACAACGATGACGGGCGGCGGCTTTGGGGCTTCTTTAACGAGTACCGATTTAGACTTTGCTTCGATCTTATAAAGAAAGCCCCATAGGGTCGACTGAGTGACTTTGAGGGTAGTGTCATGTAAACCAGGTTGTGTCCAGAGGACATCAGGCTGGAAATCCGTGGAGCTAGCAGGCTGTCCTTGATCAAAGGTCCATTGATAGGCGGTCTGCCCCCAAACCCATTCTTGGTCAAAGCCCGTCTTGTTAATCGGTTGAGTCGACTGCATTGCCTGTGTTGTCAGCCCAAAATCCACGACTGGGCGGGGCAAAGATACCCAGAAAACGAAAAGCAGGAGCAGGCAGGCCAACAGGAAGAATACCAAGCCCTTTAACCAAAGGAAGACCCGACTGTTTGCCTCTTCGCGATCAGTCTCCACGCGCGCTCCGACTTCGGAAATCGCCTGTTCAGGCGATAGGCTGATGAAATCAGCACCTCCCACTGGCTCTAGGCCCCAAAGGATAAATAACCGGGGTCGCGAATACCAATGCGGACGGTAGATACGGTAGGCCGCGGGATATCGCTCTACCGATGGTGGGCCGAACTTGATGATGAAGTTACGGAAGTCGTCGGGAATCCCGCTACGGTCCGCTAACTGCTTAAAGGACTGCCAAGTAGCGAGGAAGCGCACCCACTCACGCCGAGGGATACGTTCACCAGGACGAAGCGCGCGGGTCTTGCAGAGAACCTCAACGCCTTCGATATGCTTCGTGAAGAGGACGCGGTTACCGTTTTCAGAGAACTCCGCTTGTGGGAAGAATTCCCCGAAGGCACCTTCGACCCGGAGGATGTTCTGGTAAGTCGGCTGCCAATAAAGGTGCTGATCACCCACATCCACTCGGAGGGCGCGAAAGCTATCCGCACCAGGCTGGTTGACGAACAAGATGCCACCGGATTGGGGGGTCTGAAATCTAGGAAACAGGTTAGGCATATTATTCGATTTCAGCTAAGGAGAATGTGGCACCAGAAGGGTTCCTCACCTGCCAGCACAGTACTTCCTGAACGATGGTAGCATTGTCGGCGGTCGCCATGGTGGTCTTATTCACCGGTGCACCGATGGGGGGCACGATCAAGCTGAACCTGCCTTGGGCATGAGCAGTGAGACACTTGGCCCACTGGGAAAGCTTCTCATGCCGTTCCTTCGGCGAAATCGACTCCTGGGTCTTCCAGTGGCTGACCAAAACCAACCCGAGACGCTTAACCACATGCAAGAGGAAGTCTTTGGAACTTGGGTCGGTATCCGCAGCCGCAAAAGAACTCAAGGTAGCCCAAGCAATCACGGAAGAGCTGTTTCCCTTAATGGCCTCGCGGTGGAGTACCTGCATTTGAGCTACAACCTCGGGTTCGGAGATACCTGCCGGGACATTAAACTCCCAGGTGCGTTGCAGGTCGCCCTTAGCTTCTTGGCAAAGCACTTGGACGGATCGCACCTCATCTAGCGCCAGCTGTAACTCACGTTTCTTTCCTTCGATATCTTGACGTAAAGAAGCTTCACACGCTTGCGATTGTTGTAAGGTCGCGTTCGCCGACCTAAGGTCGGAAATAGCCTGTTGCATAGCCCTATCCGCGTCGATTGCCCTAGCATTCGCGGCATCTAGAGCCTGACGATCAAGCGAAGCCTTAGAATTGGCTGAATCCAGTTCAGCCTGCAGCTGCGAGATTTTGCTCCTCAGATCACCCACCTGGGACTTGCTGACCTCATCCGCCGCCGCCTTGCCCGCGGCTTGAGGCAAAGTCTGCTGCATGCTGTTGACGGAAGCTTGGAGGGATGACAACTGTCTCTCCAGATTCGCGATAGTGGCGATTTTCGATAAAAGAGGGTTGGCGGCCATGCCCTTCACAACCTCAGTGGCTACGGCCTTGGGGTCGACGCTCGAACCAGTTCCAGCGTGCACATGGTGCACATCAAGGGTCGGCATCACAGTCCACTTGCGAACGAGCAATCCAAGCCCAATGATTGATAGAAGAACGACCAAGGTCATCGAAACGATTAACCCAGTATATTTAGTCTCAGGAGGCTGCCTTGCTTCAGAAACGTTTTGTACATTCTGCTTTGGTAAAGCCTCTCCTGATGCAGGACCGACTACCACCTTAGGGTCCTTTCCAGAAGGCGTCGCAACAGGTTGAACTGTGGCATCGTGGGCACTCTTCTTACCAACTACTTTTTCTTGTGCAAAAACCAGTGAACAGCCCATCAAGAGCAAACAGAGGGAAAAAAGACGTTGGGCTTTCATTTACTTGGAATGGGTGGATTTAAAGATTTCAAGCATGCCGGTATCCTGCCAGTGAAGCGCATGTTCACCGATTGGGTAGAGCTTGAGGATGACGCGGCCCGAGAGGTCTTCTCCAGTCTCTGCGTCGACGACGCTCACGACTTCGAGGCCATCGGTGGTGTCTGCACTGACTTCGCCTGCCACGGTAAGACGCTGGAAGGTGACTTTGACGTCACGAACCGACTCGTTCAGATCGGTCCAGTCGAGACGATAGACAGGCTCGGGGGTACAGGTTCTCGCATCAAACATCTTGCGGCCGATACGCACCCCAGTGCTCAAGGTTAATTCGGTAGAAACGTCCTGATTTTGCAGCAGGATGGTCCTGCCACTGAAAACGGGACCTGCCTTGGGCATCACGCCCCAGATATTCCGGTTACCGGACTCGTTGTGTACATTGATTTTCCAGCCCGGGATGAGCTGCAGACTCATGGCACGCTCCAGGGCAGCCCCGACACAGGTAACGCTCTTGGCATCAGCGATCGCGGCATCTTCGCCTTCCTTGAAGGGGTACCAGGTTCCGGCCTTGAAGCCGCGGCTGAATAGCATACGCTCGGATGGGACTGGAACCATGCGCTGAATCAAAGCAGCGATGGAAGGTTGCTCCGATGGCTTGCCACAGACCATGAGCATGTCGACGTCGTAGGAGGCGGCATACTTGGCAAGGGAACGCACGAACTTTCCGAAGACTTCCTCGACCTGCTTATCGAACTCGGTCGCATCGACGACCATCGTCTTACTGGGGTCGATAGCACCCAGTCCCAACTTCTGGGTAAGGATATCGAAGTTCATGGCGCCTGCTAGAGCCGGTGAAAACTTGAGCTGACCTTCATTCCACTTACCGGAGCAACGCTGCGATAAAAGGTAGATGGCCATCGGTAATAAGCTGCCGGTGAGTACGGACACTCGACCCGAAGTCTCTTTGACGTTCTTCTCACCAACGAGGTATTCGCCGAACCTGGCGAATTGTTCAGGTGTTTCAGCCAGCTTCGGCAAGACGATCTTCTCGATGATTGCCTTAACCAAACGATCTCCCGCAACCGTCGAAGAATCCTTGAAAAGAACGCGGGCGTCCAGTTCGACCGAAACCCCCTCCTTCTTGTCCTGATACTCGACGACGGAGATGTCGGAAGTGCCCCCACCGATGTCCAAGTTCATCACGCGCAGTTTGGGGAGCTCTCCCGGCGCACCGCGGCCGTTCACCGCGATCCAGTTCTCGCCCATGGCATGACCAGCGAGGCGATTCATGGATGCATAAATGAGCGGCAGCTGGCTGGCGACGGCCTCATCCATGCGCATCTGTAGCCCGATGGGCGCCTCGCCGGCCGGCAGGTTGGTCGCTTGGAAGATGCGGATGGCTTCCATCCACTTGGCACGGTAATGGCTGATCTCGGTGCTCGTCCAACCCGAGGGATAGGTCGCGATGACGTTGCGGATCGCGCGGCGGTGGAAGGCCCCCGCCTGCTGCGTCCAGTTCGGATCGTTGACCTGACGATGGGCGGTTTCCATGATCGATAAGACCGACCAAGTGAGGGTGTTGCGGCGTGGATAACGCGGACTGGCTGGGGCGGTGACTGGACGACGGACCACGGACCAATCACACGGCAGGGAATCTCCGTCACCCCAGATTTCGCCGTTTTCTGGCTGAAAGCGGAGCATGAGCCCGGATAGCAAACTCAACCTCCCTAGCCCGTTGACCGGCCCAAAGATATCGTCCCCATAATTGGGAACGCAGGACCAAGCCTGCGGGCTCAATTCACTATCCCAGAAGTAACGTTTGGCTGAACTCTGTTGCAATAACTCACCCAACTGCATGCGACGCTCGGATTCGGCGCCCAAGGGGGTTGAGCCATGGATGAGTTCCTCCATGTCATCCCCCAAGCAAACAGGCGAGAGCTTGGTGAACATATGGGGGATCAGACGCTCCACCATATCGAGTTTCTCGACCCGGGTGGCTCCGCCGAGCCGACCAAAGAATGTGGGTTCGACCCAATGTCTCTTGTAGCGGATGCCTAGCAATGAAGCCGGCTTGTGATACGCAACCTTGCTATCAGGGTCGAAGGCGCGGAACTCGGGAGACTTCAGTACGAAACGCGAACTAACAATGGCATCGTCTACACGAGTCTGTTTGGCCAATAACGAATAGAAAGAGGGCTTCAAGGAAAGCGGACGGCAATTTTGCGCGAAGTTCCCCGGCTTGCCCTTCGAGTGCTCGAGTACGAGCACGGCCGTGCGCGAATTCCCGAAGTCGATGACCAGATCGACCTCGACAGGCGTAGACTTGAGGACATCGCTCCAACGGAAGTTTAACGTCAAAGTGCGGCCCTCGATGACGACCTCCTTGGGCATATCTCCCTGCACGCGATGATCATCCTTATCGTAGTACGGAGGCTGGGGGTCTCCGTTCTTTTTGAAATGCGCCTCCTCCTCTGGACTTGGCAAGGTTTCATCGTAGGGCCAGCCGCGATCAGATGAGCCGAGGTTGGTTTCAACAGCTAGCCAAAGCCCCACGAACTCCTCATTGCCCTGACGGCAAACGCCAAAGCGATAGCGCAGAAATTTGTGCGGGGAAGGCTCGTTGACCTGAGTCCAGGAACTATTGAGGAAGTTGGTGACCTTGCCCGCCCATGGGCACTCGGCATCGCCAAACTTAGCCTTGGTTCCATCGGCCAAGGACTCACAGGCTGCGTGGTTCGCGATGATCTTCTTTCGCACCTCTGCGTTGAGAATAGTGTCGGGGTCGAGGTTTAACGGGAAGAAGAACATCCGGAAACCGGTGTCCGGCACCAACAAGATTACTTCATCGAAAGTTTTCATGGGGAGTGATTTAGGCGATCCAGAGATTTCGGAGTTCAGCATCGCCAGGCAGGGCGGGACGAAGCGGCGCCGCCGGCTTTAAGCTCTTGAGCGCGTCCAAGAAGGGCTTGATGACTTTTTGGTAATGCGGGGAGTCTTGGGTAGACCCTTCATCATTCTCCCAGTCAACGTGACGCTTCATCGTGGCAGACAGGTTACCTTCGGGTAAGCGCTGCTCAGGACGGATTTGCCCGTAACGCAGGATATTACCAAGCACCACGGCGAGTTCCTGCCGCAGGATGCGCGCCGGGGCTTCGCTAGAAAGGAAGCCCATCTCGTCGCTCAACCAGGCCATGATTTGTGTGTCTAATTGACGTCCTTCCGAAAGGAGCTTCAGCAACCCACGCGCCTCCGACTCATCACGCAGACCAAACAGCCCCCAGTTGAAGCCCTTGATGCGCTTCATGCGGGCGACCGTGCTTTCGCGCCAGCGATTCCACTGACGAGTGATGTATGCGAACTTGGACTCCCCATTCAGTTGCGCGAAGTCAAGCGGCAGCGGCTCTAGGTCTTCAGAGTCGACCGTCAGCAGGCTGCGTAGCCAGAAGGAATAAAGCGACGTCGCATCTTCGATTTGATCGAACTGCTTGAGTTCACCCGGTAGGCTCTTTTCCCAGCGAACCAAGTTTGCCTCAATCACGCGTCCGACTTCTGCGATGACACGAAGCTGTTGCGCGCCAGCGTCTTCTGCGGCCGGGACTGCAAGGTTCAAGAGTTGCTGTCCGGCAGCCACATCGCTTTCGGCCAAGCGGGCCAGATGGCTCAAACGGCTGGATGCGCGCAGCTTCTCCAGCTGACGCTCGAAGAAATAAGCGACACCGCCATCCTGGTCGGAGATGAGGTGGTCGATGGAGCCCTGGGACTCCGCGGAACGGAACACACGGTTGAAATCAGCGTCACGCTTGATGACGTCGACGGCGAAGCGGCGCTCCTCGTCGTTCAGGTCGATCTGACCGGCGGCCTTGAACGCGGTGTAGGTCGTCGTGAAATAGCTGGCGTTGGCTGGGCGGTTCAGGGGCGTCAACGGCTCCAGCATGTCCTTGAAGAGCGGGCCCACTCCAGCCTTCGGCTTAGTCTGCGCAATCTCCACCAGGACATGACCAAAGAACGTCATGCAGACGGAGAGCGGGAGCGGCGTCGGCTCGGTCTCGTTGTTCGCGGATTGGAAGTTCGGGTTGATTCGTTCCCACCAATAGCGAATCCCCGAGCAAAGCTGCTCTGGCTTCGAGGGGAAGGACTTGGCGCGCACCAGCAGGGCGAACGCATCGATGGAGACCTCGTCGCCGTAACCCATGACGATAGAAGAGGTCTTGCCGCGCTTGAAGACGGTCGTGAGCAGCTGATGGTCTCGGTCGCCGAGCTGGGATAGATCCAGGCTGGTCAGCGAGTTGCCCTGCGCATCCTTCAGGGCCACGCCCGGGAAATCGAGAATATCGGATTCCTTCAGCAGCTGGAAGAACGGCTGCGAGGACAAGGCTTCGGGAATGCGGACGGGCACGACGATCTCACGGACCAAGGCCTGGAAGAATCCGAACTCATCCCCGGCGATGTCCGCCGAGGCCGCGCCTTCTTCGATCAACACCTGCCCTCCATCCTCGCGGAAACCCAACGAACGGATGCGGCGCAGGGTCTCGCGGCTGAATTCATCAGGCGAGTCCTTCTTGACGCGCTTGAACGTGTCGATGTCCAGCAACAAAGCGGCGACACCCATCGTGCAGTAGACCTCGCGCTGGCTCCAGCGCAGGTTCTCGACCTTGGAGCGAAGCGCACGGAAGACGCCGGACAGCGTTGGCGAACCATCCCAGAAGATAGTCGTGGCGAAATGGATGGCTGCTTCCTCCGACTGCGCGAGGTCAGAAGAGTCCAACAGCTCGCGTCGCAGCGTATCCCAGTAAGGGCTTAGAGAGCTGTAACGCTTTTCACCGCTCTTGATGAACATCCCGACGACATCCAGGATCTCGCGCAGGAGTTCGTAAGCGGCGCGGTTGGCGCCAACGGCCAAGTGACCGGGCTTCTTGAGGAACTCCTTGGTGATGCGCTCTCGGTCCCAATAGACGTTGGTCCCATCGGCCGTCGCTGGTCGGCACTCCGAAAGGTAGCCGAACGCCAGCGCATGCATGACGTGAGAGAGAGAATTGAAGCGAAGGCGGACCGGGTGGCGCGGGTTCCGCACCGAAGTGGCGGCCGTGTAACGCGTCACGCACCCCGAAGCATCCGCCCCTGCGGCAAACGGATTAAGGGATAGAACTCCAACCTTACCCTTCCAAAGAAACGTCACCGGCTCCGCTTCATCCCAGGTCAATAGCGTGCTAAACTCACCTTTAGCGCCGGCCTTCAAGTCGGCGTCGAGATAGGAAGCGAGTAAAGTCGATTTTCCGGATTGGGATGGCCCCCACACCGCTAAAGTCTTCCGATCAGTTGGGCCTGGTCGTCGGGCATTGGCGATAGCATAGAGCGAGTCGAGCCAAGTGCCACGAGGCAGAACGTGGTCGGGATAGTCCTTGAGGCGTCGGACACCGTGTTGCCAATACCAGTCGACGGTCTGGGCGAGTTTAGGCGGGGAAAGCTCAAAACGCATAGGCATAGCCTAACCTCACGCATTCCCACCCTTATTTCCAGAAGTATCTGAACATCAACTGTTAACGAATATTTTAATATATTATTATACTTTCACATTGCCTTGAATTACAGTAAGTTACGTCCAGCAGATGCTGACATAGAGTAAAACCTACCTGGAGAGCTCAGGTCAGCCACCAGACCAAGGCGGCCGCGCCGAGCAGAACAAGGACTATCTCCTGCCAGCCGACACGAGGCTCCTGTGCCTTAAAGGCATCGTAGACGGACTGGGACTGGATTGATCGCATCGCCTCGAAGTCGGTGCTGGGGTTGTTCAGGGCCATCAGTCGGGCGTTCTCAATGCGCCGATTGTTTTCGGCCTGTAGGCGGGTACTTTCCGATTGGTTGGAGTCGTAGGCATGACGCTTATAGGAATCACCCAAGACGGCGAACGCCGCCGCGCCGCGCTGGAGGGCCACCGGATCATGCACGTACCTTTCTTGGTAGGCCTGATACTTCTGCATGATGGTCAAGTCGGAGGCGGCGGGGCTCACCCCCAGCAAGGCGTAGTAGCCCTCCGGGTCTTCGTAATTGACCTTCACCGGCTCCGGCACGACCTCCGGGGCTGGCGCAGGTAACCAGAGCACACAGGAGTCCTGAAGACCGGCGTTGAGGCCTAAGCGCTTCACTTTGAGCTTCATAATGAGCTCCACCAACGTTTGGGAGGAGACCGCGTAGCTCTTCTCTCGCTCAAACTTCTCCTTGGCATGCCAAGCGTCATCGTAGGCGAATAAAGTCTCATTGCCCTTCTCGTCCTTGCCCAGACAAGCCAGGCGCATCTGCCCCGGAGTGGCTGCATCCACCCCATCAGGGGTTTCCGCGGCAGGAAGATAAATTAGCGACTCCCCTTCGATCACTTCAGTACGCAGAGCCCATTCCGAGTAGTCCGAATGACTATAAAGATGAAATCGGAGCAGGAAACTGATCAGCGAAACGGGGCTGCGCTGGGCGTCTCGCGGTTCGCTGGACTGCGGGGACACGGGCTTAAAGTCGCCCTTCAGGTCGAGCGATTGGCGCTGGTTGAGCGCCTGCTGGATCTGGACAGCCCGCTGCGCGGCCAGGTCCAGACCCTCCTCAGAAAGCAGTGGAGCGATCTTGCGCATCCGCTCGGCCGCAAGGGGCATGCCCTGCAGACAGCACACGAACCAAGCCATGGCCTCCGGCGGATTCTTCGTGATTTCATCCGAATCATCGAACAAATCGGCGATATTGAAGATGGCGTAGTCAGATCCAGCGGCGGCGCCGGCCTGATACCATTTCATGGCCAACTGATGGTTCTTCGGGACACCATCCCCGAAATAATAAGCCACCCCGATGCTGGCAGGGGCGTGCATATGCCCCTGATCACTAGCCTCCATGAGGAGATCAAACCCGCGTTCCTTATCCATGGCCACGCCATCGCCGGACCGCAGCGCTAAAGCTAACAAATGCTTGGCATCCAGGTCACCTGCCTGCGCCTGCACCTCCCATTTACGGATATCTTCAGGACTATTACCCATCCCTTGCTGAATAGGAAATCCGAGAAACTTGACCACCCCAATCAGCCTACTAACAGGGTCTGACCCCGTTGAGTGGGTGTGGCACCGGCGGAATGGTTAGGAACTAAAGCGCTGGCTAAGCTGGGCATCCTTATGGACTAGCCTATTCATCCACACCAACCCCGCCTCCACCAGGTCCAAGATCGCCAGCAAGTGCCAGACACACGCAATGGGGGCAGGCAACAAAGTTGCAGGCCACACAGTGTTCAGGCAGGAAGCCCACTTGACCTTATTGATATACGCGTAAACGTACTACAATAAAATGATACAGCTTAGCACAAGCCATACACTACTGCTGATGGTGTGCGCAATAATCTCAGTAGGCTGTAAGGAGCCGACGCGCGAAGAAAAAGAATTTCTGAGCGCGAAGAAGCTAGCCGAAATGGGCGCCTGCCAGGACCTGTTCGCCCTTGGGATGCACTACGAGAAGGGGATTGGTGTCCGCAAGGATTATGAAATGGCCATCGAATGCTACCAAATGGGGCTTAAGAAGATCTGGGAGGAGGAAAGTAAGCTCCCCACAACCCTAGAAGGCTGGAAGCGACTCGCCGTTGAGGGCGAATACAACAGCAGGCTAAAGTTTCTAATTGGCGCTTACTACGATGACACACTACGCAACGGCAATTCGAACATACGGATGACAGACAAGCCTTCCAATTTCGTAGAAGACCACAAAGAAGCGATAAAGTGGTACAAAGAAGCCACCGATAACCCCTGGCCAATCGATAACTTGGACGCCTACGTCAGGCTCGCCGAACTCAGTGACAACGAGAAATCGGCTCGCGAATACCTTGAAACCGCAAGCGGCAGGGGTTCGGCCGAGGCCAAAACACTTCTGTCTGAATACTATCTCTATGATTACAGAAAATATTCCTCTTACGAGAACGGGAGACGGATAATCATGCACAACGGACAAAGACCCACACGAGAACCTGACACCTTTAGACAAGGCATCAGGTTACTGGAGGAAGCGGCAGAGATTGGCGGATCCTCAGCATCCAGTCAGTTGTACTGGATATACAAAAATTATGACGGAAAATATCCGACGGGGAGAGATGATACTAAAGCGTGGATGTATCGGCGGAAAGACGATGAACAATCAGCAGCCAGCCATGAATGCAAAATATGGGACAGCGGCCAAGGAACCAGCCTCAATCTGTCTGCGATGCTTCCCTTCCTAAAAGAAGGAACAAGCGACGCTTTCCTGTGGAGAATACAGGCCCTTAAAGGCGACCCTAAAGCAATCTACGCCCTTTCAGTCTACTATGCCTACGGCAAGGTCTTCCCAAAGGACACCGATGAAGCTATTCGACTTTGCAGGAAGTCTGCAGCATTGGGACATCCTCTCGCATTGATGAGCCTCGGTAACCGTTACTACGACGGGAACGGGGTCATCAAAGACGAGGTTGAAGCCTACGCCTGTTGGAATGTGGCTGGCCTTAAAATCAAGCAAGGCGGCGAATATATAGCGGAAATCGAAAAAAAGATGGCCGAATCGACTAGGATAATCGGCCAGAAGCGCTCCCGCGAACTTCAAGCTGAAATTGAAGCTAATAAACTAAGGAGTCACATTAAGTAACCCCAACACTGGTCGTGGACGCGACTACGTCGCGTCTGTTCGCCGACCGACGTGCGCCCCTCCTCCACGCCCCTAAACACATCTAGCTATTTGTATTGGGGCCTGGACGTCGCCAGGTCCGAGTTGCCTCAGGCAGCAGTGCGCCACCACCTCCCAGCGAGTTGGGCCGAACCAACCGATTCGCATAAATTCATATAATAAATCGCTACATCAAAGCATGCAGGATTGCCAAATCCACCGGTTGGTGGGTTTAAATAAAGAGAATCGATTCGACCATCATCACTATGGCTAAGCTCCTGACCATTGCCCTCTCATCGCTATCGTTCCTGCAGCCGCTCTTAGCCCAGAATTCGCCTTTCGGGGACGGAGGAAGGACGACTGACGGGGCAAGGTCCAGCGACAGCAATCCCTTCACCACCAACCTTTTCGGCAGCAGCGAAAGAACTATAAATACCCAAGTGAAGGAGGTCGATTTCGACATCGCGAAAGTCAACCAGCCAGGAAGAGCCGAAACACGCGAGAAATTCCAGAAAGTCTGGACCCAGTTCCTCAGCGAATACTCCTTGGACGAGGACGGTAACTTCAAGATCGGCTCTGGAACCAGGCCGCTGGCCTCCGACGCCTATACGCAAAACGCCTTCATACACTTCGTCGCTGCTGAACGCCCGACGGTGACTTTACAGAGCGATCAAGTGTGCTCGTCATGCACCCGCGGTAAAAAACCGGGCTACGTGGACGGCAAGGTCAAAGAAGTCACCTGTGACAAATGCCGCGGCAAGTGGGAAATCAAGCTAGTCGAAAAGATCCGTCTCCTCTACTCCGCCCAGCTACCGCCGAAGACCGTCTGGCCAGCCTCCAAAGCCAAGTCCAGCAAAGAACCTATGGTTGCTAAAGCCATGCCGCCCCGGGCGGCAGATATCGCCACTGAAGTAAAGCTGCCCTCCTTCGCTGTTGGACAAAGCCCTGAAGAAGTGAAGGTCTTCAATCAGCTGAAGCTGGCAGCGGATGCCGGAGACCCGGTCGCCCAATTCAAGGTCGGCCTCGCTTACTTTAAAGGAATCGGAACCGAGGCAGACGTTTTCGAGGGTGCAAAGTGGTACCGGAAGTCAGCCGAACAGGGGAATATCGATGCCCAATGGCATTTGGCCAATGCGTACGATTACTTCGAAGACAAACGTCTTGGTACTAGACTGAAAATGGGGATATACGATTGCGCCAGACAAAGCTTAAAGTGGTGGCTTATGGCTGCTGAACAAGGACATGCCCCTTCTCAGTTCAAGTATGCCCAAACGTACTACCGTGAGCTCAAAGGAACGTCCATTAGCGGCAGAACTTCTCCGCTGTTTTCTGAAGAAGAGAGGCCCAAGTACATGGGCCTGGCTTTGAAATGGTCCCGGAAGGCCGCGGAACAAGGAAACGCAGACGCCCAGTACCTTTTAGGCATGATTTATGATGACGGCGATGCCTTGGGCCAGCGTCAGATTGAAGATGCTTTCGTATGGTGGAGCCTTTCCGCTGCCGGCGGCAACACGTGGGCCAAGGAAAAGGTCGAACCCCTTGAACTTCAGCTAGACTCTGCTGTGATGAGCAAGGCTAGGGCTAGAATCGCATCCTTGAAGGCGGAGATTGAGTCGAAAAAAACTGGCAAGTAAGCTGGCCTTCTGCCGAACGATTAAGATTGGTTAACCCCGGTAAAGATGGCTCACGTTTGACACACTTTGGAGCGCCTGAAAGTGAGCCAAGGCCGAACACTGTAGGGCCACCTGCTCCTCGGGCGGGAAGTAAGCCGCCACCACCCTCTTCCGTACCTCCTGGCGCCATGCAGGCACCTCGGTTGTCGAACATGGGTCTGGCCAGACCCAACCGCAGGCCGACCAGAAAACCATCACTTTAAGGTGAGTTATGGTTGAGCAATCCAAAGGCACGGCTCGGCCCCCACCATGGGTGGCTTTCCGCAAGGATAGTTCAGAACTCGCCC
>JACCDP011104722.1_pt1 | contig 16218 bp, 12 predicted proteins | sample 7445841 | NCBI WGS metagenome assembly JACCDP01 (sample SAMN15323441, study PRJNA562643) | freshwater metagenome | isolation source: river surface water | place: USA:Blue River Watershed | collected 2017-08-17 | reverse complement strand
TCGCCGGCCTGCATGTGTGGACGGCCGACACGCCCAGCGCGAAGGAGCGCGCCGACTGGCGCAGCAAGCTCGGCAGCATGGCCGCGCTGCAACCGGTGCGCGTGATTGCCGGCCACAGCCGCGCTGGCGCGCCGCAAGATGCAACCCAGCTGCGCTGGACGCAGGACTACCTGGCCCGCTTCGAAGCCGAGCTGCCCAAGGCGGCCGATAGCGCCGCGCTGATCCGCGCCATGCAGCAGGCCTACCCGGACGCGGGGCTGCCGATCTCGCTGGAACTCGGCGCCAAGGTCAACAAGGGTGAGATGAAGTGGTGAGCGAACTGCACTACCTCCATGACCCGCTGTGCGGCTGGTGCTGGGCGGCGGCGCCGCTGATCCAGGCCGCGCGCGAGCTGCTGCCGGTGCAGGCCCACGGCGGCGGGCTGTTCATGGGCGACGGGCGCCGCACCATGGGCGCCGAATGGCGCGCCTATGTGCTGCCGCACGACCAGCGCATCGCCCAGCTCAGCGGCCAACCCTTCGGTGCGGCCTACCAGAACGGCCTGCTGAACGACACGACGGCCTGGCTGGACTCCGAGCCACCGATTGCCGCCGTGCTGGCGGCAGACCGGCTGGCCGGCCGCGGGCTCGACCTGCTCGCGAGCATCCAGCGCGCGCATTACGTGGACGGCCGGCAGGTCGCGCAGGCCGACGTGCTGCGCGACCTGGCCCAAGCCCTCGGGCTGGACGGCGAGGCCTTCGCCCGCGAACTGGCGGCCTGCAGCGGCGACACGACGAGCGATCACGTTGCCGACACGCGCGCGCTGATGCGCCGCCTGGGCGGCCGGGGCTTTCCGACGCTGGCGTTGGCGCAGGGCGAGCGCTGGCAGTTGATCGACGTCGGCCCCTTCCTGGGCCACGTGGACGACTGGCGCCGGTGGCTGCAGGCGCAACTCGCCGGCTGATCGATCGGCCGGCCTGCCGACGCCCGGGTCGCGCATCGCGACCCGGGCCCTCGCTTCACTTCACTTCACTTCACCTCGAGCTTCATCGTGTGGGCGATGAAGGCCAGGATGTCGCTGCGCTCCTCGATGATCTTGGACGTCGGCTTGCCGGCACCGTGCCCGGCCTGCGTCTCGATGCGGATCAGCTTGGGTGCGGGACCGGTGTCGGCGGCCTGCAGCGTGGCGGCGTACTTGAAGCTGTGCGCCGGCACGACGCGGTCGTCGTGGTCGCCCGTCGTGACGAGCACGGCCGGGTAGCGGGTGCCGCTCTGGATGTTGTGCAGGGGCGAGTAGGCATACAGCGCCTTGAACATCTCCGGGCTGTCGCTGCTCTTGCCGTAGTCGGTCGCCCAGGCCCAGCCGATGGTGAAGTTCTGGTAGCGCAGCATGTCCATCACGCCCACCTGCGGCACGGCGGCGGCGAACAGGTCGGGGCGCTGGTTGGTCACGGCGCCCACCAGCAGGCCGCCGTTGCTGCCGCCGTTGATGGCCAGCGTCGCGGGGCTCGCCACCTTGTTCTTCACCAGCCATTCGCCCGCGGCGATGAAGTCGTCGAACACGTTCTGCTTGTGCAGCTTGGTGCCGGCGTCATGCCAGGCCGAGCCGTACTCGCCGCCGCCACGGATGGACGCGATGACGTAGACGCCGCCCATCTTCAGCCAGGTGGCTGCGGTGACGCCGTAGCTGGGCGTGATGGCGATGTTGAAGCCGCCATAGCCGTACAGCAGCGTGGGGTTGCTGCCGTCCAGCTTCAGGCCCTTCTTGGCGGCGATGAAGATGGGGAAGCGCGTGCCGTCCTTGCTGGTGACGAACTCGCGGCGCGTCTCGTAGGCATCGGCGTCGAACGCGGTCTTGGGCTTCTTGAAGAGCTCGATGCGGCCGGTCTTCACGTCGAGGCGGTGGACTTCGGCCGGCGTCGTCAGGCTGGTGTAGCTGAAGAAGGTTTCCGCCTCGTCCCAGCGGCCACCGAAGCCGCTGGCCGTGCCGATGCCCGGCAGCTTGACCTCGCTCAGCCGCTTGCCATTGGCCGCGTGCACGCGCACCAGCGTCGCGGCGTCGTGCAGATAGCTCAGCAGCAGCCGGCCGCCCACGGCCGAGGCAGCGGTCATCGCGTCGGGGCCTTCGGCCACCAGCGTCTTCCAGCGCGCGGGCGCCGGGTTCTTCAGGTCGATGGCGATGAGCTTGCCGCGCGGCGCGCCCTGGTCGGTCTTGACGATGAGCTGCCCGGCATGGGCGGCCACGGGGCTGTACTGGGCGTCGAAGTCCAGCGTGATGGCCTGGGGCTTGCCACCGGCAAAACCACCCTTGGGCAGCGGCAGCACCATCAGGCCGTTGCGGCTGCCGGCGCTCTTCCAGACCGAGATCAGCAGCAGCTGGCCGTCGTCCGACACCTCGGTGCCGAAGCCCCATTCCTTGTCGTCGCGGTTCTCGAGCACCAGCACGTCGTCGGACTGCGGGGTGCCCAGGCGGTGGTAGTAGAGCTTCTGGAAGTAGTTGGCGCCGGTCAGCGCGGCGCCTTCTTTCGGCGCGTCGTAGCGGGCGTAGAAGAAGCCCTTGCCGTCGGCCGTCCAGGAGGCGCTGCTGAACTTGACCCACTCGATCCGGTCTTCCAGGTCCTGGCCGGTGGCGAGGTCGCGCACCTTCCAGGTCTGCCAGTCGGAGCCCGAGCCCGCCACGCCGTAGGCCAGCAGGCGGCCGTCGCGCGACGGCGCCATGCCGCTGAGCGCGACGGTGCCGTCCTTGGAGAAGCCGTTGGGGTCCAGCGCGACGACCGGTGTGTCCTTCAGCGACTTCGCCGTGTAGAGCACGTTCTGCTGCTGCAGGCCGTCGTTGCGCGTCCAGAAATAGCGCCCGCCTTCCTTGAAGGGCACGCCATAGCGCTCGAAGTTGTAGAGCTCGGTGTAGATGCGGCGCGCCGGCAGGCGCTGCGGCATGGCGTCGAGGAACTTGTCCGTGACCGCGTTCTGCGCCGTGACCCAGGCCTTGGTTTCGGCGCTGTTGTCGTCTTCCAGCCAGCGGTAGGGGTCGGCCACGGCCGTGCCGTGGTAGCTGTCGGTCTGTTCGACCTTGCGCGTGGCGGGGTAGTCGAGGCCTTGGGCCTGCGCGCCGGTGGCGAGCACGGCGGCCACGGCAAGGGTGGTCAGGGGGAGCTTCATCAGGGCGTGTCCCGGGGTCGAAGAAGCGGCCGATTCTCGACGCCCGCGCGAGGCTCGCCGATGGTCACCCCGGGTTTCACCCAGCAGCACCCGCAGTGCCGCCGGGCGTGGCCTGGCTAGGGCCTGTGAACACGACGGGAGCAGGCCCTAGCTTCTGTAGTCCGCGTTGATGGACACGTAGTCGTGGCTGAGGTCGCAGGTCCAGACCGTCGCCTGGGCCGTGCCGCGGTTGAGCCCGACACGGATCGTGATCTCGCTCTGCTTCATGACGCGCTGGCCGTCCTCCTCGCGGTACTCGGGGCGCCGGCCCCCGCGGGTGACGACGTGCACGTCGTCCAGATGCAGGTCGATCAGGCCCTGATCCAGGTCGGTGATGCCGGCATAGCCGACGGCGGCCAGGATGCGGCCGAGATTCGGGTCGCTGGCGAAGAACGCCGTCTTGACCAGCGGCGAGTGCGCGATGGCGTAGGCCGCCAGCTTGCACTCGGCCTCGTCGCGGCCGCCTTCCACCGTGATGGCGATGAACTTGGTCGCCCCTTCGCCGTCGCGCACGATGGCCTGGGCCAGTTCCTGCGCCAGCGAGATCAGCGCGTCGCTCAGCGTCTTCGCGTCCGCGCTGTCCAGCGTCGTGATCTCGGCATGCGCCGCGCGGCGCGAGGCGATGAGCATGAAACAGTCGTTCGTGGACGTATCGCCGTCGATGGTGATGCGGTTGAACGACGCATCGGCCGCGGCCTTCGCCAGCGGCTGCAGCAACGCGGGGGCGATGTTGGCATCGGTCGCGACGAAGCCCAGCATCGTGGCCATGTTGGGGCGGATCATGCCGGCCCCCTTGGAGATGCCCGACAGCGTGACCGGCACGCCGCCCAGCGTGATGCGACGCGATGCCGCCTTGGGCAGCGTGTCCGTCGTCATGATGCCGGCCGCGGCCTCGGCCCAGTTGTCGGCCTTCAAGGCCGCCAGCGCGGCGGGCAGGCCGGCGGTGATGCGGTCCACCGGCAGCGTCTCCATGATGACGCCGGTAGAGAACGGCAGCACCTGCTGCGGCGTGCAGCCGATCAGCGCGGCCAGCGCCTGGCAGGTCTGGCGCGCACGCGCCAGACCGTCGGCGCCGGTGCCCGCGTTGGCATTGCCGGTGTTGATCAGCAACGCGCGGATGCCGGCGCCGGCGGCCAGGTGCTCGCGGCAGACCTGCACCGGCGCGGCGCAGAAGCGGTTGGTCGTGAACACACCGGCCACGGCCGCGCCCTCGTCCAGCGCAATGACGCTGAGATCGCGCCGGTTGGCCTTGCGCACGCCCGCCATCGTCACGCCGAGGCGCACGCCCGGCACGGGCAACAGGGAGGCGGGATCGGGAGCGGAAAGATTGACGGGCATGGCGCGCTTGGAGGGAGTCAGGAAAGCGCGCGAATTCTAGGAGGCTGTCGGGCTTTGGGCCTGGAGCGCGTTGGGCCTGTAAGGGGGCTCAGCCAAGGCGCAAAGCGGAGCTGGACTCGATGTCCAGCGAGCATTTGCAACGACGGATCAGCCTGCTTGCAGGCCCAACCCGAGGGGCCGGGGCGATTTGCGGGGCAATTCGCCCCGGCGCGCTCCAGGCCCAAAGCCTGACAGCCTCCCAGGAAGCAAAAAGGCTCCCGAAGGAGCCTTTGTATGACCGCGCGCCGGATTCAGCGCGGCAGGCGGCGGCGGGCGATCAGGCCCACGGCGCCCAGGCCGGCCAGCCGCAGCGCGTACGTTTGCGGCTCGGGCACCACGGCGGCCACAACCAGGTCCTGGTAGTCGCCGCTGGTCAGCTTGCTGACCTGGTACGTGCTCGTGCCCGTGAAGCCCAGCGCGGCGCTGACGTAGCTGTCTGCCAGCGTCGTCACGGCCGTCGATGCGGTGGCGCGGAAGGTGCCGGTCTGCGTGCCGAAGGTCGACGTTTCCTGCGTGAACTCCCACACGGCCAGCTGGAAGGCGGCCTGCTCGTTGGCGCTCATGCTGGCGCTGAACGAGGTCTGGTACAGCGCGGCCAGATGCGTGGCCTCGGCACCCGTGAACGACGACACCGAGTAGGTAGCCGCCAGCACGGAGTTGCCGGCGAGCGGCTCGATGCAGAACGCGGCGAAGCTGGCGCCGGTCGTCAGGTTGTCGTACTTGAGCTGCAGCGCGTAGTCGTCGAAGACGGCTTCGGAGGTGCTCACCGTCATGTCATAGGCCTGCAGCGCAACGCCAGCCAGGGCGGCGTTGCCTTGCCAGGCGATGGACACATCGCTGGCCTGGGCGGCTTGGGCGCCGGCCAGCAGGGCCAGGGCGGCGGCGATCGTCGAGAAGCGGTTCTTCATGGTGTTCTTTCGTCAGGCAAGACGGGTTTCAGGCCGACTTGCGGCGACGGGACGCGACGAGCGCGCCGGCAACGGCTGCGAATGCCAGGGCCACGCTGCCCGGCTCCGGCAGCGCGACGGCCACGTTGTAGCCGTTGCCTTGCTTGTTCGAGTAGCTGACGCCGCTGATGCTCAGCGACCAGGTGCCGGCGTCCAGTTGCAGCGGCGACAGGGCCCACTGCTCCAGGCCGACGCGCTTGGCGCTCCAGTCCACGCCCAGCACTTGCGACCAGCTGATCGACTCGCCGGTCGTCAGGTTGGACAGCGTCACCGCGTTGATGTCGACGGCAGGAACGGAGGACAGCTTGCCGGCCGTGTTCAGTTGGCCGCTGAACCAGGTGTCGCTGGTCAGCGTGAAGGTGTAGACGTCACTGTCCGTGAAGGCCGTGCCGAAGCCCGTCGGGTCCTTGTGGGTCGTGTTGCTGACCGTGACCGTATTGGCCGAGGCGCTGGCGGCCAGAACGAGAGCTGCTGCGGCGGCAAACAGGGCTTTCATGACGAGCTTTCTGAAACTTCTATCGGGCATACCCCAGTGGCGGGGCTCTATGGGGCTGCACTCTAGGGGGGTGCGGGAGGTCGCGACACCCCCCATGCGTGTGGCGAGGGGGTGGTTCGTGTTCAAACACACAAGCACCCCCCTGGATGAGTGGGGCATCGCCGCCGCCACTCGTCGCCGCCCGGCCATGAAAAAAGGGCTGGTTCGACCAGCCCTTCTTCGTTCCTGTCAGCGCAATACGCAGCTTCAGGCCAGCTTGCCGTGGCAGCTCTTGAACCTCTTGCCGCTGCCGCACGGGCAGGGGTCGTTGCGGCCGACATGGCCATGCTGGGCCAGCAGCGTGTCCGGATCGACCTCCTGGCTGACCGAACCGTCCTCGTTGGGGTGCTGGTAGGTCACGTTGGAGACGGCCTCGGCGCGGCGCTCCATGGCCTCGGCGGCCTGGCTGGCCTCTTCCTGGCTCTGGATGCGCACATTCATGAGGATGCGCGTGACTTCCATCTTCACCAGGTCCAGCAGTTGCGAGAACAGCTCGAAGGCCTCGCGCTTGTATTCCTGCTTGGGGTTCTTCTGGGCATAGCCGCGCAGGTGGATGCCCTGGCGCAGGTAGTCCAGCGCGGCCAGATGCTCGCGCCAGCGCTGGTCGATGCTCTGCAGCAGCACCATGCGCATGAAGGGGTTGAACTGCTCGATGCCGACGCGGTCGAGCTTGCTCTGGAACTGCTCGTCACCGGCCTTGACGACGGCCTCGAGGATGTCCTCGTCGGTGATCGAATCGCTCTTCTTGACGAGCTCGGTCAGCGACAGCTCCACCTGCCACTCGTCGCGCAACACCTGCTCCAGGCCAGGCAGGTCCCACTGCTCCTCGACGCTCTCGGCCGGCACATAGGTGCGCACGACGTCGGTCAGCGTCGAGCCGCGCAGCGAGGCGATCTGCGCCACGAGGCTGCCCGCCTCCAGGATGTCGTTGCGCTGCTGGTAGATGACCTTGCGCTGGTCGTTCGACACGTCGTCGTACTCCAGCAGCTGCTTGCGGACGTCGAAGTTGCGGGCCTCGACCTTGCGCTGCGCGCCTTCGATGGAGCGCGTGACGATGCCGGCCTCGATGGCCTCGCCCTCGGGCATCTTGAGCCGGTCCATGATGGCGCGCACGCGCTCACCGGCGAAGATGCGCATCAGCTGGTCGTCCAGCGACAGGTAGAAGCGCGAGGAGCCCGGGTCGCCCTGGCGGCCGGCACGGCCACGCAGCTGGTTGTCGATGCGGCGGCTCTCGTGGCGCTCGGTGGCGATGATGCGCAGGCCGCCCTCGGCCTTGACCTTCTCGTGAAGGCCCTGCCACTCGTCCTTGAGCTGCTGGATCTGGGCGGCCTTGTCGGCCTCGGCGATGGACTCGTCGGCCTCGATGAACTGGATCTGCTTCTCGACGTTGCCGCCCAGCACGATGTCGGTGCCGCGGCCGGCCATGTTGGTGGCGATCGTGATGACGCCCGGGCGGCCGGCCTGGGCGACGATCTGCGCTTCCTTCTCGTGCTGCTTGGCGTTGAGCACGTTGTGCGGCAGCTTGGCCTGGTTCAGCAGCTTGGAGATCAGCTCCGAGTTCTCGATGGACGTCGTGCCCACCAGCACCGGCTGGCCACGCTCGTGGCAGCCGCGGATGTCCTCGATGACGGCGGCGTACTTTTCCTTGTCGGTCTTGTAGACCAGGTCCAGCTCGTCCTTACGGATGGTCGGGCGGTTCGGCGGGATGACGACCGTTTCCAGGCCGTAGATCTCCTGGAACTCGTAGGCCTCGGTGTCGGCCGTGCCCGTCATGCCCGACAGCTTGCCGTACATGCGGAAGTAGTTCTGGAAGGTGATCGAGGCCATCGTCTGGTTCTCGGCCTGGATCTCCACGCCTTCCTTGGCCTCGACGGCCTGGTGCAGGCCGTCGCTCCAGCGGCGGCCCGTCATCAGGCGGCCGGTGAACTCGTCGACGATGATGACCTCGCCGTTCTGCACGACGTAGCTCTGATCCTTGTGATAGACGTGGTGGGCCCGCAGCGCTGCATTCAGGTGATGCATCAGCGTGATGTTGGCCGCGTCGTACAGGCTGGCGCCCTCGGCGATCAGGCCGGCCTGGGCCAGCAGACGCTCGGCGTTCTCATGGCCCTCTTCCGTCAGGTGGATCTGGTGCGACTTCTCGTCCACCGTGAAGTCGCCCGGCTCGATGACGCCTTCACCCGTGCGCGGGTCCAGCTCGCCGATCTGCTTCTTCAGGCCGGGAACGACGGTGTTGATCTTCAGGTAGACGTCGGTGTGGTCGTCGGCCTGGCCCGAGATGATCAGCGGCGTGCGCGCCTCGTCGATGAGGATGGAGTCCACCTCGTCGACGATGGCGTAGGCCAGGCCGCGCTGCACGCGGTCGGCCGTCTCGTAGACCATGTTGTCGCGCAGGTAGTCGAAGCCGTACTCGTTGTTCGTGCCGTAGGTGACATCGGCGGCGTAGGCGGCCTGCTTCTGCTCGCGAGGCATCTGCGGCAGGTTGATGCCGACCGACAGGCCCAGGAAGTTGTAGAGGCGCGCCATCCACTCGGCGTCGCGGCGCGCGAGGTAGTCGTTCACCGTGACGACGTGCACGCCCTTGCCCGTCAGCGCATTCAGGTAGACCGGCAGCGTCGCCATCAGCGTCTTGCCTTCGCCGGTGCGCATTTCGGCGACCTTGCCGGCGTTGAGCACCATGCCGCCGATGAGCTGCACGTCGAAGTGGCGCATCTTCAGCGCCCGCTTGCCGCCCTCGCGACAGACGGCGAAGGCTTCGGGCAGGATGTCGTCGACCGTCTCGCCGGCCGCGATGCGCTGCTTGAAGCTCTCCGTCTGCGCGCGCAGCTCGTCGTCGGTCAGCGCCTCGTACTTCGGCTCCAGCGCGTTGATCTGCTGCACGGTGCGGCGGTACTGCTTGAGCAGGCGCTCGTTGCGGCTACCGAAAATCGAGGTGAGAAGCTTGGGCAACATGCTGCGAAGAGGTGGGCTGGCGGGCGCCGACGAATCGACGAGACGCGCGAATCTGAGGGCGCGGCCGGGCATTGCAAGACGGACTTGCCCCTGCCACGCAAAGCGGCGCAGTTTAGCAGCGGGGTGGCGAGCGACCGCCCGGCGGCGTCCCAGGAAAGCGTGCGCCTGACTACACTTGCTTTCATGTCCACCGCGCCTCGTTATCTCGGCCCCCGCGGGCTGCGTGCCAGCGTCCCGTCCCCCACGCAGCTGGCTGACGTGATGCGCTCGCACGAGGTGCTGACCCAGCTCACGGCCCGGCTGGAGGCGTCGCGCCGGCGGCTGCGCATCATTGCGCCGGCACTGCCGGGGCCGCTGCTGGCCAGCGTGCAGTCCGGCCCGCTGGACGAAGAGGGGTGGAGCCTGCTGGTCGCCAACGCCGCCGTGGCGGCCAAGCTGCGCCACCTGCTGCCGCGCCTCGAAGCCCTGCTCGCGCAGGCCGGCCTGCCCGGCCGCATCCGCATCAAGCTGACGCGCAAATAGCCGCGAGGCCGCGCCTCGTCCGGCCGCCCCATCGGCGCCGCGTTGTGCACTGTCAAAGTTGACATTCGTGCGCCTGCGCATCTGCAGGTTTTGACAGTGCCCTAAACGCGCCGTCGCTTTGATCATTCGCTCCATCGAACGGCAGACATGCCCCACAGGAGCAACGAATGATCGCCATCCCCGGCACCCCCAGCGCAGACCCGGCCGCCACCACGGCGGCCTGGCAGGTCGGCCCTGAAGACATCGACTCGCTCGACGCCCACATCGTCGCCGATGGCCCGGATGCCCGCGCCCATTCGCCCAGCACCTGCGCCTCGCTGCCCGCCACCACCAGCGCCTGGCTGGATGGCCTGCTGTCCAGCCACGGCGCGCGCCGCCGCTGACGGCGCCCCCTCCCGATCCTGCGAATAGCGCTCCGCCACCCGGCGCTATGCCTCAACCAGGGTGGCAATCCACCTCTAGGAGATATCCATGACCAACCCGACCACGATCAAGGCTGACATCGTTTCCTTCGACGACATCGACGTCACGGACGCCACCATCGAAGGCCTGGAAGTCGTCACCGTCAAAGACGCGCTGGCGCTGCCCGAAACCGGCGCTTCCAGCGGCTCCAGCTCGAGCGGCTCCTGCTCGACCTGCGGCTCGTCCTCCTGCTGCATCTCGCTCGAGGCGGCCTGAGCGGCGCAGCCGCCCGCGAGGGGTGGCCGGCGCCCTGCCGGCCTCTCCTCAATCTCCCTCCACCCGATTCCGGAGTTGCCATGTTGACCCCACCCCCTCTCGCGCCCGATGCGGCGCATGGCGCGCCACCCGCCATTGACGTGCGCGGTCTCGTCAAGAAGTACGGCAGCAAGACGGCCCTGCGCGGCCTGACGCTGCGCATCGAAGCCGGCAGCACGGTGGCCCTGATCGGCCCCAACGGCGCCGGCAAGAGCAGCTTCGTCGAGATCCTGATGGGCCTGCGCACGCCGGACGCCGGCGAGGTGCGCGTGCTGGGCCACGACGTGGTGCGCGACCCGCGCGGCCACGTGGCGCGCATCGGCGTGCAGCTGCAGGAAGCCAACCTCTTTCGCCTGCTGACCATCCGCGAGTACTTCGCGTTCTTCGCCAAGCTGTACCCGCGCCATGTCGACCTGGCCCAGCTGGCGGACGAATTCGCGCTGACAGACATGCTGGACACCCGCGTCGGCAAGCTCAGCGGCGGCCAGAAGCAGCGCGTGTCGCTGGCGCTGGCGCTGATCAACGACCCGGAACTGGTGATCCTGGACGAACCCACCGTGGGGCTGGACCCCATCGTGCGGCGCGAGTTCTGGGAACTCATCCGCACGCAGGCCGCCAAGGGCCGCACGGTGCTGTTCACCACGCACTACATGGACGAAGCCGCCGCGCTGGCGGATCAGGTCCTGATGATTTCCGCCGGCCGGCTGGTGGCCGCGGGCAGCGCCGAGCAGTTGATTGCGCGCGCACCCGCCGGCAGCCATTCGCTGGACGACGCCTACGCACACTTTGCGCGCCAAGGCGCGCTGGAGGCCGCCTGATGATCACCGCCCTTCGCGCCTACGTCGGCTTCGACTTCCGGCTGGCCTTTCGTGACCGCATGGTGCTGCTGATGACGCTGGCCGTGCCGGCCGTCATGTACGGCTTCTTCGGCCTGATGTACGGCGAGGGCGTCTACGGCGCCCAGGCCGTCAGCTACTACGACGAATACACGCCCAGCTTCATCGGGCTCGTCATGCTCAACGTCGCCCTGATGAACGTCGCCCCGGTGCTCGTCATCTACAAGGAACAGGGGCTGTTCCGACGATTGCTGGTGACGCCGCTGGACATGGGCGCGATCTGGTTCTCGGCGGTCAGTCGCGCGTTCTCGATCTTCCTCGTCGGGCTGGTCGAGATGCTGATCGTCGGCTGGCTGATGTTCCACCGGCTGCCCACCACGTCGGCCCTCGAGCTGCTCGCGGCGCTCACCGTCAGTGCCTATGCGCTGTTCTCGCTGGGCTTCCTGATTGGCGCCGTGGCACGCAACGCCAACGCCTCGTTCAGCGCGGGCGGCCTGCTGTTCCAGCCCATGCTGCTGCTGTCGGGCGCCAGCATCCCGCTCGCCCAGTTCCCCGCGATCGTCCAGAAGATCTCGCTGCTGGTGCCCATGACGCATGTCGTCGAGGCCCTGCGGCTGGGCTGGCGCGGCGAGTTCTTCACGCCGGCCGGGCTCACGCCCACCCTCGCGCTGCTCGCCTTCGGCACGGTCTTCGCGCTCATCGCCCGCCGCTGCTTCCACTGGTCCGCACGCTGAGTCTGCAGCGCGCCCTCCGCGTTTCCAACTGACGGGACTGACACATGAACTTCACCACCATGCTCCCCACCCAGGACGGGCCGATGCTGCTGCATCCTCGCTACGTGATGCGGGTGGCGGGTGAATCGGTTCGCGCCCTGCAAGGCCTGGAGACCGGCGAGACCGCCCGGGTGCTCGCCGACGGCGACCGCCAGCGCCAGGCGCTGCAATCGCAGTCGGCGGGGTTGCTGGAGGCGCTCGCCCAGGCCATCCAGGGCTGCACCGACCGCGACCTCGGCCGCCTGGCGCTGAACGCCAAGCGCGCCGTGTTCAACCAGCGCGCCAGCAAGCCCGAGCACCTGCAGGCGCTGGCCGGCCTACTCGGTGCTGACACGCTGGCCGAGCTGACCCGCTTCAACGACGCGGCCATCGAACTGGCCGGCCACGAGGAGCGCGTCCGCCAGGCCTATGCCCGCGAGATCGAGGCCACCTCCGAGCACCTCAGCGCGCTGTGGCAGCTGCCGCGGCTGCGCGACGCCATCAGCTACGTGAACCCAGAGCTGTTCGCCGACTTCGAGACCATGGCCACGCCCGGCGCCAAGCCGCTGGCCCCCAAGGCCAGGCGCAAGCTGCAGGAAACCTTCGTGCAGTACCTGACGCGCTGCAGCTCCAAGACCAGCCCTCTGTCCACCTTCACCGTGCTGCACGTGGGACGCTGGGACGAACGCCTGGTCAGCGACTGGTCGCTGGACTACGACGCGGGGCTGGATCGCCGCGTGACGCTCAAGGGCGCCCTGATGCGCCAGATCCTGGCGCCGCTGCTGGGCAACTTCCAGCTCTCCAGCAGCCTGTTCGCGCTGGCGCTGAACCCGAGCCTGGTGCTGGAAGGCGGACGGGCACGCTTTCGCACCGTCACCGAGGGCAACACCAGCAGCGGCAAGTTCTTCGGCGCCGGCGAAGCCGTGGCCGAGATCAACAGCAATGCCGCGGTCGCCTGCCTGCACCACGTGTTCGCTCAACGCAACTTCGAGCCCATCTTCGCGCGGGACCTGATCACGGCCATGTGCAAGCTCGCGCCGAAGCTGCAGCCGCCCGTCGTGAACGACCTGCTGGCCAAGCTGTACGACCTTCGCATGCTGCTGCCCGACACCCAGCCCTGGGAGCAGACCGACCCGCTGGCCTGGACGGAGCAGCTGCTCGGCGACCTGCCCGGCGACAGCGGCACGCAGGCGCGCGGCCACCTGCGCCAGGTGCGCCAGTCGCTGGACGACTTCCGCACCGCCGACCCGGCGCAGCGCGCCGTGCTGGTGACCACCGTGAAGGACGAGATCAAGGCCCTGCGCGAGGCGCTGCAAGCGCCGGAGCACCGCGCGCTGGCCGACACCGCCTTCTTCGAGAACTGCTATCTGACATCGCTGCAGGGCGGCCTCAACCCGCGCCTGCTGGAGCCGTTCGCCGACGACCTGAGCCTGCTGATGTCGCTGGCCCCGGTCGTCGGGTTCACGCAGCAGGCCCGCTGCGACATGGCCGACTTCTTCCTGGCCGAGTACGGCGCGACCGGCGTGTGCGATCGGCCGCTGGACTTCATCCGGCGCTTCGACCAGGTCTACGCGCTCGGCAGCCTGACCCACGCGCCCGACCCGGCGCGCAAGGCCGCGCCCACCGTCATCAGCGAGGCCTTCGCCCGCGCCCGCCAGCAGTTCAACGACCTGCTCACGCCGCTGCTGATGCAGCCGGACGACGTGCAGATCGACCGCGACGCGCTGCGCGCCGTGGTGCAGGCGCTGCCGGCGCCGGTGCGCCAGCGGGGCGGCTCGCAGAGCTACGTCGGCCAGATCGCGCTGCGCCAGGGCCGCCCGATGTTCGTGCTGAACCAGGTGTTCGGTGGCCGGGGCGCGCTGATGTCGCGCTTCATGGAAGTGCTGGACGACCACGAGCTGCAGGAAGTGCGCGACTACCTGCTCAACAGCAGCGAAGGCGCGCTGTTCGCGGAGCTGCCGGGCGTGTTCGGCTTCAACGCCAACCACCACCCGCGCATGGCCGACCACGAGGTCGTCGTGCCGCCCTTCGCGCCGAACTGGGAAGACACGCGCAAGTTCGACATCGACAAGCTGCGCCTGGTGTACGACCCGCGCGAGCACATGGTGCGCTTCAAGACCGAGGACGGCCGTGACATCGACGTCTGGTACCAGGGCTTCCTGATGCCCATGCTGCTGCCGCGCATCCAGCGCGTGCTGGCCATCGCCTACACCGAGGGCATCAACAACTTCACGGTCGCGCCCATGATGAAGCAGGGCCTGCTGCGCACCGACGCGGTCACCTACCTGCCGCGGCTGAGCCTGGGCGACGTGGTGCTGGCCCGCCGCACCTGGGTCATCCCGGCCGCATTGCAGCCCGATGCCGACCTGGCACCCGAGGCGTTCTTCGTGGCCATCCAGGCCTGGCGGCGCGAGCTGGGCCTGCCCGAGCAGGTGTTCCTGCGCGGCATGCCCGCCAGCGACCCCACGGTGCAGACCGGCACGTCGCTGAACTTCAAGTGGGACGCCGTGGACTTCAAGGACCTCAAGCCCTTTCACGTGCGCTTCGACAGCCCCCGCCTGGTGCGGCTGATGCAGCGCACGCTCAAGCGCAACAGCTTCTCCATCGTTGCCTCCGAGGTGCTGCCCTCGCTGGACGACCAGCACGTGTCGGTGGACGGCCAGCCCCACGTCGCCGAGCTGCAGTTCGAGCTCAGCACGCTGCCGCAGCGCCTGCAACCCGCCAGCCGGCGCGACCAGTGGCATGCGCTGCGCATCGCCTACTTCGACGAAGACCGCCGCGGCCTGCTGCTGGGCCCGCTGAGCGAGCTCGTGGACACGCTGCGCCATCGGCACGGCATCGACCGCGTGATGCTGCTGCCGCACTGGCGCCATGGCCCGCACGTGGACCTGGCCGTGCACTGCAGCGCCCAGGTGCTGGACGAGGCCGTGTGGCCCGCCGTGCGCGCCCAGCTCCTCCCCTGGCTCGCCGCCCACCCCAGCACGCGCTCGATCGACCCGCAGGCCTACGAGGCGCTGGCCGCCAAGCTCGCGCTGTTCGAACTGGACCCCGAGCCCGCGCTGCCGCTGCTGCAGAACAACACCGTCACCCCGGCCCCGTACGTGCGCCCCAAGGCGCTGAAGCTGGAGGCCTTCGCCGCGGCGCGCGAAGACTTCCAGGTCGCCGCCCTGCCGCTGGCGCTGAACCTGCTGCGCCACAAGGTCGAGGGCGACAACGACTTCATGCTGACGCTGGCCGCCATGCTGGCCCTGGTGGGGCAGACCTACGAGATCGGCGGGCTGTCGCGCGGCTACGTGTCGCTGCGCTCGCACGCCGAGTACTTCTTTGCGGCCCACGACGAAGGCGGCGCGTTGCGCAGCCGGTTCGACGCACTGGACCAGCGCCTGGCCAGCCGCGTGGACGACGTGCTGCGGGCGGTGCTGGCGGGCCGGCTGGACGACCTGGCCCTGTCGCCCGGGCTCAAGCGCGTGCTGACCGACTGGCAAGGCGTGCTGGCGACGACGGCCGACACCAACCGCCGCATCGTGCACCAGCACTACGAAATGCTGCTGGCCGACGACACCTTCGACCGCCTGCAAGGTGCCGTCACCGCGCAGGGCCCCGCCGACTTCCAGGCCCGCATGCGCCAGCGCAAGCCCAGCGAGATCGGCCATGCCCTCGGCCAGCCGCGCGGCATGCTCGCCATGAGCACGCCGCAGATCATGGCCTACCGCACCACGGTCAACTTCTTCTACACGCTGCTGCCCTTGCTCGGGGTGTCGCCAATGCAGAAGTTCTGCCTGTGCCACCTCGTCGCCCTGGGCGTCGAGCGCGTGCTGGGCGTGAGCTGGCGCGACATCACCGGGCTGCAGGCCACCCGCCAGCCGGAGGTCTCCGCATGAACACCGCCACCCTCGATGCCTGGCCCGCCCGCCGGCTGCGCCTGAAGCACCACGTCTTCTTCCGCGACACGCCGGCCGGCGTGCAGTTCGACGGCGGCAGCCGCAGCCTGCTGCTCCCGGCCACCGCCGGAACCGAACTGCACAAGCTGGTGGAGCGCGTCATCGCGCTGATGGATCAGGGGCTGGACCTGGCCGCCCTGCAGGCCCGGCTGCCCGAGCGGCTGCAAGCCCCGGTGCAGCGCGTCGTGCAGGCGCTGGACGCCCATGGGCTGCTGCTCGACGAGACTGACGACACGCCCTGGCTGCCGCAGCCCGACGTGCCGCTGGCGCTCGGCGAGTTCATCAAATACCTGCAAGACCGCGCCGAGCCCACCACGCGCCGCGCCCGCTGGGCCGCGTGGCGCCACGCCACGGTGCTGCTGGCGGGCGACGGGCACGCGCTGAAGGCGGCTGCCCGCGCGCTGGCCGACAGCGGCGTGGGTGCACTGCGGCTGCGCGCCGGCGACGGCCTCATCGGGCCGG
>JACCDP010151810.1_pt1 | contig 16221 bp, 9 predicted proteins | sample 7445841 | NCBI WGS metagenome assembly JACCDP01 (sample SAMN15323441, study PRJNA562643) | freshwater metagenome | isolation source: river surface water | place: USA:Blue River Watershed | collected 2017-08-17 | reverse complement strand
GCAAACTCCGTAACGGAAATTCCTTTCGTTTCAAAAACTTGTTTGATTTGCTGACCGATATGAATTTCTTGCATCTAGCAAAATTCTCGAATACCATGTAAAAATCTTAATTATTATAGTATATATATTTATACATTTACGTTTGTATAATTTAACATATTTTCTATTTTTGTATAATTGAACATATTTTCTATTTTTGTAAAATAAAATTTAATACTATGAAAAAACTTTTATTTCTTTTAGCCATTCCAATGGCATTAACTGTTACAAGTTGTAAAAAAGAGGGATGTACTGATTCTGTAGCGAGCAATTATTCTGATGCCGCTAAAAAAGACGATGGATCGTGCGCCTATTCTGAAAAACTTATTTTTTGGCAAGATATGGCAGCAGCAACCAGTTGGGTCAATATAGGTGTTACTAACCTAAAATTTTATGTCAACGGGCAATATGTTGGTTCATGTCTAGCTTCTGATTATATGGTAAGCGGAACCGCACCAACTTGCAGTTCAAATGGGCAATCAGCATATACAATTGACTTAGGGAAAAATAAAACAGCCTCCGTTCAAGTAAAAGTTACTGATGAAACTGATTATGTTTGGTATGATGAAGCAATTAGCGTTACAGCTGGAAGTTGCAATTATTATCAGGTTTATTAAGATTACTACAATTTTATATTTTTTTTGGATTTAAAATGTAAAAAAATAACCCATCATCGTATCAATGATGGGTTATTTTTTGAATATCCCATACTTTGCTGTATTTATTATCCGGAATTACTTAATACATTATCACACCTATTCCAAGTTCCACTAAATTTTAGATAAAGCCAGTACTGAATTCATTTTTCGCTTTTTTTCAAGATTGACTTTTTTGCGAAGAATTGCAAATCAATAGAGTCTAATTTGAAAAAACTCGAAACACACATCAATTTCCCATAAAAATGTAACTATTTTATAAAATTGTGATGCATATTTCAAAATTAAAATACTAACTTCGCGACTGATTTCGTGGGGATCATATTCTGATTTTGTTGATTGCTTAAATCCAACAACAAACTCATAGTCTCATCTTCACGAACAGTTAATATTCACTGTTTTAAATGACTATGAACAAATTTTTCTTTGTCCTAATAGGACTAATCTTTTGTGCTATTAGCCACAGCCAAGTTACAATAACCAAACCTGTATTGAGTTTTACAGCGTGTTCCTACCCTAGTAATTACATTTCCTTGGGAAATATTCGGTTTGATGAATCAACTAATGCAGATTTCGCCACTGGAAATGGACAAACAATGGTTATTTCAGCTCCTTCAAATTTTGAATTCGAACCTGCTCAAGGTAGTGTTCAGGTTGCTCCTGGTGGCGATATTAGATCTGTTGGCTTGACTATCAGCATAACTAGTTCGGCTGTAACTATAACCTATGATTGCATTGGAATAACCAAAACGGATGCAATGCTTATTTCGGGCTTAAAAATTAGAGTTTTGGTACCTACATCAAGTACTTTTTCAAGAACGGGAGGAACGGCTTCAATCAATGGCTTAAGTTCGGGAACCCAAGTAACCAATTCAATTAGTGGTCAATCGTTGCCTGAAAATACCTACCGCACTGTTACAAATGTATCCGGTGATCTGGCTTGGAACAATGCTTCAACTTGGGAATGCGGAACAATTCCTCCAACGAACGGAACGGCTAATGTAATTATTAGTCCATTTAACGGCACCTACAGTGCGCAAAATGCTGTTATTTTCACGACTACTACCTTAAACTCAGTGACAATAGAATCCGGGGCAAATTTCAGTGCCCCAGGTAACAGCGGAACTAAATTGGTTGTAAATAATGATTTTACAATCAAAAACGGAGGTTATTTTCTTCAATATAATTGGGCCAACAATGGAAAAAATGCCATTGAAATTAAAGGAAATTTCACAAATAATGGCGAAATGACAACCACTGGAAGTAATAACACGTACGACTTGGATATCACATTCAATGGTACTTCTCCTCAAACCATTTCAGGAAGTGGAATATTTCGAATGATTGGAAATGGATCGCAAATGAGTACCATTACGTTTGACAATTCTAAAGGAATAACATTAAACGCTAGTTTTTCAACTGTAGGAGTTCACGGAGACGCCGGGACAGTGAACGTAAACGGATTATTGACTTTTGGAAGTAGCTCCAATCAATTTACAGGTTCAGGAGCAGTTAATGTTAATGGACAAGTTGTCCTTAAAGCTTCAACGTTTAATGGTCATTTTGCCAATACAGGGGCAAGAACCTTGGGCGCGACTTCCACCGTTGAATTTACAAATTTAAGTTCTTCAATTGCCTCAACAAATATTCCAACAATGAATTTATATCGTTTGATTTCAAGTGTTGGTTCGAGCGGTACATTAACAGCATCGGGAAATTTAAATGTTACCAATCAATTAACGCTTAACTCAGGAAAAATTCTGATGGGTACAAATACCCTGACAATCGGGACATCTCTAACAAACCTTGGAATAATTTCGCATTCATCAGGATTTATAATCGGTAAAGTTAAAAGATGGTTCAACTCAACAAATTCAGGAAATGATTCCGGTTTATTTCCATTGGGAATTAGTAACAAACGAAAATTTGTAAAAGTTGAGTACACACAAGCAACAGATGGAGGTACATTAACTGCAGAGTGGATTCCAAGTTCCATGGGAACGAATTTTACGAATGAACCTATTTCCACTTCTTGTAATGGGAATTTCGAAATATACACTACGGCTAGCGGATATTGGAGTATGACCCCAGGAGATGGTATTACAAATGCTGAAAGTAAAAAATATAACATTACTTTGTTTGCTGATGGGCTTTTTGATTTCACAGATGACTGTCATGTTACGGCGGTAAAACGTTTGGGAAGTAATCCATGGGTTCAATCTGGAATGCACATTGACAATACAGGTGACGCAATTAGTCCAAATGTTCAACGTATCGGTGCGACGGGTTGGAGTAATTGGGGATTTGCTGGTGGTAGCGGAACGCCGCTTCCTGTGGAGTTAGTTTCCTTCAATTCGGAATGTAATGAAGGACAAACAATTTTAACCTGGGTAACTAGTTCAGAAAATAACTCAGCTTCATTTGATATTGAGACTTCAACTGATGGATTAACTTGGGAGACAAATGGTTCAACCCCTGCAGCTGGATTTAGTAACGACGAGCTCACATACAGCTACAAAATCGAACGCACGGGAATTCAACGCTTTGCGCGCCTTAAACAAATTGACAATAATGGCGATTTTAAATTGTATGGTCCCGTTAAAATTTCTTGCTCACCATCATGGAATCTGAGTACCTTCCCAAATCCAAGTCAAGAATCATTTAATATTTTGGTTCGTTCGAAATTTTCAGATATGACTGGAATGCTAAACATAATCGATTTGTCTGGGAATGTGATTTGCTCAAAAAATGTTACCATTAAAGAGGGGATAAACGTTTTTCCAATTTCAAATGAAAATCTTTCCAGTGGGTCTTATTTTGTTAAGCTAATTACTGAAAATCAAGACCCAATCGTTTTTCGACATTTGGTTAAATAATCCGACTCTTTAAATTCGTTTAATCAAGCTCTTTGATCTGCTAAATTAGTTCAGACCAGAAGAAACACAAGATTTTACAGCCACTTCTGTTATTTACATTAAACACTTTTATTAATTTTGATTAGTCATTTTCATTAGTAGTCATGATTGTAAACAAAAAAAATTTAGCCGTTGTTAAGAAATCATTCTCCAAATTCGATTTTTCTCAACTGGAAGAAAAGTGCGGTAATGAAGCACAAACAAGAATCTCTTTAATCGAACCTCTGTTTGAAATTTTAGGTTACAGCAGACATTATGAAAAGTCTTATCTGTTTTGATGGTGCTGATTTAGAGGAGCTCCATTTTTAGGAAATAAAATCAGTTGTTAGGAAATTAAAACAAATCTTTGGTCATTTATCTCAGGAATCTAAAATACAAGTAGTTAGCATTAAATTTCTGAGGAATTTTCCCAAAACTAATTTTCGCTTCTTTTTCGTATCTTTGGCTCCCTTAAAAAACCAATGGCTAAAATTAGAAAACAAGACGCACTAGAATACCATTCCTCCGGTAAACCTGGAAAAATCGAAGTAGTTCCAACCAAACCATACGCCTCACAACGCGACCTGTCATTGGCTTATTCTCCAGGCGTTGCTGAGCCTTGCCTGAAAATTGCTGAAAATGTTTCCGACGTTTATAAATACACAAGCAAAGGAAATTTAGTGGCTGTGATTTCAAATGGAACAGCGGTTTTAGGATTGGGTGACATCGGTCCTGAAGCTTCAAAACCCGTAATGGAAGGAAAAGGATTGCTCTTTAAAATATTTGCTGATATCGATGTTTTCGATATTGAAGTTGACGCCAAGGATCCCGAGTTATTTATTCAAACGGTGAAAGCAATTGCGCCAACTTTCGGTGGAATCAACCTTGAAGACATCAAAGCGCCAGAAGCCTTCGAAATTGAACGCAGATTGAAAGAGGAATTGGATATTCCTATCATGCACGATGACCAACATGGAACTGCCATAATTTCGTCCGCTGCCTTGATAAATGCCCTCGAACTTGCAAATAAGAAAATCGAAAAGATCAAAATAGTAGTTTCTGGTGCTGGAGCGTCTGCTCTTTCTTGCGCTAAATTATATCATACCCTAGGTGCAAAACTGGAAAATATTTATATGTTCGATTCGAAAGGCTTGATTCATAAAAGCCGAACCGATTTGGATCCGATGAAGCAATTTTTCGCTGTTCATCAAAAAGACATCCTGTTTGCAGAAGCATTTAAAAATGCAGATGTTTTTCTTGGGTTATCACGAGCAGGATTGGTTTCAAAAGAAATGATAGCGGCAATGGCAAATGATCCAATCGTATTTGCACTTGCCAATCCTGAACCCGAAATTTCATATAAAGAAGCAACATCAGTTCGAAAAGACATTATTATGGCGACCGGTCGTTCGGATCATCCGAATCAAGTCAACAATGTGCTTGGGTTCCCTTTTATTTTCAGAGGAGCTTTGGATGTTCGGGCAACCACCATTAACGAAGAGATGAAACTAGCTGCCGTAAAAGCAATTGCTGCTTTGGCAAAAGAAACTATTCCAGAAGAAGTTATCGAGGCTTATGGCGAAAAGAACATTTCATTCGGTCGTGAGCAAATCATTCCAAAACCATTGGATCCTCGATTAATCTATTATGTCGCCCCTGCAGTTGCAAAAGCCGCTATGGATTCAGGAGTAGCAAAAAATCCTATTTCCAATTGGGAAGAATATGAAACGCACCTAAAAAATCGATTGGGTCTCGACAACAAGCTCGTTCGCAATATGACTTCAAAGGCGCAAAGTAACCCAAAAACAGTTGTTTTCGCCGAGGCTGATAATGTGAAAATCCTAAAAGCAGCTCAAGTAGCATACGATGAAGGTGTAGCCTTTCCAATTCTTTTAGGGAAGAAGCAACGAATTTTAGACTTGATTGAAGAATATGCCATCGATTTACCTGAAGTTGTAATTGTGGATCCGAAATCAGAGGAAGAAGAAAAACGACGTATCGCATACGGAAAAGCCTTTTTTGAAAAGAGAAAACGAAAAGGATTTACAGAGTTTGAAGCAATTCAAATTATGCGTGAACGAAATTATTTCGGGGCCATGATGGTAGATCAAGGTGATGCAGATGCGATGATTACTGGTTTAACACGGAGCTATCGCTCATCTGTTCGTCCTGCCTTGCAAACTGTTGGTTTACAAAAAGACGTGAACGTGATTTCGGGAATGTACATTCTTAATACCAAACGAGGACCGCTCTTTTTGGCAGATACTACTGTTAATCTCAACCCAACTGCTGAACAAATTGCGGAAATCACCTTCAATGTTTCGAAAATCATTCGTAAATTAAAAGTTACCCCGAAAATCGCATTACTCAGCTATTCGAATTTTGGTTCTTCCCCAGGACCAGATTCTGAAAAAATGGCTGAAGCGGTTAAAATCCTCCATGAGAAACACCCTTCATTAGTTGTAGATGGAGAAGTACAAGCAAATTTCGCGTTAAACGAAGAATTGATGAATGAGAAATTTGCATTCTCACAACTTGCGAACAAAGAGGTGAACACACTCATCTTCCCAAATCTGTCTGCAGGAAATATTTCATACAAATTATTGCAACAAATGACGGATGGAGATGCTATTGGCCCTATCTTAGTCGGGTTAAAGAAATCCATTCACGTTTTGCAACTTGGTTCCTCAGTTCGAGAAATCGCCAATATGGTTAAGGTTGCTGTTATTGATGCTCAAAACAAATAAAGATGATTGGTTTACTGAATGGCAGATTAATTGAAAAAAATCCAACAGAGCTACTTATCGATTGTTCGGGTGTGGGTTATGAAGTTAAAATTTCATTAAACACATTTTCTCAGATACCTGAAGGAGAAGCAATTAGAATATATACTAAGCTAATTGTTCGGGAAGACGCTCACCTTCTCTACGGATTTTATACAAAGGAAGAGCGAGAAATGTTTAACTACCTTGTCAGTGTTTCTGGAATCGGTCCAAATACGGCAATGATTATGCTCTCATCATTGAAAACGGATGAAATTGCTCAAGCCATTGAAAATGAAGATGTCCGAACGATTCAAGGAATCAAAGGAATCGGAGCCAAAACAGCTCAGCGTGTTATAATAGATTTGAAAGGGAAAGTGTTAAAATTCAGTGCATCAAGCGAAAATATGTTCTCAGTAAACAATACAAATCGATTTGATGCGTTAACTGCTTTAGTCTCGCTCGGATTTGATAAAAAATCTGCAGAGAAAGTGTTAGATAAAATTGATATCGGGGAACAAACAGTTGAAGTTCTGATCAAAGAAGCATTGCGACTATTGTAAATGATTGTAAAGCAAAAAATAAACATACTTAATTTATCGCATCTCTTTTTGATGCTTCTAACCTTGTTGGGAACATTTGTTTTTGCTCAAAATGACCCAGAGTTACCTTTCCCAATTTATAACCCGCTTAATCCAGGACAAAATTTACCTCAAAGTTTTGATTTGGGGGATCCAACATCACTGAAACAAAGTATTGTATATGATCCTTCAACAGGGACTTATGTTTTTACCGAAACACTTGGTAATGGCTTAAATTTCAGAAATCCTTCAATGATGACCCTTGAAGAATACCTGGAATATGAACGTAATAAATCAATGACTCAAGATTGGCAGGAAATCATAGAGGAGGAAACAGCTGAAAACCGCAATTATGAATTACCGATCAAAATCGGAAGTAAAGCGTTTAAAAATTTCTTTGGGTCCGATACCATTAAAATCATTCCAGGTGGGAATTTGGAACTTTTTCTTGGGATAAATCACTCTCGCATCGACAACCCAATGTTGCCCATGAGACAGCGAAAAATTACGCGTTTCGATTTTAATCAAAATATCAACCTTGAAGTTACTGGCCAAATCGGAACAAAATTAAAGATCAATGCCAAGTACAATACTGGGGCGACATTAGACTTTGAGAATATTTCAAAACTTGAGCATACTGGAAACGAAGATGAAATTCTTCAAAAAATCGCTTTAGGAAACGTTTCACTAGACTTACCAACAACCCTAATTCAAGGTTCGCAAACACTATTCGGTGCAAAAACACAGTTAAAATTCGGCCGAGCAACTATCGATTTAATCGCGGCATCATCGAAAGGTAAACGAACTGAAATTAATGTTACAGGAAAAGCGCAGACTCAGAAATTCGAATTAACTGCGGATAATTACGAAGCGAACAAACATTATTTTCTAAATCTTTATCACCAGCAACATTATGATACGGCAATGTCAACGCTTCCTGTCGTTAATTCTACCGTTTTCATAACTAGAATTGAAGTTTGGGTAACCAATCGATCAAATATTACTGAAAACACAAGAAACATTATCGCATTTTCAGATTTAGGTGAATCAAAACAGGCAAATTGGCAAGGGAATCCAGGGAATTCTTCACCCAACCAAATGCCAGATAACCAATCAAATGGATTATATGATTGGGCTGCCAATCAACCTTTGATTCGTGGTTTTGCCAATGCAGTTTCAACACTTAGCGCTCAAGTTAATTCCCCAGGACCTTTTCAACAAGCCATTGAATATGAAAAAGTTGAAAATGCAAGAAGATTAACAGAATCAGACTTTTCCTACAACTCACTTTTAGGATATATTTCACTTAACCAAGCTTTGAACAATGATGAAGTTTTAGGAGTAGCTTATGAATACACCTATCGCGGAGAAACTTATCAGGTTGGAGAATTTTCGACAGATGGTTCGGACGGACAAGACGCTTTGATTCTAAAACTTTTAAAGCCGACTATTACAAATCCTAACAACAAGGTATGGGATTTAATGATGAAAAATGTATACGCAATCGGAGCCTACAATGTGGATCAAGCAGGTTTTAAAATAAATATCCTTTACAACAATCCAGATCAATCGATAAATATTCCATATTTCCCTATGGACGGGGTAAAAGACCAACAACTGGTGACTTTGTTGGACATGGATAAAATCAATCAAAACAACCAGCCATTTTCTGATGGGGTTTTTGATTTCTCGCCATTTAATCAAGTCGGGAATAAAATTGACAACGGAGGTACCATTAATCGTAAAAGTGGGCGTGTTTTCTTCTCCACAATCGAGCCTTTTGGAAAAACATTAGCCAAAAAACTAGAGGCTGTCAATATTCCTACAACGACAATAAATCGTGTGTCGTTTTACGAATTATATGATTCCACAAAAACAGCAGCGCAACAAGTTCCAAGTAAAAACAGGTTTACCTTGCAGGGAGAATACCAATCCTCGATAAGTTCAGATATTCCTTTAAATACGTTAAACGTGCCTGAAGGAGCAGTGAGCGTTACTGCTGGTGGTATCAAACTTGTTGAAGGAACCGATTATACTGTAGATTACAACTTAGGTCGCGTTAAAATCATCAATTCTGGTATTTTAGAATCGAATACTCCTATCAAAATTTCCATCGAGAGTAATTCCGTTTTTGGGTTTCAGGCACGATCGATGGTCGGTGGTCATTACCAATATCGATTTAGCGATCGAGCAAAAGTGGGAGCAACTTGGGTTCGTATGATGGAACGTCCTGTGACTCAAAAAGTGGACTTCGGAAACGAACCATTCAAAAATAATGTTATCGGTGCCGATTTCGCAATCAGAACAGATTTGCCTTTCTTAACAAAATTAGTTGATCTATTACCAGTTATTTCCACTAACCAAATGTCAACTTTATCTCTTACAGGGGAGGTTGCTCATTTGATTCCTGGTCAACCTAGAGCGATTAATAAGGAAGGTATCTCTTACATCGATGACTTTGAAGCGAGCCAAAGTGCAATTGATTTGCGATCTGTCAATGCCTGGAGACTAGCTGCTGTTCCGCAGGGTCAACCAGATTTATTCCCTGAAGCAACTAATAAAGATTTGTCTGTTGGATATAAACGAGCAAAAACCGCTTGGTACGTAATTGACCCTTTGTTTTATCAAAGCAATAATTTGACTCCCCTACATATTAAGCAAAATCCACAAATGTTGTCAGATAGCCGAATGCGTTTGGTTAATCAAATTGATATTTTTCCGAATCTACAACAACAATATGGATCAATCCCAAACATCCCAATTTTGGAATTGGCTTACTATCCAAAAGAAAGGGGGATGTACAACTATGATACCACCAATACGATTGATTCTGCCGGTTTTTTCATTAATCCCGAAAATCGTTGGGGAGGAATTCAGCGCGGTTTAACAACAAACGATTTTGAGCTTGCCAACATCGAATTTATTCAATTTTGGGTGTTAGATCCATTCAATTCGGACGCTGAAAACTCCGTTCCGAATTCAGCAATGACTGGAGGGGATCTCTATTTTAACCTTGGTAATATATCAGAAGACGTCCTTCCAGATTCACGGAAAAGTTTTGAAAACGGGTTGCCTCCTTCAAATGCAGTTCTTGGAGATAATTTAGACACGACGATTTGGTCCAAAATTTCAACACAACAGATTATCATTAACGCGTTTGATACAGATCCTCAGGCAAGATTAAATCAAGACGTCGGAATTGATGGTTGGAAGAACTCAGAAGAAAAAATAGCCTACAACAACTATGTAAGTTGGATCCAAAATAATGGTGTTTTAAGTTCGCAAGCAAAAGCCAAACTTATAGCTGATCCTTCGTCTGATGACTACAACTATTACCTTGATGACAACTTTGACACCGATCAGTTGGACATCCTTAGGAGATATAAAAAATTCAATGGTATGGAGGGAAATTCTCCAACCACTGAAATGTCTGACACGGCAAATGCATCGGGTTATCCCACACAAGCAAGCATTCAACCCGACAATGAGGATATTAACCAGGATAATAACTTATCGGAAAGTGAAAGTTATTTTCAGTATCGGGTAAGTATGAGGCCAAATGACTTAGCACAGGTAGGTCAAAACTACATTACCAACAAGCAAATTTATCAAAACGGAAACAAGACTGAAACGTGGTATCAATTCAAAGTTCCATTACGTGATTTTGAAAAGAAAATTAACGGAATTCAAGATTTTCGATCAATACGTTTTATGCGTATGTTTCTCAAAAATTTTGATGAAGAAGTTGTTCTTCGATTTGCCAGACTTGAGCTAATTCGTGGCGAATGGAGGGTTTACCGACAAGATTTGTCTCAACCAGGATTAAGTGTTCAAACAGATCCAAACCTTACCACTTTCAATATTGGAGCGGTAAATGTAGAGGAGAACGCACAACGCGCACCAATCAATTATGTTATCCCTCCTGGAATAGTTCGAGAAATCGATCCTTCTCAAGTATACCAGCGCCAAATGAATGAACAGTCGTTGATGTTGGAAGTGTGTAACTTACAAGATGGTGATGCGCGAGCTGCTTTTAAAAATGTGACTTTTGACGTTCGGACATATAAAAAACTAAAAATGTTTGTCCATGCTGAATCAATTCAACAAAATCAGTTAAAAGATAATGAATTGAGTTTATTCGTTCGATTGGGAACAGATTATGTAGAAAACTATTATGAATATGAACTCCCATTAAAATTAACAAATTGGGGACAAACTTCACCAGACGATATTTGGCCGGCGGACAACAATATTGAAATAGTTTTTGACGATTTACTAGATCTTAAAAAAGAACGTAACACAAAAATCGAAAATGGAGCCGCAGGAGTATCCTATCTGGTTGAATATTTGAAGCAAGACAATTCCACCAAACGAATTAAGGTTAAAGGTAGCCCGAACCTACAGGGAATCAAAACCATAATGGTTGGTATCCGCAATCCATCCAAAACAGATCCTAACAACCCATGGAAGCCAGATAATGGTGATCCTGAATGCGCGATCGTTTGGATAAATGAAATGCGCTTGACCGATTTTGTAAGTGAAGGTGGATCGGCGGCTATCGGTCAAATGCAACTTCAAGTTGCAGACTTTGCAAATGTAAATGCTTCCGGAAACTACTCTGGAATAAATTGGGGAAGTGTTGAAAGCCGTGTTCAAGAGCGTCAACGAAATGAACGAATTGGCGTTGATTTAAACTCAACGGTTCAGTTAGGACAATTTTTTGGTAAACAAGCGCGCATTTCATTTCCTTTCTTCTATGGTTATTCATTAGGTATCGTAAATCCAGAATACGATCCTTTTAATCCGGACATTAAATTAGCAGACTACGACTTAGCAACACGACGAGAAAAATCAAAAGCAGGTCAGGAATTCAACGAAAGACGATCTTTTAACTTCACAAATGTTCGTAAAGAAGCTAAAGCTGGAGCAAAACCGCATTTTTGGAATATTTCAAATTGGTCAGCGACATATGCATTTTCTGAAAACCTAAAGAGGGATTTTAACATCAATTATGACCGCACGAAAACATGGACTGGAGCGCTAAACTATAACTTCACCTTTCCAGGAAAAGCAATTGAACCGTTTAAAAAGTGGAAACCGGTTCAGAAATCAAAATGGTTACAACTTATCAAAGAATTCAACCTCTTTCTTTTACCAAAAAATATTTCTTTCACAAATGACTATTCTCGTCTCTACAACGAAAGACAAGTTAGAAATAACATTGTACCTGACTACAAATTCGCAGCCGTTTATATGAAGCGATTTGATTGGAACCGGAACTATCAAGTAGGTTATGATTTAACAAAAAACATTAAAGCGACATTCTCCGCAACCAACAAATCGATTTTTGAAGAAGGAAACCACGGCGTTGACCGCGTTTCAAACCCCGAAGGTTATCGAGAATTTTTGGATACTATTCGTAACCAAATGCAAACATTCGGTCGCACGATGGATTATTCCCACAATTATAATTTAGGAGTTACCCTTCCATTAGATAAATTTCCGTTAACAAATTGGTTGAGTGTAAACGCCAAATATGGAGGGACCTTTAATTGGCAACGCGCACCTCTTGGACAAAGTCAATTTGGAAATACAATTCAAAACAATCGTTCAGTCAACTTGACTGCTCAAGCGAATATGTTGACTATTTACAACAAAATTCCTTTTTTCAAAAAAACCTTAGGTGACGGTAAAATCAATCGTGCACAAAATAGAATAGGTAAATCCGATGGAGAAAATGATTCGGCAAAAAAACCTGCAAACGAAAAACCTGAAAAACCTGAAGAGGAATTTAAACCTAAGAAACCAATTGACGAAATGACCCCGAAAGAGTTACGTCAATATGAACGTGAGAAAAAACGTTGGGAAAGAAAACAAGAGCGTGAAAAACGCAAAAAAGCACGTGAAAAAGAAAAAATGAACCCTGCGCTAGGATTTGTTTCTCGTCTGCTTATGACTGTTCGAAATATTTCGGGAACATACACGCTAAATGACGGAACACTTCTTCCAGGATATTCTCAAGAATCTAGTATTTTAGGAATGAATGGTTCCAGCTTTGGACTTACAAATTTCGTTTTCGGAAAACAAGGTTATGATTTACTAGGAAGAGCTAATGGTTATAATGTTTCAACATTTGCTCGAGATAATAATTGGTTGGTTCAGAATGAAAATATGAATAAACAATTCACTACGACTCATTCCGCGAATTTACAAATGAAAGCAACTTTAGAACCATTTAAAGATTTTAACATCAACCTAAATTTAAACAGAAATTACAGCCGTAATTCCGGTGAATTTTACCGATGGAATCCTACATCAAGCGCTTTTGAAAGTCAAAGTAAATTTGAAACATCTACGTTAACTTATTCGACGGTAACTTTCGGAACTGCCTTCACAAAAGAAGGTCGAGCATATCAATCAGATATTTTCCAGCAATTATTAGCCAATCGAAGTGCCGTTTCACAACTAATTGGAGCTTCTAATTCAAATTCAAATTTGCTTCCAAATCAATTCTATGAAGGGTATTCAGGTTCACAACAAGAAGTTGTCATTGGTGCCTTCTTGACTGCCTATACAAATTCAGCTGTTAATGCTAGAAATATCAATCCGTTAAACAATATTCCATTGCCAAACTGGACTATCAACTACAACGGTTTGACGAAGTATGAATTCACTAAAAAATTCTTGAAATCATTCACGCTTAAGCATTCTTATTCTTCAACTGTAACAGTTGGTGGAATGCAGACAAACCTAAATGCTACTGTTGACGCGAACGGCAATGCCACAGCGCTCGACTTGAATAACAACTACATTGCTCCTATGCAGGTTCAAAATATTGCCATTTCCGAAAGATTCTCACCTTTAATTGGAGTAAATGCGACTTGGACATTATTTGGAAAAACACTGATGACCAACTTCGAATACAAAAAAGACCGAAATGCTACACTTTCGCTTGCTAACAATCAGATATCAGAAAATCTAGGAAAGGAAATTGTAATTGGAACAACATTTACTTATCCAAAATTAAAACTGCCTGTTCGTTCCATTAAACCAAGTGATTTGATCGTGAATCTAAACTTTGGATTTAAAGATAATTTAACGGTTATTCGTAAGGTTGTTGAAAATACAAATCAGGCAACTGCAGGACAAAAAACGGTCAATATTAAAATCGACGCCAATTACAAACTGACCGAGTTCTTAACTGCGATTTTCAATTACGAACAAGGGATTATAAATCCGAAAGTTCAGACAAGTGTTCCAACAGGTAACTTGAAAATAAACCTTGCTATTCGTTTTGATTTGAACGGACTTCGATGATTCTAATAAGAAAAGCCATTCCAGGTGATGAGCAAGCAATTTTTGGTTTAATCAATGAATTGGCCTTGTATGAAAAGGCACCTGAACAAGTTACAAATTCCGCTGAACAGCTCGGTATAGATCTGTTCCAGGATAAAATTTGTGAGGCAATCGTTGCATCCAAAAATGATCAAATAATTGGCTTTGCTTTATATTATATTTCATATTCCACATGGAAAGGCAGATGTCTCTACTTGGAAGATTTTTACGTTCAAGAAGTTCACCGTAAATATGGAGCCGGAGGAATGTTATTCGATAAGGTCGTCGAAATTGCAAAACAACTTGGTGTAAAACGAATGGATTGGCAAGTGTTGGAATGGAATCAGTTAGCATTAGATTTTTATAAAAAGCGCAACGCAACCTTGGATTCTGAATGGGTGAATGGCAGGTTGTTTTTTTAGCAAGTTTTCAATTTAAAAAGCATCTAATCGTCAATTGAATGAGCTTTTAAATATCGATGCATTAAGGTCCGGTGATCAAAAAGAATTTAAAAAACTTGTAATTCAATCAGAAAATCAAGTTTTTAATTTATGCGCCTACTTGTTAAATAATAAATCGGAAGCCGAAGATGCCACGCAAGAAGTCTTTGTGTTGATCTATCAATCATTAAACAATTTTAAAGGGGATTCAAAAATTTCAACGTGGATTTATCGCATTACCGTAAATAAATGTAAGGAAATTATTCGTCATAAAAGCCGCAAAAAAAGGTTTGGTATCTTAATTGACCTATTTGAACAAAGCAATTCATCATTAAAATCCAAAGAATTAAGTCCAGAGGAAGTGCTTTTTGAAGATGAACGAACCAAAAAGCTTTTATCCGCAATTGAATCGCTTCCAGATACTCAACGAATCGCATATACGCTTCATAATATGGAAGACTTTAGCTACAAAGAAATTGCTGAATTAATGAAGGTATCAGTATCCTCGGTTGAATCACTAATTTTTAGGGCTAAGAAAAATTTAAAATCGAAACTCGAAGTTTATTTTAAAAATAACTGATTTATGAGCAAGAAAATTAAAAATCTATCATCAAACAGTCAAATGAATTCAGATCTAAACATGGAAGATTTATTGAACCATAAATTCAAAGAACGAATTGATGTTTCAAATGAACTGCACCAACGTATTCTTGAATCAACGACCATTAAAATCCAAACAAGCAAGACTTATTGGTATGTTGCTGCCGGATTAGCTATTTTGATTAGCGTCAATATTTTTTCCATCCAAAAATACCACAAACAAGTAAAAATAGAACGATTAAAAGAATACTATAATAACAATTGGAATAACTCAACTATTTATTAATTATGAAGAATAAGTTTATTAAATACCTCATAATTGCACTTTTGACATTAAATGTTGTTTGCGTTTATTTTTTGATGCGCCCCCACCGTGGACCTCATCATCCACCCAAAATAACAGATATCATTCATTTTGATGAGGAAACGAAATTAAAAATTGATAAGATGGAAAAAGTACATTTTAATCAAATGGCACTATATTCTAACAAGATTAAAGGGATTCGGAGAAGTGTTTATCTAAATGATAAAAACGACTCGGATAAAATCGATTACGATTCAGTTTTTAATGAAATAGCAGAAAATCAAATAGAAATAGAAAAGCTACGCTTTCAGTATTTTGAGGATATTAAATCTCTATGTGACGAAAAGCAACAAAGAGAACTTGATTTATTTGTGAAAAGAATGATTGACCACGAATCGATGCGAAGACCAAAAAGAAAATGAGGATTCTAATCTTATTTCTTTTATTGTTGAATTTTAATCTCAATGCCCAATTGAACTTTCAATTTACTTGGGGAAATCAGAATATAGAAAATAATAAAAGATATATTTTCAACGAGACTGATTGGATTGAATTTAGTGAATTAAAAATTTATTTTTCCAATTATTCATTAAGTAAGTCAAATGGAGGG
>JACCDP010295348.1_pt1 | contig 16222 bp, 4 predicted proteins | sample 7445841 | NCBI WGS metagenome assembly JACCDP01 (sample SAMN15323441, study PRJNA562643) | freshwater metagenome | isolation source: river surface water | place: USA:Blue River Watershed | collected 2017-08-17 | reverse complement strand
GGACTGCTTACCCATGAATAGGAAGTTCCTCCCGTGGCTGTTAAATTTGCACTTGATCCTGAACATACAGACGAAACATTAGAACTTGCTGTAATAGCCGGTTTTGGTTTAATTGTCAGGACTACAGGGTAAGAACTCGATACACATCCCGTAGATGAATTTGTGACTGTCATATTAAAATCGTAATCTCCAGGAGCGCCATTTGATGGGATCGTAACAGATTGTGGTGTAGAGGTTAAATTGGCATTTGAAACAGCAGAAAACCCACTCAATACACGCGTTCCGGTTGTAAAGGATATTTTATCAGGTGACCCAGTTGTTGCAGAATAAACCAAACCAAAGGAACTCAAACCTTCACAAACAGAAGGGGTACTCGTGTATGAAATGGTTGGATTTGCATTAACCGCTACCGTTGTATTCCCGGTAAGTGAACTATTTGAACACTTGGAATCTGAAACTGAAGTAATAACATAAGTTGTCGCAACTGAAGGATTCACCGTAAAATAATACGGATCAGCTGTAACATTAGAAACAGTAGTTGGAGAACCTCCGTTAACAGTGTAAGTAAATGACCAAGGACCAGTTCCTGTAAAATCAACACCAAGACTACGTGAAATGCTCAATCCACAAAGTGAAGAACTATTGGTAAAAACAGCAGTTGGCAATGGGTTTACCGTTAAAAGTGCACTCGTACTGTTTGTTGTTCCACAGGAGTTTGTCGCCTGTATACGAAAATACTTACCGTTGTATGTGCTTCTGTTAGCCACAGTTAATGTAGTCGCATTGACTGTTGTAAAATCACCACCTGCAGTTATGTCTGTCCAAGTTGAATTATTTGAAGATTGTTGCCATTTATAAGAAGTATAACCCGTTATGGCAGCTGTAAAGGTTACTGAACCCGTACCGCAAAACGTTTGACTACTTGGTGCAGTTGTTACCGTTGGACCACACGAAAAATTGGTTGGCTGAGCTGCACTTAATCCTGTTCCTAAATCATACGTACACCAAAACACAGGAGCATTTGTTATTGGATCTAAAAATTCCAACGTTACACGGCCTGCATTTGGCATATTTTGCACATAAAAACAATAATTCGCATATTTAAAATTTCCTGCTGTGTAAAGCGGTGGTGGCGGACCAAATTTAATTGGACTCAAAACGGCTGTTTCAGATCCAACGGGCGTTGTCCAAACCCTTGAAATAACAGGTAAATTCGTAACCACTGCTGTTGCATCCCATCGAAAATTGAAATTTCCCGTTTTAGATTGTGGATTGTATGGAACCAACTGGTAACTTGTTCCGGTCACGTTTGGCGCAACTGGGTTATTTTGAGTATACGTAGGTCTAAAATCACCAGCGGCAGATGAAGCCTGTCCGTTTCCGTTGCTTCGTTTGTCAATAACAGGACAACCAATGCTACTCAATGGCGTTTGCCCATAAACACTATAGGAAACTGATAATAAAATAGTTAAAACTAAAAAGGAATGTAAAAGCCGCATAAGCATGTATGTTTTAGCATTGCAAATATACATTATTACGCATAAAAGTGTGTAAGGGTTGCTTAAGAAAGTGTAAAAATTACATTTTTCTTATCGAACTATTTTAAAGAGTTCTCCTTTACTGTTGATTTGTAGTTTTTTATAGATTTTTTTTACATTCATCCTCACTGTATCCAATGCAATGTGGTGTCTGTCGGCAATTTGTTGGTAACTGAGTCCGTCTAATATTCCTTCAGCGATTTGATTCTCTCTGTTCGTAAGTATTTCAAAAGGATTCTTTTTATTTCGAGAAACTTGAAAAAAATCAATGACTTTCTTTGCGATTTTCGGCGTCATGTAAGCACCATTATTTTCAATAGCTTCAAACACCTCTTCAAAATTTAAATCAAAACTCTGTTTGTCAATGTAACCGGAAGCCCCCAATTGCAATGAGGCAAAAATGGTTTCTGAATCGTCTTTAATAGTGTTCATAACAATGGATGACGATGGAAATTTTGCTAAAATAGGTTTAATGGCATCAAGACCGTTGGAAACGCCAAGCATAACATCCAATAAAACAATATCCGTTTCCTTTGCGTTGTTCAAGAATTTTTCAGCTGAATTATAGGTTTCAATGCATTGATAATCTCTAGATTCATTGATTTTATCCTTCATTAAATTTGCCAATAACTTGTCATCTTCTATGACGGAAATTGTCTTTTTCATTTTTAACCTATTTTAAAGAAAATTCAAAAACTAAATGTACGGATTTTTTCTCACCACTCAACTCAATTTTTACGGATCCTTTGTGGCGCTTTGTTCTCTTTTGAAAATTCCTGAAGCCGTTTCCCTTTTCTTCTAGATCATGAAGTGATAATTGCGTTGCTCCGTTGTCGGTAATTTCAAGAAATAATCGGGAATTTTTTTGAAAAATCTTTATGTCAAATTCTGATGCGTTGGAGTGCTTTAAGGTGTTTTGAATTGATTCATACATGCAAAGCTTTATATCTCTATATAATTCAGCACTTAGCCAAGTGGCCTCTGTTTTTTCAGATGTTAAGGAAGCAGAAATTGGTGTGCCTCGAAAACTAACAGACATGAACTCTTTTAATTCAATCAATAAATCTGATAAATAGCCTTTTTTTCCTGAAAGCGAGTCCATGAATGTACGTAAACTAAATAAGGCCTCTTTCAAACTGGATTGAAAAACATCCAAATTTTTAACCAACAAAGATTCACTTTTTGACATCAACAAAACGCGCGTTAAAATCGTCCCGGTTTCATCATGAAGATCCATTGAAATTCGCTTTTTAGTGTCCACTTCTACGCGGCGCATTCGATAAAAATAGTACAGCACTAAAAAACTTAGGAACAACAAAAGTGAAAACACAAGTACATAAAACCAGATTTCTTGATAAAAAGGAATTTTAGCTAGAATTTCGAATGATTTTTCATCGCAAATAATTGAAAAACGGTCTCTTAGACGAATCGTAAGGGTATTTTTTCCTCCTTTTAAATTAGAAATTCTAAGAACATTTTTATTGGGTAACTTCTGCCATTCGCCGTCGTTTATTTTATACTCCATTGTATACATTTCGGCGTTGTTAAAATCTGTGGTGCTGAAATAAAGGAGCAAATCTTCTTGGCCGGTATTGAATTGAATTACATCGCTCTGATTAATATCAATCGTTTTGGTTTCCCCGGGTTTTTCTGTGTGAAATCCCGAAAAAACAATTTTTGTGTTTGATGAATTGTAATTAAAAAGTTTTGGATCGATAACGTCATACCCATAAAGCCCGCCAAAAACCAATCTCCCATCTGAGAGTTTTTCAAAGGATTTATAATTGAATTCTGAATTAGCAAGACCATGTTTAGTGGTAATAAAATAATTTTTCCCGTTGTTAATATTAAAACAGGTAATACCTGAATAAGTCGAAGCCCACATGTTTCCGTTATCATCTTCAAGCAACCCTGTTACTTTCGGATTTGTAATAATATTAGTGCCCTCATACACGCGATTGACCTTTGCAGCAGATCCATCTATAACAACAACTCCTTTATCTGTGGCTAGCCAGAAATTTTTTTGTTTGGAATGAAAATGAATATCCTTAACTCTGTTGCTAATTCCCGCTTTTCTTTTGAGTACGATCGGACTTGTTCTGCCGTTTTTTAGTTGGCTATTGATTGAAAACTCAAAAAGTCCATCATTAGAAGCTATAAGGAAATCACGCACGTTAGTTAATCTGGCTATATCGAGTACTTCAATTTCCATGTTTAACTTAAACCTCTCACTTTCTCCAGTGAGCACATCTAATAAAAAAACTTCTCCGTTACCTCCCAAAAGCACCTGCCGATCGTTTACTTTATGGATGCAGTGAAAATAGGCTAATGGCCCAATTAATTTTGTTGTTATTTTAGAAATTTGATTGCTCGTAACATTAATTTTCCAAACCCCAAACCCCTCAGAAGTAGCATAGATGAATTCACCAATTTTAACGGCATCATATTGCGATAAATCTTGTTCGTTTTTGGAAATAATTTCTTGAATTCTACTTTCTAAATTGTAAGATAATACCCCAGGAAATCCAAAAAAATAAAGTTTGTTTTCGGTCGAAATGATTTTTCTTCTGACCCTAATCTGATCTTCACGAAACAAATCATCTTTAATTTGCTTATTAAACCGGGAACTTAGATTTAATTTGACAAATCCTTGATTGGTACCTATCAACCAATAGGCTCCTCCTAAATGGTAAATTGTCCTGACTTCTATGTTCAATGTTTTGTCAAAGGTGAAACAATAACTTGAATCATTAAATGGCACATAAGGCTGCTTGTAGTTTAATATGTAAAATGGCAAACCCTCTTGCGTGAGTTGAAAAAAGCTGAGCTCGTTATTTTCAAAATGTTTACCGAATGCTTCAAATGATTTGTCCTTGAGCAAGAACGGACCTTTGGTGCTCGCATAATAAACTCCTAGTTTTGGATGTCGCGCTAGAGAGATGCCGTTTGCATTCGTCTTTAATTTCGGATGATCTATTACTTGAAGTTTTCGGTCTAAAAGAAAAACGCTTGAAAAGGAGTTATTCAAGACAATTTTATCTTTGGATAAAAGCCCTTTTCCATTATAAACAGGTTTGTCGAATTTTCGTTGCGCAATAATTCTATCTTCTTCTTTTAAGATAAGCAAGCCACTACTGTAATAAATCAATGATTCCTTTCCCAAAATATCATAAGAAAAAACTCCGTTCTTATCAAGTTGATTTAGTTGTAGAGACTTTGTGTTTATCGTATAAATCCCTTTATCTTTAGACAATGCGTAAAGCAAATCTCCGCGCAGAAAGATTTCGTGAAAACTTGTGTTTACAGCAATACTTGAATGTGTCTCATCAGAGAAATTGATGAAATTATATCCGTCAAACCGAGAAATCCCATCGTTTGTGGCTATCCAAACAAAGCCATTGGCATCTTTTTCAAAGTCATTAACCCAGTTATCTAAAAGGCCATCAGCAATACTGTATTCGTAATATTCCGTAACAGCCATTTGGGAGAATGAAACTGTAGAAATAAGTAAAAAAAGGATTGTTAATTTTTTCAAGTTACGAAGTTAAGTAAAACGAAAAAAAAACCGGAGTTTCCCCCGGCATTCTTGTCGCTAAACAAAGTAATTTCCTACTGGATAACCCATTTTGTTGTCTCAATTTTTCCTCCCCTTGAAACAACTAATGTATAGATGCCAGCACTGTAAGAAGAAAAATCGAGGTTTTTTAAGTTATTTCCTTCAGTTAAAGTAATGTTATATTCTTGGATTTTCACACCAACATTATTAAGTAGTGTTAATTGACAAGATTCTTGTTTTTCTGAAAACAATGCTAAAAATCCTTCATTCTTACATGGGTTAGGAAATACTTTTATTGATTTTTCAATGCAAGTTGTAAGGATAGGTCCATAAACCACTTGTGCTCCGTCAAAATCAGTTTGGATCAGTCGTGCATACTGATAATCTGTTGAAATGTACATGGCATAACTCATAGTAGAATTGCTGTAATGTACCGCTTCTATTTTCTCTGGGAGTAGCATCCAGTTTAATCCATCTCTCGACACTTCTAATTGAAAATAGTCACTGTTGTATTCAGATACTGTAGTCCATTCTACTTTTACTTCCTCATTTTCACAAGTTGCGGATATTATTCCTAATTCAACAGGTAAAGCTGAGCCTATGCCGTCTCCCACTCCAAACGGAGAAAAGGTTCCCGTGTAATTGGTGAATTTAGCAAAGCTATTACTTGAATCGGATGGAGCAGATTTTTCTACCGTCCACTGGTTGTTCGTGTAATGGTACATCTTGAATCTTCCATTTGCTGTGTAATCAATTACTTCGCCATTATTAAATTTAAATTCAACATCAATGTTAGTGCTTGCATTAGATGTTTCTTTGTGCAGATCCCAAACACGTCCCACGCGAGCACCGCTTACTTCAGCTCCAGTAGTTCCTTGCGTCATCATCGAATTTAACACGCGAACTGAATATTCTTCCTCTTCGCTCGCATTATTAGTAACTACAATAAAATTATTTGCTGCATTTGCCACAGGGAAAGTAACGGATTGACCAGCGCCAACTGTCATTTTTAATTTTCCAGAACCTGTTGTTTTCACAACGTTTGAAACACGATTTGTTAAAGACGAAACGGTTAAATTATAATTCCCAAGAACGATATGCTTATCATTTCCATTGAAGTCAACATCTCCCCAATTATAATCAGCTTGAAGTGTCAAATCTTGGACAGCATTGCTCGCAAATTTAATGGATGCACCAGAAGCGGGAACCCTGCTGTGAGTCCAATTATTCGCTTGATTGTGCGCTTTAATCGTTGTTGGGTCTCCTGCTGATTGACCCATCCATTCTGCTGGGACTATGTCTAGCGTTGTTTCTCCAAAAGCCGATGGGTCATTTGGGTTAACTACGATAAGCTTTACACCTGTTCCTTTGCCAAGAAGTGTTACTGTTTTGTCGTTACCGTTCAAAACCCCGGCACTAAAATTCTGTGCGCTTACATTTTCTGAATGAATAGTCGAAGTACTTGTCAACGTCACACCGTTTGTGAAGGCTGTAAAATCATTTCCACCCCCATTGTTACCATCTTTTGCTTTTACTTTGATTCTGAAATAATCTCCCGAAACTTTCTGAGTCAATGGAGTATCATTTTCATCCGTGATGATGAAACTCGCTACCCCTGCTACCGTGGTATTATTTGAAGGAATGCTTGATACAGCTGACACTGTGTTTGTAGCATATACTATTGCCCCTCGGTATAGTTCTGTGGAGTTCAATCCACTCAATGTCCAATTTCCTGAAGCATTTGAAACTGTCCCAACCGGAGACCCTCCAACATACACCGTTACAGTTCCATTACCACTCCCTCCGGAAATTGAAGTGTTTCCAACAGTGTAAGAACCGGTAATTGTTGGTGCAGCAGGAGCGCTGGCTGCTACAGTCACACTCGCAGAAACAAGGCTCAAAGTTTTTCCATTTGCTTTCGCATAAGCAGTCAACACATCTGAAGTGGCCAACGTTAGTCCGGAAATAGACCAGGTATTAAATGCTGTTACGGTTGTAGTGCCCAACAAGGTGTTTCCGCCTTTGTATAAGGTTATGATTGAACCCGCTAATTCAACACTGGTGCCACTTACTGTTTTAGCACTTCCTGCCACATAAGAACCGATGATGATTGGTTTATTCGACTGAAGAGGATTTTGTATCGTTACTGTTGCTGTATTTGAAACATTAGATAACCAATAATTTGGCGTAGTGCCGGTTCCTTGAGCGCGTGCAGAAACAATGTCTCCCTCTAATAATCCGGGAATCGAAAAGTTATAATTTCCCGCAGCGGCAACGGTTGATGGTGTAGCGCTAATTTCGGTTCCATTTACGTACAAGATAAGCTTTGCGGCATAAGTGGCATTATTGGTTACATTAATCGTTTGACTACTCGAAGATTGATAGATAGTAGTGGTATTTAAAGTTGGTGTTGTGGTGATTTCACCAATTGTATTAGTGTTTCCGGAAGATTTTCGAGATACGTTGGAGTAAGCCGAATTACAAGAAGCGGCTACATCAATTGCAATTGCAATAAAATTTGTGTTGTTAAAATCATTTGTGGCAAGTCCTGTTGCAACCGAAAAAGATCCATTTGCTTGAACGAAAACATTACTATGGCTATGTAAGGTAATAGTCGTTTCATTGGTTTGCGTGTAAAGTTGAATGCGAACATTTGAACCGTTGGGGGTTAAACTTCCCGACCAAGTTCCTGAAATGGCATTTGAGGCTCTACCTGTGATTTGTGGTGCGGAAATAAAACAATTTTGAACAGCAGAAACGATTATCGTGTTCGATATATCAGACAAGGATTTGTTTGTTGCTATGGTTTTGGCAGTTATTTCATTACCCGCAATTAGTCCACTAACACCGTTTAAAGTCCACAGGTTACTGCTTACTGTGGTACTGCCAATTTGATTGCCATTTTTGTATACGTACACAGTGGTTCCGTCAACTTCCACACTAGTTCCTGATATTGAAGTAGAATTCGTGAGTATTCCATCGTTTATAAAAGGAAAAGGAGTTTTAGGATTAGAAAAAGTAAAACCTTCAGTTGATAATTGATCTAAACTTGCAGACGGAAATGTATTTACCAATGCTAACATTAGTGCGTTACGATCATTCGCATATTTTTTATCATCAATTCCATTAAAATCAGAAATGGTTCCGGCGATTCCACTTTGAGCACTGGTAACAGTTGCTGCAGTCATTCTAATCATTTGAGAAGTAGAAATACCAATACCACTTAGAGGAACAAAAAAGTCATAAAAATAATCTGCATCGGAATTGATAGCGGATGCTGCCACACTGCGTTGGTGGTATTCATTCAAATTGTAAGAGTTGTGAAGTGTTGTTCCACCTGCTGAATGATTATAAACGGCTACTCGACCAGAATTCCCAGTTTCTAAAACAACTTCTTTATCATAGCCTGGATTTACAGAGGATAAAAGTCCTGCTGAAAATGCGCCATCAGTATCTATTAGTATTGAATAACCTTTTGTAGCCGTAGAAGCGCCTCCTATTCTCATCCGCACAATAAAATAATCCACACCTCCAACAGTTTTTACTCCAACATATGAAGATTGAAGTGTATTTGCCGCATTTGAAACCAAGTCGGTATGACCCCCATTAGATCCAGTAGTTAAATCGCTGTGCGGTTCGCCTTCAAGTGAAGGTAAAGCGGTAAGTACCAACTCACTTGAAGCACCCCAATCTTGGGTTCCTGTAAATCCTTCTGTTGACAGTGAAATGAAACCGTCACCGTTTGGATCTAAAACAGATTTACCTAATGCAGAGGTAGTAGGTTTATAAATGATACCTTTCGTTTGTGCAAATCCGTTAAAAGTTGATACAGATAAGAACAAGAGGTAAATAAAGGGTCTGATAAGCGTTTTCATATATTAAATTGTTTAGCAAGTCAAAATTCCGTCGATTCAAATAATTCAACTTAATTCTTCGGAAATTCAATTAAATTTTACCTATTCTCTACCAGAAGGGCCTATATAGAAATACGTAGTATGTGATAAGTGATTGGATAATGAAACAAGCATTTTCTATACCTTTGCACCACAAATTTTCCGGATGCATCAAAAATATAAAGAATACAAAGGGCTTAATTTGCCGCAGGTAGCAGATGAGCTTTTAGTGAAATGGAAACAAGAAAACATTTTCAAAAAGTCAATTGACTCTAAGGAAGGAAACCCATCCTTTGTTTTTTTTGAAGGCCCTCCGTCAGCCAATGGATTACCGGGAATACACCACGTAATGGCCCGCGCTATAAAGGATATTTTTTGTCGTTATCAAACGCTTCAGGGCAAGCAAGTAAAGAGAAAAGCAGGTTGGGATACGCATGGGCTACCGGTAGAATTAGGCGTAGAAAAAGAACTTGGCATAACAAAAGAGGATATTGGAACGAAAATCTCCATCGAGGAATACAATGAGGCTTGCAAGAAAGCTGTGATGAAGTATACGGATATTTGGAACGATTTAACGGAAAAAATGGGTTACTGGGTCGACATGGATCATCCTTATGTGACATACGAGCCGAAATACATGGAATCCGTTTGGTGGCTATTATCACAATTATACGACAAGAATTTACTTTATAAGGGTTACACCATTCAACCGTATTCGCCAAAAGCGGGAACCGGTTTGTCATCTCATGAGCTCAATCAGCCGGGTTGTTACAAAGATGTGAAGGACACAACAGTGGTGGCGATGTTTAGGGTGCTAACAAATGACAGCGTTTCCACCCGTATTCCTCACCCCGTTGAAGGGGGATTGAGGTCTGACAACTCTGACGAGTATCAGACTACGTCAGAGGGGATAACTAACACGTATTTTTTAGCCTGGACCACAACTCCTTGGACACTCCCTTCAAATACAGCATTAACGGTTGGTCCGACTATAGAATATGTCGTGGTTTCTACCTACAATCAATATTCTCATGAGCCTATCAATGTAATTTTAGCCAAGAATTTGGTTGGTTATCAATTCGGTAAAGGATTTCAATCGGTAGATTCTTTTGATCAGTTATCAGCATATTCACCAGGTGAAAAGGTTATTCCTTATTTCGTAGGAAACTCATGCCTAGGAAAAGATCTAGTAGGAATTCAATACGAACAATTGTTGCCGTTTACGCTTCCTGCAGAAAAGCCAGAAAGTGCATTTGTAGTCATCCCCGGTGATTTTGTCACTACGGAAGACGGTACCGGGATTGTTCATACGGCCCCAACGTTTGGTGCAGACGATGCCAAAGTAGCAAAAGACGCAGGAGTTCCCGCAATGCTGGTTCAGGACGAACAAGGAAATTTAGTTCCATTGGTTGACCTACAAGGAAAGTTTCGCGCGATTGTTCAAGACGACCTCTTTGGCTTGGCAGGAGAATACGTGAAAGCAGAATACCTTTCAGATGAGGAAAAACAAACGGAATTATTACTTCAACGGGAAAGGTTAAAATCAATTATACCTGATCTGAAAGCTTACTTGTCAGTTGACGAACGTATAGCGCTTAAATTAAAACTAGAAGGTAAAGCTTTCAAAATAGAAAAATACGAACACAATTATCCGCATTGTTGGAGAACAGATAAACCAGTATTGTATTATCCATTGGATTCATGGTTCATTAAGGTGACCGATTGCAAGGAGCGGATGGTGGAATTAAATAATACCATCAATTGGAAGCCGGAGGCAACAGGCTCAGGTAGATTTGGAAAATGGTTGGAAAATGCTAACGACTGGAACTTGTCGCGATCGAGGTATTGGGGAATTCCAATTCCTATTTGGTCAACAGAAGAAGGTGATGAGCGTTTGTGTATTGGCTCTGTTGCACAATTAAAAGAAGCGTGTGATCAAAGCGTCAAAGCTGGGTTCATGAACGAAAACCCATTGGTCAATTTTGCTATTGGGGATATGTCAGAGGAAAATTATGCTAAAATAGACCTTCACAAACATATTGTAGACGCTATAACTCTTGTTTCTCCATCAGGAAAACCTATGCGTCGTGAAGCTGACTTGATTGATGTTTGGTTCGATTCCGGAGCAATGCCCTATGCGCAATGGCATTATCCATTTGAAAACAAAGACCTATTAGACAACGAACTAGGTTATCCTGCTGATTTTATCGCAGAAGGCGTAGATCAAACAAGGGGATGGTTTTACACATTGCACGCCATATCAACCATGGTGTTTGACAAGGTAGCCTATAAAAATGTCGTGTCTAACGGTTTAGTACTCGATAAAAATGGACAAAAAATGTCCAAGCGATTGGGAAATGCGGTTGACCCTTTCGACACGCTGAAAAAATATGGCCCCGATGCCACAAGGTGGTACATGATTACCAATGCCCAGCCTTGGGATAATTTAAAATTTGACGAGGAAGGAATTCAAGAAGTTCAACGTAAATTTTTCGGCACGTTGTATAATACGTACTCATTCTTTTCTTTATACGCCAATATAGACAGGTTTGACTTTTCGAAACCGGAAATTTCACTTCACAATCGCCCGGAAATTGATCAATGGATAGTTTCCAAATTACATTCGTTGATAGTTGAGGTGAACGAAGCGTATGCTCAGTATGAACCTACAAAAGCAGGAAGACTCATTCAAGAATTTGTGACTGAACAACTTTCAAATTGGTACGTGCGTTTGTGCAGAAGGCGTTTTTGGAAGAACGACGACCCAAAGGATAAAGAGGCAGCATATCAAACTTTGTACACGTGTTTGGAGAATATTGCCATCATGGCGTCTCCGATTGCGCCTTTTTTCATGGATCAGTTATTCAATGATTTAAACGGAGTCACTCAACATCATTCTGTAAGTTCTGTTCACCTTGCGGATTTCCCCTCTGCTAAAGTTGAGCTAATAAACAAAACTTTAGAGGACCAAATGGATATGGCACAAAAAAGCTGTTCATTGTTATTGGGTTTAAGAAAAAAGCAAAACATACGAGTGCGCCAACCATTACAGAAAATAATGATACCTGTGTTAAATGAGAAGGCCGCTTCTAATTTATTGCACGTAAAAGACTTGATTCTATCGGAAGTTAATGTAAAAGAATTAGAATTACTTGAGGATAGCTCAATTTTGGTAAAACGGATAAAACCAAATTTTAAAACTATAGGTCCAAAATACGGAAAACACATGAAGGCTATTGCTGCCTTGGTTGAAACCTTTTCTGCTGATGAAATACAGCAAATTGAAATAAATCATGGTTGGAAGGGAGTTTTGAACGGCGAAGAAATTTCTCTGTCAACGGAGGATTTTGACATTACAGCGCAAGACATTCCTGGATGGTTGGTTGCTAGTGAAGGAACTTTAACGGTGGCTTTAGATATAACCCTTACAGACGATCTGAAACGAGAAGGTATAGCACGTGAATTGGTAAACAGAATTCAAAATCTTCGCAAAGAGATGGGTTTTGAGGTAACGGATAAAATTAAAATTGAAGTTAAGTCAACTGAAGAAATTGAAGTTGCCGTCAAGAAATACCAAGAGTACATAAAAGATGAAGTGCTGGCCGAAGAGATAAATATACCAACCGAAATTTCAAATCCACAGGTATTGGAAGTTTTAAGCGCTGAGGACACACTTATTACAATTAATAAACACATATAATTAAAATACATGCACTCAAAAGTTGGCTCGATACCATCTAAATGTGTATGTCAAATGATTTTCATACCTTTGTACCCGTTTTAAGAATTTCTATCATGCAAAAACAATTTTTAGTTGCGATTTTCGCTTTATTTTCAATTACGAATTTCCTTTTTTCTCAAACACCCGGAATGATTTATGAACCAGCAACAGGCGCTGGTGCAGCCATCTTAGATCCAAATGGTGATGGGTACACTTCTGCTACAACAGGAGGATTCACAACCGACGATCAAGTACAGAGTGAGATCCCTTATTCCTCCTTGATTTTTCCAGGTTCCGAACCAACTTCAGATTTGAATAATGCCCCGGATTGCGGTTTTACCGATTTTGTAGACCAAGGAGATAGAGACCCAGCACAAAAATACTTGAGCCCTGCCGGAAATTGGTTGTTCCGCTTGAGAATGGGTAGTATTTCTCCAAATGCCAAGAGTTATTCAATTCTGATTGATACAGATGGGTTATTTGGAAATACAGGCGCAAATGCTGATCCAAACTGGACACCTGATAATCCTGGATTTGAAATAGAACTTGTCCTTGCTACTAAATTTGGTGTTTTTGTTTACAATGTTAACACGCCCAATTGTACTCCGGTTATTTCCTACCCAGGAACAACTAATTATCAAAAATCAATTGCAGGATCAACAAACTGTGGTGATTTGGATTATTTCTTAGATTTTTATGTGGTTTTTGCTGATTTAGTTGCTCAATTCCCTGGGATCAACGTAAATACCCCTATGCGTTATGTTATTGTTGACAACACGGCTGCTCAGGCTTCTACTATTTGTCAACCTAATTCAGCTTCTGATGTTGGTGGTGTTGGACAATGTGCCACGCTTTCGGCTTGTTTTACCGAAATCATTAACGCTCAAGCATTTTGTTCTCCAAGCACAAGTATTTGTACTTATCGTTCAGATTGTCCTACTATTACAACACCGATTGCCAATGGCGCAACATCCGTTTCTGGTACTTCAACGGAAGCATCAGGAACTGTTATTAAAGTATATAAAAATGGTGTGCAAATAGGAACAACAACAGTTGGTGTCGGTGGGGCTTGGTCGTTGACGGGTATATCGCCTGCATTAGTTAATGGAAACGTAATAACTGCAACAGCAACAGCAACAGGAGAATTTGAATCTTTGTCCGATTGTAATTCATACACGATTATTACGTGCACAGGAACTCCTGTAGCTGCTCCAGTAGTAACAAATGAAACAGGTAAAAATTTCTGTGGAACAGGATTGGTGGGTTACGATATTAATGTAATGTATCCAAATAACACTGAATTTACACCTAATCCGGTATCATCAGCTTATTTACCAGTTCCAACCGACGGATCCTGGGTTTGGAAATGTACGGGAAATACAGGTGGTTGTAATTCAGGATCTGGTGTAGACTGTATTCCTGAAGGCGGCTATATGCTTTACCAACAAGGACCTGATGGCTGTTTGTCATATCCAGCGTTTGTATGTTTATCAATTGGAGGTGGTTATACTCCCTCTGCTTCCCAGACACCAACTATCGTTTCTTCAACAGTTTTCACAGGTTCTACATCTGTTGGTGTAACCGTAGCGTTCAATGCGGCACCATCTCCTCAAGGTGGCTACGTTCACTTATTTGTCAACGGAATGCCTTACGCCGTTAGTTCTTATATTACAGCAGCTGGAACAGTGAATGTTACGTGTCCTGCACTTCCTGGATGTGCTACTGTTACTGCCTATTTTGTTCAATCAACAAATGTTATGACAGATGCACATGATTGTTATTCGGCAGCTTCAGCATCAGTTGTTATTACTGGTGGAGCTTCAACTCCTCCAACGATTGATGGTCCAATATGTTCTGTTTCGAACATAACCACGGTTTCAGGTACAAGTGTTGAATCAAATGGCACATCAATACAGTTATATGTTAATGGTGTTGCAACAGGAGCTCCTGTATCTGTTACCAATGGAGCATGGACAGTGACAGGCCTTAATATTACTCCCGGAAGCTCATTAACTGCTACGGCGACGGCTAGTTGTGAAACAGTAAGTGCTTTATCTACATCGGTTACTGTAGGATCTCAATCTGCAAGTACCGGTTTAACAATAACAACTAACCCTGTTTTTGAGCAAGGAACTACGTTATCTGGAACCGGAACAAATGGAACGCAGGTTCAAGTTTATATTGACGGATATCCAGTTGGTTCTCCAGTTACAGTAAGTGGAGGAGTTTGGACCTTGTCTGGTATTCAATCCTATGAATTGTATCCTTATGGTGTCTTAACAGCAACAGCTACTTCAGCTGGAGGTTGTCCGAGCACAGCAGTTACGGGTGCAACCGTTCAATGTATTATGCCTTCAGGAACATTAACAGTAAACCCAGCTTCAGCAGAATTTTGTACCGCTACGGGTACGGTTTCAGTTCAAGTTTCTAATTCTCAAACAGGAGTTGTTTATCAATTATTCTTAGCGGATGGTACAACTACAACCGGTTCTTCGCTTATGGGTAATGGAGGAACGCTTACTTTAACGAGTGGAACCTTATCAGCATCAACAACCCTTAAAGTAAAAGCATTCAAACTTCCTCCGGGAGCATGTTTTATTTTTGAAACAGATGTTGTTCCAGTAACTTTCGGAACTAATCCAACATTGAGTTTAGGCGTTTCAGTTTCTCCTTCAGCTGTTTGTTCTGGTGGATCAGCATCTATTTCCGTTGCAAACTCTCAAGTTGGATATTCGTACCAATTGAGAAATAACGCAGACAATTCATTAGTAGGATCAGCTGTTACCGGAACTGGTTCTTCCATTTCATTGAGTACCGGAACCGTTAGTTCCTCAACAACCTATAATGTTTATGTAACAGGTCCTGCTCCTGCATCATGTGCTGGTCAATTGACATCGACAGCATCCTTGACTGTAAATTCAAATCCAACAGCAAATGCTGGAGTGGATCAAACAGTTTGTTCGGGAACTTCTGTAACCTTGTCAGGAAGTGCATCTGGTGGAACGGGTCCATACGTTTACACGTGGAATAACAGTGTAACCAACAATACTCCTTTTACGCCACTCACAACAAATACATACACGTTAACCGCAACAGATGCAAATGGTTGTTCAGCTCAAGATATTGCAATAGTTACTGTTAATACAACACCATCCACACCAACAGTGTCAACAGCAGCGGCTACATGTTCAGCAGCAGGAACAGCAACAATTACGAATTACGACAATACCTTAACTTATACATTCACACCATCAGGACCAAGTGCTGGAGCTGGAGGCGCGATTACAGGAATGACTGCTGGAACGAGCTACACGGTAACTGCAGGAAATGGAAGTTGTACATCAGTTGCAAGCAGTTCATTTAGCATTGCAGCACAGTTGACCACACCTTCCACACCAACAGTGTCAACAGCAGCGGCTACATGTTCAGCAGCAGGAACAGCAACAATCACGAACTACTCTGGAACGTTGACCTATACATTCACACCATCAGGCCCAAGTGCTGGAGCTGGAGG
>JACCDP010052742.1_pt1 | contig 16240 bp, 15 predicted proteins | sample 7445841 | NCBI WGS metagenome assembly JACCDP01 (sample SAMN15323441, study PRJNA562643) | freshwater metagenome | isolation source: river surface water | place: USA:Blue River Watershed | collected 2017-08-17 | reverse complement strand
CATGATGATTTGTAATCAGAACAGTTGGATACTCCTTAGTGGAATCTTTCTCGATCTCAATAGCCCATGCGGTTCCCTGTGAAGACCGTTCACCCTTAGGTTCACACCACACAGTCACTGTTGATTCTTGAGTTCTCTCCACCAACCGCTCAATACTGCGAGGAGGCACATACCCATCACCTGCAGGATCTTCACTCGCAAACTGTGCAGAGGGAGCCCAGGTCAGGAAGAAAGCTCCCAAAGCGAAGGGAGTAGCAATAATGGCTAGAAAGGCGATGAACTTATTGGTCTCTTGTTTCATGATTGAAACTTACTGTGCGTGACTGACAAAATCATGGCACCAACTCCTCAAACTCATTAATCCGCAGGTAATCCTTGAAAGCCTGCGCTGATCGACTTGTTGCCTTCACCTTTGAAAGATGAAACTTCGCCTGCCAGGTCTCCAAAGGCACAACCTCCAGATGCTGCCAGGAGTGAACCTCCTCAAATAACACTCGTGCCTGCAGCTTTCCCCAATCAGACAAACTCCCTGAAGTTGTGATGAATTGCAGCATGGTCTCGATCGCTTTTTCCTGAACCTCTTGACTCGCCTTTAGGGGAACGCTGATTGAGTTCATGATCGAATGCCGCCCTAATGGCAGTGAGAATCTATATTTCCTACCCAGATATCGATTGAACTTCAGACAACTTTCACACGCATTCCAACTCCAACGAGATGTTCCTCCCGTCTTGGAGGTGGCACACATGTAACACAAGACCAGACCACCAGGGCAGTCGATCCCCGGATAGCTCTTGTTTTATTCACACAAGCAAGACTGCATTCCCGCCCCACGCGTAGTCAGCCCAAAACAGGTTGCACAAACAAACAAATTAGTTTCAATCATTTTTATACCCAACTGGGCTCTTACATAAAAAGAGACCCGCTACTTCTGGCGGTGTCTTTCATCGCCAGCAGGTCTTCCTTTAGAACCACCGTACGCGGATCGAGCAGTGCGCGGCTTGGTACTAAGCAAGCTAAAGGGCTTAACGCTTAGTTCTTGACCTAGGGAAAAGATAGCAGAGGGGAGTGACTTTTAGTCGTCCAAATAGTCCCGGATTGCTTGAGTACGACTTGGATGACGAAGCTTCTTCATAGTCTTAGTCTCGATTTGGCGAACACGTTCCCTGGAAATGCCAAAGTGCTCAGAGATCTCTTGAAATGTCATTGGTTGATCATAAAAACCAAACCGCATCTTGATGATTTCCCCTTCTCGTTCGGACAAGGTTTCTAAGATTCGCTCCAGCTGCTCGCGCAGTAATTGGCCAATTAGCTCTCCAAAGACTGCTCGCTCCTCTGAGATAGCAATAGATTCTTCAAGATCTTGCATAATGATCTGACGCATTTAGTAGCTCCTAATCTAAGTTGCCACCACAGTAAACCCCCCTGCCAATCTGGCAAAGGGGATTTGCAACTTCTTTAGGTAGAAGGTGGGCTCTTTGGGCCGACTCGGAGGACGAGTGGAAGGAAAAATCCCCCTAAGTAATTCACGATAAACATAATGGTCGGAAAGGTCGGGAGCGTGCCGCCATTAGGGGTATTGGAGATTCCAATTAGGAATACCCAAACCCCGATCATGTTGATAGTGGCAAAAGCGCTCATTAACGGTTTCTTTTGTTTGATTGCAAGTGGGACAGAAACGACTGGACCCAGGAGACCCAGCGTGAAGGTGTGGGTTAACAGAAATCCGATTTTCCAAAACTTCACTGCTTTCGGCGAATCTGGAGAAGAGATTTTTGCTTTGAAATCTTTATCTGTGAAGTATTTGTAGATTAGCCAACCGAGTGGGGTAATGAGCCAAAAAAGTAAGGCATCCTTCCAATACCGCTGAACAAATGAACCATTCGAGCCATCAAATTTTTTCTTTATCCCTGCGGCAGAGACGAGCTGATTTGTTGATTTTACTTTTGACTCATTTTCGCCATCTAATTGAACAAACACATATCCAGTGTCATTTTTGTCTAATTTCGTAACTCGTCCTAGTTCATCAGTTTTTAGGTACTTAACGCGCATCCCAATAAATATAGGCACTCCGTCACTAGTCGCGTAAGGATTTTTAGCGACTTTAGGAGTAGCGGGCTTTACATCCTGACCCACAACTACGCGGTCACCTTCAACTTTAATGTTGTCGGGAAGTGCTTGATTGTTTTTGGCAGGATTAATGATTGGCTTTGCCTCAACCTTTACTTGGGCTGCAGCAGGTGCTTCCTTGTAGTTATAAAAAGAATCAAAACTCTTCAGAATTTGCGTTGCACTCCAGCGCTCTTCAGCTTTCGGGATCAACATGACAGATATAAGTGCCTTCTGTGCTTGATCTAATGAAGATAGGTCGGGCAACTTTCCGGTGCTCAGTAAACCTTGAATTTCGTATGATTCTTTCTTTCCCCAAGGTCGCCCACCAGCGGCGTCAATTAGCGTTACGCCAATTGCCCAAACGTCAGTTTTCCCATCTACATCTTTTGTTCGTTTCCACTGTTCGGGTGACATGTAGTGGGGCGTACCCATGACTTGATCGATTTTTGTTGAATGATATTTCTCAACGCTATCGGCAATTGGTTTAGCTAATCCAAAATCAATTAATCTAGGAGTTCCTTTGGATATCATGATATTGCCCGGCTTGAGGTCTCTATGAATCACCTCAGCATTATGAATTGCGGCGAGTGCCATAAGTAAATTGTGAGCCAAGTTCCACCAATTTTTCCCAGTGAAGCTTCCTGTTGTTTTAATGACATCGCTTAATGACATATCTGAGATGTATTCAACGGCATACCAAGGATTTTTTGCATCAAGATCAAAATCCAATAGGGGTGCAACATAAGGAGTTCTGAGAAGACTGAGGGATTGCACTTCTTGGACAAACCGAGTTTTTACTCGTGGATTGTTAAGTTCGCTTGAAGAGATTACTTTTAACGCGACAGTCTTTCCAGCCTTATTACCCATATAGACAACACCCATACCGCCTTCACCAAGTCGTCCAGTGAGCGTCCATCCACCTAGCCTCTTGGGGTCATTCGGTAGCAAAGGTTCCATTGCGGAAGTCTATGAGGCGTCTTTCAGATTTGTCAGTGCTAGGGAGTAAAATGCTGAATACGGAGAGGGGGCTAAAATGCAATTGACTGATGAACAGGCAAAGTACGCTTGGAAAGTAGCCCTCAACATCTCTGGAAAACATGGTCAATCCAGCCTCGGCCCTGAGGATTTTGCTGCTCAGGCGATTGAAAAACTTGTAAAGCTAGAGACCATGCCTGACAACCTTGAAGGTTGGTTAAAAGCGGTCATTACAAATCTCTACATAGACAGAGATCGTCACATCGATGCCCGACGAAGAAACCTTGGTAAGTCTTTTATTGGCCATAGCGATGAAGAGATCGCAGAGTTAGTGGCGGATAGAAATCAACCATCAATGTCATCGGATTTAGTGAATGTTGATTTCGCTAGAGAAGTCCTTGAGTCCCTGCCGTATAGAGATCAACAGATTTGGGTCCTCCACGCAGCTGGATACTCAACCGCTGAGATCGCAGTCCAGTTGGACTTTGCCAACGCCCAAGTAGTTGCAACCAAGATGGGCCAAATCCGCACCAAACTTCAAAAAGCCTTCGGCTCTCAAATCTAGCCCCGACCCGCTAAACGCTCGATTTCTGAGCGTTGCCGAGTCCTCCCATAAATAAATTCAACAACCCATTGAGATTTGCTGCCCTCACTCGTCATAAGGGGTAGGAGAGAAAAAATCTCACATAATCGAAAGGTAACTACCCAATGAACGTAAAAGCACTCTTAGATGTAGACATGGTTGCTCTGGAAGCAGCCGACAAGGTCACGCTGATGCTCGACCTAACCGCTCCAGCAAATCCCGCTCAGAGCACCCGCCCAGGCCAAGCGATCCAAGTTGTACTAGATCGCTCAGGCTCTATGGAGGGACAGCCACTAGATGCGGCTAAAGGTTCGCTCTTGAAACTAGTTAGCCGTTTAGCTCCACAAGATGCATTTGGCCTAGTCGCATTTGATGACTCAGCTCTAGTGATTGTTCCAACTCGCACGATGGCAGATCACCATATGCCATCACTTCGCAAAGCTATTCGTGATCTACAAACAGGTGGTTCCACTGACATATCAGCTGGATACTTGATGGGTCTTCGTGAACTAACTCGTGTTCAAGCAACTGGTGGTTCAACACTTCTTCTTATCTCTGATGGCCATGCAAATGCTGGTGAGCAGGATCCAAAGTTCTTCCAGGAAGTTTCGACCAAGTCTGCAACAGAAAAAGTCACGACCTCAACAATCGGTTTAGGTAACGGCTACGACGAAACCATCCTTGAAGCGCTCGCACAAGGTGGCGGCGGAGCACATCGCTTTGCAGGATCCATCGATGAAGCAGTTGGCGCAATCGCTGCTGAAGTCGATGATCTGTTGGACAAGACAATCGTTAACGCAGTTCTTCGCGTTACTCCAACACCTGCAATGTCAGGTGCTCCAGCTATTGAGATTGTCCAACGTCTTCCTTATTGGAAAGATGGCGAGACTTTTGTTGTTCAGCTAGGAGATCTCTACAGCGGTGAAAACCGTCGCTTCATGATCGATCTTGATGTTCCAGGCATCGCAGCACTTGGCCTATGCAAAATCGCTGACATCACGATCGAATATCTAGATTTGGCACAACGCCAAGAAATCTCAGTGACCATGCCAGTTAACGTCAACGTTGTCCCTGAAGACGTAGCTGCTGGTCGCATCGCAGATCCAATCGTTCGAGCTGAACGGTTGATCTTGGAAGCTCAAACTGCAAAGTCGTTGGCAGTAAATGAGCTTCTTAATGGAAAGATCAAAGAAGCTTCATCGCGCCTTAAAGGTGCGGCGTCCTCCCTTCGTCGTGAGGCTTCTTTGATCCCCGTAACAGATGAGCGCAGCGCTGAATCACTTGCAATCATCAAAGCTGAAGCCGATGAGATCGATGTATTGGCTCAAACCGCTGAAGATCAAGATGTTATGTACTCATCAAAGCGCATGACTGAGTCTTATTCACGCAAAACCCGCTCGCGCAATGTGCGCAATCAACCGGTCGATCCAAGTATCGACACCGACGAATACTTAAACTAAGGAGAAATCTCAATGTCGTACGAACCAAATGCTCTATTTAATGAAATCGCAACAAACCTGTTCATGGGTGGAACCGATGATATGGATGTCATTCACTTTCCAGCTAAGAACAACAATCGCACCGATCTTCCCTTCGATGCCATCGTAACGATGTATGCCTATGCACAACCTGCTGATTGGAAGATTCAGGAATTCCGCTACGGGGTACCTGATGCAGCAATCGAGGACATAGATCTTGATCGCCTAAAGCAGGCTGTTGAATTCGGATATAACCGTTGGATGGCAGGGGACCGTGTTCTAGTCCGCTGCCAGGCAGGACTTAATCGTTCAGGACTAGTGACAGCTCTAATCTTGATGAGCACAGGTCTTGATGCAGAATCTGCGATCGAACAGATCCGCACGAATCGCGCCGAGATCGCGCTCTTTAATGAAGATTACGTAAAATGGCTGAAAGTTGAAGGTAAGACATTTGTTTCATCTTCTTCATCTCAGCAAGCGGCGTAATGGTGGAATGCCCGTGCAAGAGCTACCAGATTACTTCGACGGAATTATCGAAATTCTCACGAGTTACATCGAGCACAAGGCCGATCATTTCACTCTACAAACGTACGGTGGTGATTACATTAACGGTCCATACGTGCAAGCACTTCAAGAGCACGGCAACATCTTGCTTATCGAGGCAATTAGTAACGAGTTCCTAGTTCCAGAGCTTAATGAACACGGTCAACAGGCCATGGTGTTTATGGGATGGCGCTTTTTCCCTGAGCAATATCTCCCAAACTACACCCAATTTATTGATCAATCACAGCTCTCACCCCGAGAGATTGCAATCAAAATGGCACAAGCGCTTCACTTTGCATACGGCGTGGATGAAACCTTTAGCTTCGAAATTGCACCAAAACTTGATATCACAGAAAAACAAATCAACCGCATTAGTCTAGTCAAAACGAATTAAAAGGAGAGTACATATGTGGATCTTTACAAATACAGGATTTGTCAGCGCAGTTAGCACTGGCACAGAACTCATGGTCAGATCTCGCGACAGAGAGTCACTAGAGCCACTAGTAGAAGTTACCAAAAGTGAAATTATTACTACTCCTTCCAATGACTATCCATATAGAACTATGGTGAGTCATGAAATTTTTTCTCGCTGGGTCGCGCATATGGCCAGCAATATCTCCTACACAAACTTCAAGTCAGAGGTTGCAGCTACCCGAGGGTATGGCTTTGCGCGTCCATTGATGAAAGTATGGTCCGCTATGCACGAGGTTGAAGATCAACAAGCCAGAAAGAGCTAAGGAGAAACTAAAATGGACTTCGAAATAACAGCACAGTCAGTTTGTGGGATGATGGCAAAGGCTATGTTCCGTTTAGATCCCGATGATCTTGCATATCTGTTTGCAACCGGAAAAAATGAACTCTTCTTACGGGATCACCTAGCAACCTTTATGAATAGGCATTTGGGACTCCAAGGAGATGAATTCGTTGGCAGAGAGTGGAAAAAGCATGACCTTACAGTCAATAACGGTCATAGTCTGTATGCAATTGTCGAGGGTAAGTCATACATTCATTATGATGCGGCTAATCCAACGCACCTTGAAAAAGGTAAGAAATCAATCAAAAGAGATATCGAAAAAGACTTAGGAAAGTCAAAAGAGACTTTGCTAAGAAAATCAAAACGCGATTCAAACTGTAAGAAAATATTCACAGCGGTTATGTTTACGGTCGAGATTGAACCAACTTTTGATGAAAGCTTTGGGAACATTACTTATGCCAAGTATCACCGCCAGGGAGGAACCCGCTTTAATGGATATGACAAGCTAGTTGAAGCAGGTCGTGAGAATCTTGAAAAACTTCTAGGAGAGTATGGCAAGGTCCATTCAGTTTTCTTCCCAACGGGCTCATATAAAGGCATGAAGGTCCATGTTGATTTCTTTGCTGTCGAAAGCAAATAAACTTAAGTCTGTATCGCCAGGAAAGGATAATCGATGATATCTAAGGCTGAATATATCTCAGAGAACACTCTGAGGCAGTGCAGGGTGATTCAAGAATTGTATGCACACTTAAAGAAAATAAGACCCGATATGCAATCTGGGCTGTTTTGCACTTCAAATAAAGATGCTTTTGCTATCTCGGAAGATGTGATTACAGGTCGCCTTACAGAACTATTGCGAAATGGTGTTGAGTCCCTGAACTTAGCCTACGAAGATATCTTGAGAATTTCTGAATCTGATTTGGAATCTGTTGAGAATCTCGCGGAATTGGATCTCCCAATTGATGAACTCTTAGAGTTTATTGCTGATTACGATCAGCGCGCGATTCAGTGGAGCTATAGTCTTGAGGATATGCGACGCCCAGAATTCATCGGAATTTTCTGTGCAGAGTGTGACCAAGAAATCGGTGGAGAATTGGATTGTCCAGACTGTATCGAGGAAGAATAATTAGGGTTCTAAGCGGGAAACACAGGTACTAGGAATCACGAATAGTTTGGTTGACACAAAGTTACAAACTTTCCGAGCATCACCATTCCATCTGGTGATGTTGGTTCCATGACAGCTAGATGCGGTGAACGCAAAACAAAGCAAGCCCATTGAGCTCTGGATATCGCAACGTTTAAGCGATTAGGAGATAAGAGAAACTCAATACCTCTTGGTAGATCTTCACTAGAAGAAGTAACCATCGAAACAAAGACAACAGGTGCTTCTTGGCCTTGGAACTTATCTACAGTGCCAACTTTAATCTCATCAAAACCTGCGTGTCTCAAGCGAGATTTTAGATATCGCACCTGAGCGTTATAACCGGTAACTACTAAAATGTCTTTTTGTGTGAGGGGGCGCGGTGTTTCGGGATTTCCCTTTGAATCTACTGAAGTCCACATGCGCGAGAGCAGAACAGGGATTCGAGCAAGAAGCTCATCGGCTTCTTCAATTGAAGTGACTGTATTTCCCACATGTTCAACATCAACAATGTGAATTCCTGGTTCAACCTCTGACAAAGATCTCTTGGTACACCGATCATCTGAATACAATCTGTCCTCATACTGCAGTCTTGAAACCGCTTTTGCGATCTTTGGGTGCAATCTAAAAGTTTTGTCTAAGAAAAATCCCAACTCTGTCGGCATCGTTTTGCGTTGACCAAGCAGGTGAGACAAAACAGACTCATTGACTGGCTCCGGGTGTTGACCCTGACTGACCTGCGGCAATTGTTGTGGATCTCCTAGAAGTAATGCCCGTTTTGCGCTCGAGATTGCTGCCAAAGAATTTGCTAGTGAAAATTGTCCAGCCTCATCAATAACAATCAGATCTAATCCAAGCATTCGAATATCTGGACGGCTAAAAGTCCATACCGTTCCACCAATTAGATATCCGTGCTGAAACATTCCAGATGCCCAAGCTGCGACATCTTCAGAATGATAGACAGGTCGAGACTTTTCAGATTGACCCTTCTTTGCCATTGGAATTGTTGAGTCAAGTTTTGCAACACTGTTCATCAAGTGCTCCACAACTGCATGTGATTGCGCAACGACACCAATTTTCCAACCCTGCTTAACTAAGTTGGCAATCACATGTGCGCCTACATAAGTTTTACCAGTTCCTGGCGGGCCCTGAACAGCAACATAACTACTATCGCTATCCAGCAGGGATAATGTTATGTCTTCGACAGAAGAATTTGAATTGGTCAGTGACCCACTAATCTGACGAGGAGGTCGCTTAAGCAAGACATCACACCACGCAAAATGAGGGAATAGGGCAAGGTCATTGGTTCGTCGATAAAGAACTCCACCACCTAACTCTTCACGTATTACTTTTTCAATAGAAGTTGTTCGAATAGGGGAGCCAGGAAGGATTGCCATAGGCGTGTTTTCCCATGTCCCAGAACTCTTCCTCTCTATTTCCTCAAACGTAACTGTTGATCCATCAATTTCAATAATAGTTCCATCACCGAAACCACGCGTACTTCCTTGGATAGTTTTGAATCCTTCGGGAGCAAATTCATACAACAATTGTGGCATGTGCTCATAATCCAAAATATGAGTTAGATCAACACCATCAGCTTCAACAGTTAAGTACCTACGGTGGTTCTTTTGGCGCCCCGATATTGTCCAAGGTCCTGCCTCTACTTTTGTCGGTACAACAACATCATTGAAAGCATCCATCTCTTCGATATCTTTTAATGCACGGTCAAAGATTGCCCACCAAGCAGGTCTTGCTTCTCGATGATGAAAAGAGATTGCAGCTGATAGCAGAGCTAGTCCTTGTTGCTCTTCGGAACGTTCTAATTTGTCCTGCGGAACTCCTTCAAGAAGTTGCAAAGCAATTGGTTCTTCTCGCTCAACCTCATCTGTTGCATCCCATTTGATTTGAGCAGCCGGGCGCATAGAGGCGATATCAATATCGTTTAAATTAGCCTGCTCACGAATCCAGTCATCTAACTGACGGGTCGAATCAACATCATCCTTGTTGTAACTCTTGATCTCATCAAGAATCCTTAGAAAACCCGCTTCATCACCATCGGCAAGTAGCCCTAACGCTTTCTCAAATTGAATTACGCTTCCTACTGCGTTAGCAACCTCTTTATCACGACTGCCGTCCCAATAAACTTTTTCAATATACTTAATCGACATTGATTCAGTTGAAAATCTAAACGCATTTCTAACAATTGTGTATAGATCAACAAAAACACCTTCGCGCACAAGTCGGTCTACCTCAAACTCCAAAGCACCATGCTTTTGGGCAAGACGCAGCATTGCACTGACTTCATAAGCCGCGTAGTGATATATATGCATGTCAGGGAATTCGCTTCGACGAGTCAATACGTAAGTTATGAACTCTTGAAAAGCAATCTTCTCTCCTTTTGTATCCCTGGCGTCGAAGGTATTAAATTGGTAACCATCTCCAGATTTAATTAAGTATCCAAACATGTACTCAAGTCCATCACCGCTATTGGCAAATGGGTCACCTTCCATGTCAAACCAAATATCTCCATCTGATTTTTCAGGTAACAATCCAAAGGCATCAACATCTCTAACTTCAAAGATTGGCTTTTCCGCACCAAAGCCGCGGAGTTGAATTTTCGCCTGTTCACGTAGACCATTAAAAGTGTCCTTTGAAACCTCACGGGGCAATCGCGGACGTTGGTCATCAGTGGCGTTTGCCATGTCTTGTAAGGTCTTTATTCCATTTGAAACCAGGAGCGCTCTAGTTGAGGACCTAATGCCTTGAATCAGGGACAAATCCTTTGCAGCATGTCGTCCTAAATCACATGACTTAGCCCAGCGGCAGCGCACACAGGACTCTTTTGGTGGAGCCCACAAAGGAGATGGTGCTTCTGTATAGCCATCAACTCTGTCCCTGACTCTCTTCATGAAGAATTCAGCGAGATCAATCAAATCCAAAGCTGGTGCAGACCACTTCTCATCTCCACCAAGCCATAAGTGAACGCGCAGGGGAGTAGCCATCTGCAGTTGCTTCATGATGGATGCATATGCAGCAACCTGAAGTACGGCGGCTCGCTTGGCACTTCTTGCCGACTTTGCATCAACTGGATCATAAACAAAGCGATTCTCAGAATCCCTTAACGGCTTTCCCTCAGAATCTTTATTAAGAATCAGAAAGTCTGCAAAACCCATGAACTGACCTGTGTAGAAGGTTGCCTGATAGATGGTTTCAACACCATCAGCCATCGCCTTCACGGTTTTTTCATATGCCGCCGTTAAAGCTTCATGTGTGAAAGAGGCTTGGCCAATATCTAGAAATGATCCTGCTTCTCGCCGCTGGTTTGCAATCTTTATTTCATGTGCTTTACCTTGCTCAGCTAAGAGTTCAAGCTCTTCACTTTCTTGATTTTCCGGAGCATCAACTAATCCAGTAAGAGTGGACCATTCGAGAGCAAGGCGGTGATTACATTCAAGTTCTGCAATTAAGTCTTTTGGAGAAATTACCCATTCATCGCGGATCTTTTTCACTTAACTACTTCATTCCAACCCTTTTTAATGTTATCGGCAATCATTGCTTCTGCGATCTTTAAAGCTTCCTTTTCATTTGGAGCTAATCGAACTTCACGATCAAGCGGAGATTTTCGAGTTGCAGAGAAATCAGTCCAATGGACAACATATGCAGGATATCCAGCAGATTCTTTATTAGTTTTCCAAAGTACAAGCTTGCGGACATCGACCTTTCCTGTACCTTCCTTTGTCCACACTTGGCGGCGTATGACTTCACTTGCACCCAGCTTGGTTTCCTCTGATTGCTCAGCAACGGGTAGCAAACGAGTTATCTGGTTCCACCCAATATCTTCAACTGTGCAAGTTTTATCGTTACGTAATCGAATCACGGCAGCATTGTGAACAGCAGCGCTATTTGTCCAGCCTGAAGCCTGCCAACCATTGTCACCAAATGTGATTCGCGGATGTTTGATCGGACGTCCCTGGAAGTCCTCTAATTGAAGATCCATACATTTCAGTTCAACAATCACTGTTGGCTGAATCAACTGATACATGACGCCTGAACTTTCGCTGATACGTCTGTAAGAGCTTGGCTTAACCAACGGCTTAAGCTGAAGTAGTAGATCTTTACGGAAAGCAATGTCTCCAACATTTCCGCTTGTTGTTATTGGAATCCAACTTCCATCATCCTTTAAAACGCCAAATAGTAATGAACGGACCATGAGTGAACCATCCGCATCGCGTCGTTCTGTGAATCCTAAAATCACTGCGTCAATCTCTTTTGTGGGCTTGATTTTGTATGAACGACCATCTTGGGCACGTCCAACAAGACCCTCTAAGCCCGCTGCTACAACATCGCGATCGAAAATCTCTGCGACTTCATTGGAGGATGCGGTTGGAACACTTGTAATGGGGAACAAGTTTTTACTTGAGGCAATCTTTGAAATAACTTCGTATCGATCTGAGTAGGGAGTTCCTATTGCAGAAACTTCAGGTGAGGAGACAACATCAAAGATTCCAAACGCTAAACTTGAAGTGTTGGCTTTCTCGCCCCCTGAAAGCGCAGAGGTAACATCTGCGATACGAGTTCGACCTTCGCCAAGCACATGAAGCTCTCCAGCAAAAATAGAAGCTTTATCTAAACCACTTGCGGCCTTCAGTATCTCAATCTCACCGCTGATTGTTCTCCCAGTAGGGGAGACTAGCGTCCACTCGCCGTCGTGCAGCAAAAACCATAGTTCGCCATCAAGTTTTGTCGAAATCAATAGAGGAATTCCGAGTTTACGTTCTATATCTGAAGGTGCAATCAAAACGTAATTTGATGCAACAACTTTTCGATAGGCAATTATTTGACTCATAAGCTCTGAGTTAGAAAATGAGCCTTGAGTTTCGATTGTGGCCTTACCTAATTTAGCCATTATTACTCAGCCTCCTTTTCAGCTTTGGCCGCTGGTTTCTTTAACTCCATCGATGAAAGATGCATAAGCAATACGTAGGTGTCACCTTGGACACGGCCATCAAGGAAACCACGATATGGACTTCCGTTGGATTGCAACACCAGTGGACCCTTTCCACCATCGCCACCACCAAGAAGCATCACAGAATCCTTCTCATCAAGTTCCTTAGCGATTGCGTACAAGAAGTCATAAGTAACACCATCAACATGGCGCAACTGCATGGATCTCTTGATTGCGTACTTCCGAACTAAGTCTGCGCGAGGAATCAACTTACCGGTCCACTTAACTGGAACCTCTTCATTAATATTTGGGGCAATTTCAACAGGTGTACGCCGCTCCACCTCTTTGCCATCTGGCCCGTAAATGATCTCAAGTATTTCTGGGGCACAAAACAATGGCTGACCATCTTTGTCCAGCAGCACCGTGTTTGTGCTATCAATCGTGCGACCAACCATTTCAATGTCAATTTCAGGATCAGCCTCAATTAGCTGTTGCGAATAAGCATCCCCGAACTCTTTGGCTAAGGATTCATGCAGCTTTCCCTCACCTGCAGCGACATATCTCTGGAATGTGACAGGCTTCCCACCTTTTGATGGAATCGTTTTTTCCTTGGCAGGTATTGAAGTTGCTACAACCGTTGCGTCGCGATTTGTCGCATTGGAAATGTGAATTTTCATCGCTTAACTCCTAGAACATTTCGAAATCAAGATCATCGGAAGTGTCGCTATTTGCTTCTTCTGCAACTGAAACAACAGAAGCCAGCCCAACGAATTCATACTGATTCTTCTGACCAATTAAGGCAAAGTATCCATTTTCATTTCCAACCAGAAGGCCAGTCTCTACTTCATAATCTGCTCTTGGATTAAATGGAAAAGTTAAAACAACGCCTGAATCTAGTTCCTTTTTGATTCCTTCTGACAACACCTCTGGCTCTAAAGAATAAGTTGTACCAAATCTCAGATTCAACGCTTCCACGGGGGAAAGTTGTGTAGCTTCAACCTCTTCACCAATCGTGGCTGGGAAAAGTTCTGGTATTGAACCATCGGAATTAATCGCTTCAAGTTCACCTTGTGGTACCCACACGTTTTCAGGTGTGAAATAACCTTGAGCAGTCATTCCGCTCTTAATCAAAAGTGAGCCGTCTTCAAGCAATGATGCTTTTGCACACTCATTGCCTTCGGCATCAAATGGGACCCGCCGACGTTTGCCATAGAGAATCCCGCGGTCGATTGGCTTGTACCCAAATACCGCTGATTCCCCCTTGTAGGTGATATTGATCGTTTTAGCCATGGTTGGAATCTTAGGGATGCCGACTGACATTATCTATAGGCCTTGATTGGTCACCCTTGAACTTGTCAGGGCTGCTGTCTACTGTTTTACCCCTAGGGAAAGGGTTAACAAGTGCCATATTTTGAGTTTATTGGTGAGGATGCTTCGCGTAAATCAGAGCGTGCCGAAAAGTATTGGGAGATCACCCAGGTCGGTAAGAACGTAACTGTTCGATTCGGAAAGATCGGGGCCGATGGCCAGCTAAAGGTAAAAGAGTTCGAAAGTAAAGAAGAAGCTGAAGCTGAAGTCGCCAAACTGATAAAAGAAAAGACCAAAAAGGGTTATATCGAAAAACCTAATCCGCATGCATAAAATTTGTCTTGAGTGTTGAATCAGACCAGGCTTATGAGTACTTCCAATGATTTCGAGAGAACGAACTTATTCATGAGATCACAGGTTCGTTTGGTCAAAAATGAATAAGAATCAACTCTTAAAACTCGCGCAGTCTGGTGACAAAGACGCAAAGTATCAATTGGGGCGCTTGGCCGAAGACGCTGGGCAAGTGGATGAAGCCAAGAAGTGGTTTCATGAAGCCGCTGCAGCTGGAAGTCCGGCAGCGATGAATGCGATAGGTCTATTAGCCCACACCGCAGGAGATTTAGAAAGAGCCAGAAATTGGTATGAGAAAGCCGCAAATAATGGCTACAGCATGGCTCTAAACAATCTGGGAACAATTTCTGAAGACCCTCAAGAAGCGCGGAAATGGTTTGATGCTGGAGTAAAGGCTGGGAACAGTCGGGCTATGTTTAACTTAGGTTTGATCCTCCTGGAATCTGGAGAAGAGGAACAATCTTTAGATCTTTTTCTAAATTCTGCCAAACTCGGAGATTCAAATGCAATGGTGCAACTAGGTTTGATGGCAGAAGAAGTAGATAATCTTCAGGAAGCTAGAAGCTGGTACTTGCGTGCTGCCGAGTTAGAAAACAGTCAAGCCATGTACAACCTTGGAGTACTTGAACATAATTCGGGAGACATTTCTGAAGCCAAGAAATGGTACGAAAGTGCGCTGCAAGATGGGAACTTATGGCCACTAAATAACTTAGGCCGAATAGCAGAAGCTGAAGGCGATGTGACCGAGGCTAATTCCCTCTATATTAGAGCTGCAGAAAACGGCGATCCAACAGCCATGACAAATCTTGGTATTTTCGCAGAAGAATCTGGAAACCTAAGCGAAGCGATCAAGTGGTATGAAGAAGCAGCAGCCTTGGATCAGCCAGATGCAATGTTTCAATTGGGCAATATTTCTTCAAGTACAGGTGATCTAAACAAGGCGCGAACTTGGTGGGAAAGAGCCGCAGCAATTGGACATGAAAGATCAAGCGAAGTATTAGAGCAAAATGAAGAGAACCAAATAAATACGGAATCGGTGGGCGATAGTGATGGCCAAGATGATTTGGAACTAAACGGGTGTCAGAGAGAGGAATGGGTTGAAGTTCTCGAAGCTTTTGTGAATGGGAGCGAAGAAGAACTCGAAGAGATTCAAGACAGCTATCCACGATCTTATGCAGCCTTTGTAAACCTAAGAGAGTTCGGTCTCTTCGAACTTTGGGCCGAGTGGAGTTCAAATCTAGATTTTGGAAGAGGAGAAGATGAGTCGATTCGGGACTTTCTGAACGTCGAATTCCTTCAAGATGAGAATGGGGATGAAGTTGATTTCGACATCGACAGGCAAAAATTATCTGTTCAAGAAGAGTATCTCCCAAGCGCAGAAGATGACCGGTTTGTCTTTAACATTGAAGGGGGCGTATGCGCGATTTCAGGAAAGGCCCCACTACTGTTTCTAGAAAGTGATGTGGAGACAGAATCAAAGATTCTTAGAGATAATTCAGGTATTGACTGTCAGCTACATGAGTCATCAGATGATTGCTATAGCAATAAATGTGAAGCAAATTTAATAACAATTGGTTCAGGCCTCGGAGATGGTTACTATCGAATTGCGGCCTTCAATAATCTATCGGGTGATATTGAATGTGTCATGACTTACTTCTCATACAACTGGGAGCACGTCGAAAGTAAACTCATTCTTGGAGAAGGAACAGTTGGGACCAAAAGTAATGGGACACTGATTGGTAATTTAGAAGATCACATCCCCATTTACTTGGGACAGATCAAGAGTGACGGCAGCCTTAATTTTGGTGACCAATGGGCCTGGAGCGAAGCTGGTCGTGGGGAAGATTTCAAAATTGTCTCTATTTCTGTACCCGCTGATGAGTACCTTGTGTTTGGCTGGATTGAAGCATTGAGCTTGGACCCCAATGGTGTGCGTGTCTTTACTGTTGGTCTATATCGTGGTGAAATGAAGCAACATTACTTAAGTCTCATGGAAGAGTTTCCAGTGATGAAAACTTTCGCAGATGAACACCTAGATTTTGCTCGGAATTT
>JACCDP010258813.1_pt1 | contig 16248 bp, 15 predicted proteins | sample 7445841 | NCBI WGS metagenome assembly JACCDP01 (sample SAMN15323441, study PRJNA562643) | freshwater metagenome | isolation source: river surface water | place: USA:Blue River Watershed | collected 2017-08-17 | reverse complement strand
CCAGCAACACCAGCAACGCCAGCAACGCCAGCGACACCAGCAACGCCAGCAGCGACCCCAGTTACACCAGCAACGCCAGTTACACCTGACACTCCAACCACGCCAGTCACACCGAATACCCCAACTGCTACGCCCGTAGGCAAATGCTATGTACAAAAAATAGATGATAAAAGTTTTGTTTATGGCGTTGATGGAATTGGTAGTGTAGTAAATGTTTCTTGTAGTGGCGATTGTAAACTAATATATGGCACAATTGGATTTTCAGCTTTCACTGATGGTTTTATTTATGAGTGTAATGTTCTAGGATTTGCACTGGGAGGAAATCAAGGATCATTTGGAGTCACACAAGCCATAGTTGCTGATAATCCAAATTTAATTTATAGTTTTTACGCTGGTGGTTTAGATAGTAAACTACTTATAACTGATGTTCCGTTCGGAAAACAAAACAAATATAAAACTATTTATTATGATTCCGAAAATGTAGTAATGAATGCTGATTATAATGACAATAATAGCAAATGGTTAGTTAATTTAATGTATAGTGTTTATTCTGGATATCCTTGTGTGGGTCTTGTTTGTGAAGGATTTTATGCAACTGTAGACAGGCAAACTATCCAAACTTATATCAAAGGAACAGTATATTTAAGTGGGAAAAAAGAATATTCTTATTGGTGTAAGGAGCAGCTGGCTTTTGCTTTAAGAAATGCTACGCCATCTCCATTTGATACTGATTATAAGATTAAAAGGCATGAATTAACTGGTAATGGAGATATTGCTTCGACATATATGGTTTTTCAAAGATTGGAAGATCCTTATTTCCAATGTGAATATAGAGGTTTTGGAAGCAGTGGATCTTTCAAAAATATAACATCAAGCACTCAGAATTACACAAACAACACAATCACTTTTTATACTTCGGCTTGTAGTGTGGGATTTGTTTCGGGTGGAAATTACATTTCAAATGATACAACACAATCATATTCATCTGCTTCTGAAACATATAAAATTAATTTTGCAACAAGATCTACAAGTCTAAAAGCTTCAGCTGATTTGACATCACCTAAAAACAGCCTTACTGGTTGTTCTGGTGACAGAATAAAAGGATATTTTGCAGGAGGGCAAAACACTAATCTGTCAAACACGATTGAAAAAATAAATTATTCTTCAGATACAACAAATATTATTTCATCAACCTTGGATGGTTCCTTGAAAAATCTTTCTTCTCTTTCGGATATGATTGACAGAGGTTATTTCTTGGGAGGTTTGAATGCCAGTGGAGATTTTGTAAGTACAATACAAAATGTTTCATATACGAATGATTCTATTTCATCAAATTTAGGATTCGCACTTGGATTTAAACAAGGGTTTTCAACTACAATATCAGCCACAACATCATTTGGATACATAAGTGGTGGTTGTAACAACCAAATAGTCGATATAACACAAAAAATTTCATACACCAATTCGACAATATCCGAATGCTTGCCAGCAGCATTAAACACTCCTTTGCAGGGAATTTTAGGATTGGATGGCCAAGGAAGAAAAGGGTTTTTGTTATATGGTTCAAATACAACAACCACAAGCAATGCGGTAAAAATCACATTTTTAAATGACATAAGGAGCGTGCTGACTACTGCAAATCTGTCAGATCCAAAAGGCTTCGGTGTTGGTTTGTCTAATAGAGATACTGAAGGTTATAACATTGGCGGCAAACAGAATACGAATTTCAATATTCTAAACTTTAATTATTGTGAAGTATTTGATTATGGATTTGAGACTGCATCGATAGCATCCTCTGCACAATTAACAAGGGGTTTGTCTGATATGGCTGGGGTAAGTCCTTGTCAGCCAATTATTTCTGCTGGACCTTATGGATACGCTTTGGGTGGTATAGGAAATGACCTTATTGATTTAACAGATAAGATAAGTTACTCAACAAATATATGCATGTCATCTTATCCAGCCATATTAAATCAACCTAAAGAATTAATTTCTGGCTTATCTGCTACTTGTGATTTAGGATATGTGGCTGGTGGCCGGTCATCGAATAACACGGCATCTATAGACAAATTTAGTTACAGCGTAGAAGCATTCCAGCCATCAGCAGCAGGTTTGCTTACATCGGCAAGAAACAGTATTTCATCAATATCAAATAATGTTAATTACGGCTATTTTATTGGAGGATTAGTAAGCACGGCAATAAATGGGATTGACAAAATTTCCTATCCAAATGATGTTGTGGAATCTTTGCCTGCTGGTTTGTCTCAAGGCAGATTTGGAAGTTTTTATACCAATAGCTTCAATATCGCCGGTTTCGTTTTGGGAGGCAACACATCATCCACAAACGCCACAAATAGTTGTGAAAAAATAGTATTTTCTACAGATGTTGTAAGCACATCTCCATCTGCACAACTTAATGTGCCAAGAGCATACGGATCAAGTATGACATATGCGGCAAATTTAGGCATAATGTTGGGTGGTATAAACAATTCAACATTCTACAATACATCTGAAAAAATTTCATTTAGTACAGAAACTGTTTCTTTGGTGAGTAGCGCCAATTTATCTTCTAATGGTGCTTATACTTCTGGGATGTCAAACCTGTATGACTCTGGATTTACAACCGGGGGATCTACTTCTTTGACAACATTTTCGAATGTATCCCAGAAGACAATTTTTTCAACTTTGACAACCATCTCTTCAAATGTTTCTGCGTTGGGGACATCAAGAAAGTCACATGCATCTTTGTCGGGTTTTTGTACATTTGATCAAAATAACAGTAGTTATATTTGGTTTAACAATCCTGCAAATACAGGGTTGATTTCTTATCAAAAAATAATACACAACACAGATACATCAACATATGGCATAGCAGAAATTGGATATAATCCAGTGCCTATATCTGATTTCAAAAATATTATTTCTTGTTCCGGAAATCAAAACGATGGATATTTAGTATGTTACACATCTTATGAAGAACAGTCTCTTATTAGATTTTATAAATTTTCATATGCTGATGAAACAGCATCTATAATACCATCGCAAATTAACAGGAGTTATTCTGCATCAGTTTATTCATGCGGTAGTACCGGATATTTTTGTGGTGGTTCAGATCCATTTGAAGAAGGAACATATCTTTCCAATACAGATATTTTGGTTTATGGAAATGATACATTATACTCATCAACTACTGCCGACTTATCCATTCCAAGATATGGCGCAGCCGGTGTTTCTAATGGAAACACTGCCGGATACATTGCTGGCGGTTTTTCAAGAGCTCCACTTAAATTCACAGAAAAAATTACTTTCTCCAGCAATTCTTCATCTGTAGTTTCTTCTGCTGATTTAACTTATGGCAGATATCTGGCAGCAGGTTGTGATGGAGATACTGTCAGAGGTTATGTTGCTGGAGGAGATAGCTCTGGAACTAATTTAAATCAAATCGAATACATCCAATATTCAGTAGAAACATCTTTTGCATCTACAACAGCAATCCTTTCCAAGGCTAGACATAATTTGGCAGGTACATCTGAAAGAAATAGCAAAGGTTATTTTGCAGGTGGTTTCTCTGATGCAAATGTTACAACAACCGACAAATTAAATTTCTTCAATCAAACTACAACTCAAGTTGCATCAGCAGACCTTTTCTTCGACCGTTCTTTTGCATCTGGCATGTCTCCCAACAGATGTTTGGCTATATCAAGCAATTTTTCATATTTGCTGGGTACAAGTAGTCAGTCTGCCAATTCTGACTTAAGCGGCAATAGTCTTGCATTTGATTTCGGATCGGAAACATTTGCTAATTCAGTTTCATCTTTAATTTTTAACAACTCACAGCTTTATCTTGATAATTCGCCAGTCAATTCAATCAACAGCATAAGCAATGGTCAGAAAGGTATCGCACAATGGTACAGTTGTACTGCAAATATCCATGATGAATTCAACGGTGCAAATGATGTATGTGTGGGAGAACATTCGGAATTCAATTCAATTAGTCTAAGCACAGGAACAGCAAGTTATTTGTTCGCAAATAATCAATCTCTTGGTGGCAGTGTGGTTTCTTTGGATGGAGATTTAGCAAAAGGATACTTTACTGCTGGAGGTTCTAATGATTTATATTCCGGTACTGCAAAAATCAATTTGTTAACTTCTCGTTTCGCTTATAGCACCAACGCTATATCTTACGCCGGTAATGCCAACTTAAATGTGAGAGCAAATGGAAGAAGCGGAATAAGTGGCAATACAGCAAGATCTTATATTACAGGTGGTTACAACTTTTTAAATACAGGAATATATGAGCCATATTTTGGTTGTGTAAATCCAATATTCACTAATATTACAGAAACAATATCTCACGCAAGCGACACATCTAGCGTTTTGCTACCTATTATTTTACAGCAGCCACAAGCTAAAAGTTTGGCTTTATCACAAAACAATGTTAGATCGTTTTTGGCTTGTGGTCAGAAATTAGAGTTTGGAGGATTTGACAACATAGCAAATACATGCAAGCCTGTAACAATATCGATTGTAGCTAATACAGAAATTTTAAATTTTGCAGTAGAGGCATTTTCTTTCAATACAACATCAAATCTCGAAAATCCACAAGCTACAGCAGGTATGGATAACAGATTTTCAAAAGGATATTATGTAAATGGCCAAGTAGGCGCAGGATTGTCTGTGCAACTACAATCAATAAATTATGCAAATGGTGTATCCAGCAGTATAACATCAGAAATCGGAGATTTCTTCAGCGGTAATCTTTTCCCGCAAACTGCTGTGAATGCATATAACTATTATTTCAACGACATTCCTGTTACTGATGAAGTGACATCATCATTCCCAACAGGCAGCATAAGTGTGATCAATGAAGCTGTCGCAAGCAAATTTGTATATGCAACTGAAACTTGGAACCAAACTGCAATAAGCGATATATTTGTTGGTTCTGGAAGAGGCTGGGGAAGCAGTTCTCCATATGATGGATCAAAAAATCCAGCTTACTTATCCGGGAATTCTGTCAAAGGTTACATAGAACAAACCAAAATAACTTATTCAACAGAAGTAAGTAGTAAAATTTCATCTAATATTACAAGTTTCGTTTACAATATAGCAGGTTTTTCAAATGGCGATACTACGGGTTACATAACAGAATGTGGAGGAATATATGGATCTAATTCGGCACAAAATTATGTAAAAGTTACAAATGCTCCAATTTCAAAAGTAACATACAGCAGCGATACTCCTTCTGCATTTTCTGGCACAATCCCGGTTTCAAATGATGCATTCCTCAGCGGTTTTGCTACATTATCTTATGCTCTAAACAAAGCGATGGTAATAGGCGTTGCAAGGGCAACAAGCAACACAGTGATTCCTGTGGCACAATTTGAATATGCGACAGAAACCGCATCCACTGTTAATCTCACAGGCACTACAACATGGAATAACTTTGCAACAGGATTCAAAGGCAGGCCATTAACAACACAATTCGACGGCATAGCTGCTGGCTACATAAAAGCTTACAACACAACTACTTATGATAATAGCGAATTGTATAAAAACACATTCTTAAGTAGCAGCGTCACGAAAATAAATTATAGTAATAATACTTATTCGGTTTTGAATTACACTCAGCCGGAAATAGGAGATGGTGGAGGAGATTTCGAGAACAGAGATGTTTGTGGCTATGGATCTACTGCTCCAGTAAATATAAAATGCATAATAAACAACGCTGAAACTACATGTCAAAGATCATTGCCTCAAATTTTCAAGTTTAATTACGCAACTGAAACTTTTTCTGCCATTACCCCTGACATTTATTTGAACCCAGTTAAATATTTGAATGAACCGATTGGCAGCACCTATTGTGGCTTGTCGCCATATCCATTGGAAACAGCGGTTTTTTCATTCCAAGACGAAAGTGTTCCAACATTTAGCATGGCTGGATTACAGGACAAGTATTATGTTATCAAATTGAAAAATGGCAAAAATGTAATTATCAATCTGGATGATTATCCACATTCTAATTACTATGCTGGCCCGTTTAAATCCTATGAAGACGCTTCTAAATTCCTTGAAAATCAAAAGCATGATGTAGAGATTTCTCAAGATATTGGATATCATGTTGTGACCAATAGTGGCTACGGTAATAATATTTCAAAGAAAATAATTCAAAATAGTTTGCCTAATTTAGAAATATCTACGACCAACAAAGGCTCAAAAGATACAGGATCAGTATCTTATGGTTTGCCACAAATATACCATTCCGGCATGGAATCCAGCGAGATAGAGAACGAAGTTTGGGAAAAAGCTGCAAAATCTACTTTGCCTAATCTTGAAGCTAAGGTAAAAATTATTCCGGCTGATTCATCTGTTAATATTGACAAAGATGAACTTATTGGAGAATAAATGAATTCAAGCAAAGTTGGTGTACGCACATTTGATGTAGCAAATTATCTTACAGAAGATAAAGTGCAGATAGTGATTAAAAAACATGCCAACAGAAACGAGTATTTCAAAGTTGACAATTATTGGGTCAGAAATTTCAACAGGCAGCATGTTGCTGCGACTGATATAAATGTTTTATACACAGAAGAAGAAACAAAAGAATTAATCTCCAATGAAGTAAGGAACGCAAAATTAAATTTGCCAAACATAGCTGATGAAGCTTTATCATATAAAAAATTAATTGTCGTTTCGGATGGATATGATTTCAATCAACACGCTGAAATATTCAAAAAACTTTCTCCAGACACATGCATGATCACGGTGAACCAAGCACAAAGATTATGGAGCACCACAGCTTTTCCCACTTTTTATTTGTCGGTTACAACAGGGGAGAATGCAGCTTCTTTTTTGTCAGAAAAACAATTTCCCAAACTTATTGCAAGCAGGAGAACAAATCATCATTTTCTATGTCACTACAAGAATTTAATTTATTTTTACGATCCAGTACCTGACGAAACTTATCAGAGCAGATGTGCAAAAGAATCTCTGTTGTTGATTGATGATTATAGAAATCCAATTTGCGCCTGCGTTGGTCTTGCTAATCATTTCAAAGTAAGGTCTTTGTATCTTGCTTTTTGTTCTCATGCATTTACTGAGGAAAGGCCGGGAACAGTCAAAATTGAAGATGGAATTTATCAGTACCCACAACAAGTTTTGGCAGATAAATTGGTGGATGCAAACTTATTTTGGTTGAAGGCAGCAAATCCAGCAATTCAAATTTATCATACTGGCATAAAAAAATCATTTATGTTCGCTAGATATTTAGAGAAAGATTTATTTCAAAAAGCGTTATACCTATGAGCAATAGAAAGCCAAACCTGTGGTCACCATCATTCATGAATGAATTCAAAAAATGGATGGCAGATCATGAAAACAAAGCCAACGAAATTTCCGTAGGGAAACATGTTGGCACCAATTTAGATTTGAAACATCTTATTGAGAGGATTGAATGCGTTGAGCTAGAGGGTAATTCAGTTTCTCTTGCCAAGCATTTTCTCAAAAAAGGTGGTATAGTGCATGAGACAACAAATCAACAAGTATTTATAAAAACAAAAAAGGGCAGTTTTTACCTGCCCAAAGTTGATGTTTACGAAACTGACCTTTGATCATTTAATTAATTTTGGTGGCACCTTAATATTATGAGGCGTAGACATAGGCGTAGGACATCCTGCATCTTCTAGCGCCTTGTGATATCCTTTTTCATATTCCTCATTTGCAAGCTTGTCTGCCTCTTCAAGACCTGAATGAAGCCCTTTATGAAAGGCAGCTTGAGACAACAAACTTAAGAAACTATAATTTTTATCGATATCACCACTATATTTATTTCCTATTTCAATGATGTTATCAATCTGATCTTCAGTAAGTTTTACCGGAGAAGATTGCATCATCAAAATTGCATCAATTTTGCCATCAACTTTACCGGATTGCCTAGCTTGATCCAGATCTTTGTTGGAGAATTGCATGAGATCCAAAGATTTTTCAAAATCTGGTATCTCTTGTTTTTGAATTTCAACAATATTAGTTTTTCCAACTTGTTTGGATGAACTATATTGTTGATAAAACTGAACCATGTTCAGCCCGAAGGAAATAGAAACACAAAGCAATAGCCAGTTGAAAAGCTTCATGATCTCTCCTTACTTTTTGTCTGTAGATTTTACTGCTTTATCACCTTCTTGTTTGTTTTGTGATTCCACAAGTTTTGTTTGATTGTTGATGAATTCTTTCAAGGTTGTTTTAAAATCCTCTTTGCTTTCAAGAATGTTGTTGATGCTCTGAAGGTAGTCAGCACGGCCTTTGGCAAGACCAGCAGCAAATCCTTTCTCGTATTCCATTTCGCCTACAAATTTTGATTGTTCCAAGCCTCTTTCATATCCGCCGTGCCAAACTGCGCTGTATTCGTTGTCTTGAGGTGCAGCACGATAGGCGACAGAGAGAATTCCCTCAAGCCTTCCTGTTTGTTTTGCATTTTCTACCGTGTTGTTTCGAACGCTATCCATATAACCCAAGATAACTTCATTAAGAGCATCTTGGTTGATGCGACTTCTGTCTCTGTTTACTTCATTTAAAAAAGATTGTTTGTCTTTCTGAAAGTACTGAAGAATATTGATGCCAACAGATGCAGTCAAAGCGATTCCTACACCGGCTCCGATGATCCTAGTCAATCGCATGATAAAACCCTCATGGATAGTTCTTTGAAATGGAACCCACAATAACATTAAGTATCAGAAAATTTCTTTCGTTGCAACATTGTTTTTGGTTTTTCGTAGGAAATTGTTGTTAGGGGCTGATTGCCTGTAAAAAACTTGGGAGCCATATGTCTTGGAAGGTTGTCGTATCTTCTGGCAGATAATTGATTACGAAAATCTGTAAAGTCTGAAAAATCTTCAATAAGAAGTTCCCACATCATTTTTCTATCAAGGTAATAGTTTTCGAGTAAGAATTTTTGTTCAGCGGTTAACTTAAGAGATTCTATATTGTGAACTCTTACCAAATTGCTTTTGTTTTGCGAATTGTTGAAAACTCCCAATAGTTCTACAGCCTTTTTGTCCCTACGAGCCAAATACAGGTATTGCATCTATTTCCTTTCAAGAAGAATTTTAAAAAGTTCTTCCAATAAAATTTCTCTGAACACATTTTCTTCGCCAAATGAATTTGCGAACTCATTTAATGATTGTTCTGTACTTTTTAAAATATCTTCTGGAGAGGGTTTTTCACTTATGGTTTCCATAAATTTTCTTTCAAAAATCATGAATAATTTTGCGATAATCTATTCTGGCACAGATTTGAATATTGCTGCCAAGATGGTTGCTTTGAAGTCAAACATCTTGAAAACATATTCAAAAGTGAATCTATGGTATGTATTTAATTCTGAAATTAAATCGCACTTTAATAAATTTCCCTTGGTGATAGATTTTCAAACATATGAAGAATATAAAAACAACTTTGTCAAAATATGCAAATTGGAATCCAATACCAAATCAGACTGCGTCGAAGATTTTTGTATGGAAAATGATGTGAATATGTTTATATGTAATTCTAAAAAATCACTAAACAAGAATGTGGCTTTGATAACAACAAATATCAAAAAAGAATATATAAGTAAATGTCAATTTAAATATCCCGCCAGTCTTATGATAAATCCCAATCTTCAAGAAGACTGTAATTTATTTGACACAGTTATAGGAAAAGAATCGTTTGATATCATAGCTTGCGGAGCTTTAGGTAAGAAAGTTTATATTTTGGAACCACAATTAGGATTTAATTCGTTCCAAAAAATGTTCCCCGATTCGGAATTATTTGAATGCATGAACGATAGATAGCAATAGATATTTCGCCAAGGAGTAAACATGAGTGTATTTCAGGTTCAACTTAATAACTCTAAGCAAGGCCTTTTAGATGTTGATCCAGCTACTGGAGCACAGGAAAATCCTTCTATACAGAGAACAATTTATGTCGCCGGTCCTAACAAAATTAATCGTGAACTTGCCGATGGAGCAACTTTTACTGATTGTAACTATTGGAAGCGATTTGCTTATCCTCAAGTACCTCTTGACCAAGCTATCGTAACAGTACTTAGCGATGATGGCAGCATTTACTCTGATGTTGCATCCGAAAATACCTTCCCTGCCGTTTATAGCACAACTTGTGCAGCAGGCAGTAGCTACGCAGCAAACACCATAGACATCATTGGTGATACTGGCAGCTATGCAGTTTTCACACAACTAAAGAACACTAGCTCTGACGATGTAACCGTTAAGCTAAACGGGCTATCCACAGCAGTATTCACTCTTGATGGCAACACCACTCAGATTTTCAATAACGGCGATCTAACACTAACCTCGATTGCCTTCGCTAATGCGACCGGAAATCCAGTGACCGTTGAAACGATTCTAAGTGTCAAATCAGTTTGCAACAGCTAAGTTCCTTATTAATCCTACATTAAAAAAAAGGGGAAGATTAATTCTTCCCCTTTTTTATTTGCCAAACAATTATTCTTTTATAACCATGCAGAAGTTTTTTCAGAAAAACCAAGAAAATTACAGCATCAGCCTCAAGCATTTTAATAAAATAAAAAACAAAATATGCATACTAAGGACTTGTGGAGGATTGGGCGACATAGTAAACATGCGTATGATATTTGAAGACATTAAAAGTCTTTATCCTGCATTTGAGATAACTTGGGCTGTTCCGAGCATATATTTCCCAGCTGCCCAAGATCATCCTTATGTTGATGAAGTGATACATTATGGCGAATTAGATAGAAATAACTATTTGCAAATTTATAATCTTACAAATGCCTGCACAAGATACGAATGGGCAAAAGGAATAAATAATGATAAAAATAGAGCGGACATATGGGCAGAACATATTGGGATAAAGTTGCATCAACATAGAACGCATATGCCATCATTTGCATCTGAATTCGAAAACATTAAATCTAAATTGAAATTATTAGGTTGGGACGGACAAAAAAAGCTTATAAGTTTTGCACCTGTATCCGCTCTTTCGGTCAAGAATTTGACACAACAGCAAGTTGAATTTATTAGAAATATAACGAAAGACTTTTTTCTGGTGATAGTTCATTCATATCCAATTTTAGACTGGGTACATCTTGGAATTCCCATGATGACAGGAATGCCTTTAAAAGAAGCTCTGGCAACAATACAATTTTGCGACATGAGCATTTGTACTGACACTGGGTTAATGCATGTGGCTGGAGCATATGGCAAACCAACAATGTCTATATTTTCTTATACTAACGGTTACAACATAGCAAAATACTATCAAAGCGTAAATGTTGTGCAAAAACATATCAAAGATAAAACATCTTCATGCGGACCATGTAATAATTATCACAACTGTACTGAATCAGACAATCCAAATAGTAAACCATGCATGACAACTATCGGCCCTGAAATGCTGCAAAAAGGCTGGGATAAACTACGAGAAAATTACGCCAAATATATAAATAACAAGTCCACTACACTACTATAAATTTAACATGGCACAGCTTATAAAACCCGGTGATGTAAAGGTAATTACCAAAGATGGTCAAATAACAGTTCAGTTGCAAATCGATTTGAATATTAATTTGAACCAAACTGGAAGTGTTACCGTCTCGTCAGATGGTCAGATAAAAAGCAATTCCAAAAACGAACAGGTAGAGGAAGATACGGCATGGGCCATACCAGATTTTGGAAATACAAAAAAGATCAAATTTGGAAAGTAAGAAAGGTAAATTATGAATAAATTTATTGGATATGATGCCGGAACTTATACTGCCGTATGCTGCAAAAGAGATAAAGATAATAATTTCGTATACAAAAAAGAAATCAATGCTTTCCTAGAATTGCCTTTGGAAAACCGATTTGTATTTAACATGATGAAACAGGCTGGTGTGCCTCTTATTGAGAGAGAAAATGTTGCTTACGCTTTGGGAGAGGCAGCAGTCAATATGGCGTACACTTTGCCAACTCTTGAGCTTAAAAGACCCATGAAAGATGGTTGCGTTAATCCCAAAGAAAGAGATGCATTCCAGATTATGAGCATCATGGCACATAGTCTTATTGATCCCGTGGAAAAAGACGGAGCCAAGCTTTATTACAGCGTTCCAGCAAATGCAATAAATCAAGAAACAGATGCTGATTATCACTCCAAGGTGCTTGAAGCAATATTCAAGAGCTATGAGTCTGATGATGGCAATAAGGTCGAACCAAAGCCGATTAATGAGGCTCTTGCTGTTGTGTACGCCGAACTAGGAAAGAAAGCATTTACTGGAGTAGGTGTATCCTGTGGCGCAGGAATGGTTAATGTTTGTTATGCCATGTATGGCAACCCTATATTTCAATTTGCCATTGTAAATTCAGGAGACTGGATTGACAAGCAGGCCGCAAAAGCGACTGGCGAAAGCCCGACTTTTATCAACAAAGAAAAAACCAAAGTAGACTTGGCCAAGACACCAGAAACCTTGGTGGAAAGAGCCATCATTACCCAATATCGTCTTATGATCGAAAAAACTATCGCTGGAATAAAAGAAGGCTTGGCCACATCTAACAAAGCTGTAAAAGCAGAGAATCCTGTAGACTTCGTCGTAGCTGGTGGAACATCTATGGCTAAAGGTTTTACAGATATTTTCTCAGAGTCTCTAAAGACCGCTAAGCTTTCCATTCCGGTCGGTGAGGTTATTAGACCAGCAGAACCATTGTTCAGTGTAGCTAAAGGCTGCTTGATAGCTGCGGAAGCTGCTGGTTAAAGAAACGATGAAAGGTAATTAGAATGTCAAAAGATATGGTAGCAAGAAATGTTCACGATTTGGGTGTGGCTGCATATATTCTTATGCAGGCGTACCAGTTAGGTGGACGAAAAGATAAAACATTTATTTTCAATGTTCACAAAGATAAGTTGGTAGAGTTTGAAGATTTAAAAACTTCATACCTATTCAGCGAATTTCATTATTTTGATCATTGTTTGATGGGTTTAAAAAAATTAGAAGAATATCCTTTTGGTATAAATTCCAATAAGTTTGTTACAGATTTAGGCGCTGCTGCTTTTTTGCTTATGCATAAATTCAAGTTAATTGGCAAAAAAGGACGAGCTTTTTATTTCGACATTAACAGCAAAGATGAAGATAAGCAATTCGATGAATTAAATTTGCAATACACGACATCGGAATTTCATGATTTTGATTCAAAATTAATGTCATTGAAAAAAATTGGTGAATTTGTCCGCTAATAAATAAATACAATATGGATAAAAATAAACAGGTCACACAATATATCAGAGAAGCAGACGAAGGTGTGGCAACAACACCAGTTGCCACACCAAGTTTGATATCAATTGATGATATCAAAAAGATTAAGGAAGAACTAAAAAAACTTGTTGATTCTCATATTGTAAATCTTAAATTGTCTCTGGTAAGACCTCCTACGACAAAAAGGGGATTCTTCAACACTATTAAGAGGTGGTGGTCTAACATATGGCACGGACCATACAACAGAGCCAAAAATCCATATTACTACCAAAATCTTCTTGGTTCACTTGGAGATAAGAATGAGTCATATATTCCTTTGGAACACTATAAACTTCTGAAAAAACATAGCAATAGGCTAGAAGAGGCTGTAGATGTTGGAGGAACTGTCAGTAACATTAGGTTGGTGACAATGATTGATCAATGGACTATAGAACTCAAAAAGGCTTTGGACGAGTTGATTGACAACTGTATCAGTGGAAAAGGCTGTTCATTAAAATCTCTTACTCCTCCAGTAGAAATTAAAGAAAGAATTCCTGCATCATCTCCTACTGTTGAAGAGCCATTACCAGCTGGCAAGGACGGCTCACCACGGTCTACTGCTGAAATGCCCGACCCACCTGCTTCTGGTTTACCTAAACCAGCCACGATGAACAAAACACAACTTGATATAGAAAACATTCTTGCAAAACTTGAAAGCATGGGTGGTCAAGCCAAGGAATTAGTAAAGCAGTTCAAAGATGCTGATAAGGGCACAAATCTAAGAAGAATTAAAAACAGATTAGATCAAGCTCATAAAACTTTCGTAAGCAATCCCGCATTGTTGAACAGAAAAAATTATGCTGATAGCTTGTTGGATATCATTATTGAATCCACTGACAATATTGAATATTTCAAATCCTTGGAAGAGTACAAAGAATCTCCAAAATTGTCTTTTGACAAAGACACAACTTTTTACGAAAAAACACTAACCGTACTTGAAAAGCTAAGATCCTGAAATGAATTGTTGAAATTCGTCTATGGATTCAGGTGGTTTTATATTGTCATTCCCTAATTGTTCTGCTTCAACAAAAACATCAAGTTTTTGTGGTATTTTAGTTTTTTGTACAGGTTCTGGTTCTGGAGGTGGTTGCAAAACCTCATTGTTTTGCGGTTCTTCTGAACTTTCAGATACTACTTGTTCCTCTGCTATTGATAATATTTTGTCATAAAAAATAAAACTCATGCATTTGCTAGCAGGATGTTCATACCAACATCCAGATTCATCTAATTTAATTAATTTTCCTACAAAATAATTTATAGATTGTTCTTCATTAAATTCTCTATTCATTTTAGGAACAAAGAATGTAACAATTTTGTTTTGAAAATATTCCAAACTTCTGAGTTGCTTATCTGACAGCATATGGCGTTTCACTTTCTAGTTCTTTTTCACTTTTTTCGATGTAAGCTTTCATTATCTTAGCGTTATATTTGCACAAAAGTTCATTCCAGTCTTTGCAGTCGGCTGGAGGCGATACAGTTGTCATTCTCTTGATTTGACTAATCGAGCAATAAGCATTTAATTTTGAAAGCATAGAATTAATTGCAGACTGCCCTGCCGCATCTGCATCAAGTGCTAAACAAACTTTGTACTGACTAAGATATGAAGCTTGTTTATCACTCAGATTTTTACCACCACAAGCAACGCCAACAAGCCCTGCCTGCGACAAAGACATGGCATCAAATTCACCTTCGCATAAAAATATTTTCTCGCCGGGATTCGGATAAGATGTAAAAAACAACACATCCTCTTTGCCAACTCCCACATCTTTTTCAGGACCACGATATCTAAGTTCGTGATCAACGATTGTTCTGCCATTGAAGTAAATCAATTTATTATCTGGGGAGTAATAAGGAATAATGATGCGACCATAATATTTCCCGCCTGTACAGAAATACAAACCTTGGGTGGTAAGTTTTCTATTAGAAAGATAATTTTTGCATTTTTGATACCAGTTTTCAGGACATTTATCAATCAATGATGTATTGGGAGGCAAAGTTAAAACTTTCCAGTTAGTTTTACCCAAAAGTTCCGTGAAATTTTCGTCCTGAATTTCATCGTCAAAATCGATGCTTTCAATTGGTTTGCCCGAAGTATTCTTTAACTTCAGGGTATTCAAAGCGGTTTTCAAATCGCACTTGTCTACCAACATGACAAGACCGATTAATGTGCCCTTTTTTTCTGATTTCCAGCAATGATAAACCCCACTTGATACTTTTCCTTTGCCCCCTGAAGGATTGCAGTACAAGTGATGTTTTTTATCTGATTCTGCAAAAATAGAATTAATTCTTACTTCTTGGCCCGTGACTTTAACGCTGTCAAAACGACTTTCAGCCCAATCCACAAAGGTGTCAAAATCAACAGCCATGATTTTCTCCCTTATCCCATTATAATTACAATAATGTAAATCTGCAACTGCAATTAATACTATAATTCAACATGAGAATAGATCATTTAAGCGTCAGTAGGACACAATGTTTTGATCAATGCCAACAACAGTACAAGTATCGATATCATCTGAAGGTTGTTTCAGACAAACCAGAACAAATATATTTTATGTATGGCAAGCTGGTTCACAAAGCCGCTGAAATGTATGTCATCGAGAAAGGTGCAAGGCCGATACAGGAAATAGGAAAAAAACTTCTGTCTGGAGAGATAGAGTTTGAAGGAACGGCAAATTTGTCTAGGCTTAATACTGAGTATCACAACAAATTTTGGACACATCTTGCCAACATACAAAAACTAACTGATAAAGTCGGTTTTGACGGAGAAACTGAATTTAAAATTGAATACGACCTTGATCCACCCAATAAAAAGATTTTGCTGGGATTCATCGATAGATTAATTATAAAAAATGACACAGCCTTGATAATCGATTACAAAACTAGCAAAGATAATGCATGGAGAAAAAACAAACATACAATAAAACAAGACTTGCAAATGAATGCATATGCTTTTG
>JACCDP010185055.1_pt1 | contig 16251 bp, 10 predicted proteins | sample 7445841 | NCBI WGS metagenome assembly JACCDP01 (sample SAMN15323441, study PRJNA562643) | freshwater metagenome | isolation source: river surface water | place: USA:Blue River Watershed | collected 2017-08-17 | reverse complement strand
GCGCGCCTCCGGCACCAGCTCCTCGAGCTTCTGGCGCCGGTTCTCGATGGTCTCGACCTCGTTGTGCAGGAAGTAGACCTGGCCGCCGCGCTTCAACTCGCGCAGCACGGCCTCGCGGATGGTGCCGCTGCTCTCGGCGCGCACAAAGGTCTTGATCGCCAGGCGGCGCTGCGGCGCGGTGGCGATGACCGACAGATCGCGCAGGCCTTCCAGCGCCATGCCGAGCGTGCGGGGGATGGGCGTGGCGGTGAGCGTCAGCACGTCGACCTCGGCGCGCATGGCCTTCATGGCCTCCTTGTGGCGCACACCGAAGCGGTGTTCCTCGTCGATGACCAAGAGGCCCAGACGGTTGAACTTGACCTCGGACGACAGCAGCTTGTGTGTGCCGACGACGATGTCGATGGTGCCGTCGGCGATGCCTTCCATCGCCGCCTTGATCTCCTTGGCCGAGCGGAAGCGGCTCATCTCCGCGACCTTGACCGGCCAGGCGCCGAAGCGGTCGGCGATGTTCTGGTAGTGCTGCTCGGCCAGCAGCGTGGTGGGGGCCAGGATGGCCACCTGCTTGCCGCCCATCACCGCGACGAACGCCGCGCGCAGCGCCACCTCGGTCTTGCCGAAGCCCACGTCGCCGCAGACGAGGCGGTCCATGGGCTTGGGCGAAATCATGTCCTGGATGACCGCGTGGATGGCGGCGCGCTGGTCGGGCGTTTCCTCGAAGCCGAAGCTCGCGGCGAAGGCTTCGTAGTCGTGGCCCGAGTAGCGGAAGGCATGGCCCTCGCGGGCGGCGCGGCGGGCGTAAAGGTTCAGCAGCTCGGCGGCCGTGTCGCGCACCTGCTCGGCGGCCTTGCGCTTGGCCTTTTCCCACTGGCCCGAGCCCAGCTTGTGCAGCGGTGCTTCTTCCGGGCTCACGCCCGTGTAGCGGCCGATCAGGTGCAGCTGCGACACGGGCACGTACAGCGTCGCCTTGTCGGCGTATTCCAGGTGCAGGAACTCGCTCTTCTGGCCGTCGCCCACGTCGATGTTGACCAGGCCGCAGTAGCGCCCGATGCCGTGGTTGATGTGCACGACGGGGTCGCCCACCTTCAGCTCGGACAGATCCTTGATCAGCGCGTTGACGTCGCTGACCTGCTCCTGCTTGCGGCGCCGGCGCGTCGTCGGCGTCGTCGCGAACAGCTCGGTCTCGGTGATGAGCTGGACCGGGCGCTCCGTATCGACCCAGAAGAAGCCGGCCGCCAGCGGCGCCGCCGTGATCGCGTATTTCTCGTCACCCGCCCAGAACTCGGCCAGGTCCTTCACCGACGGCGGGTCGATCTTGCTGTCGCGCAACTGCTCCAGCAGGCTCTCGCGCCGGCCTTCGCTTTCGGCCACCAGCAGCACGCGGTGCGGCGTGCTCTTCAGGTGCGCCTCCAGCCGCGCCATGGGCTCCTGCGTGCCGCGCTCGACGCTGACGTCGGGCAGCGGGCGGGCGAAGTCCACCGGCTCGGCACCGCGCACGGACAGCACGGCGTGCGGCTTGGTCAGACCGAAGAAGTCCTCGGCCGTCAGAAAGATGTCTTGCGGCGGCAGCAGCGGCCGCTCGGGGTCGTGCTGCAGGAAGCGGTGGCGCTCCTTGGTGTCGGTCCAGAAGCGCTGGATGGCCTCATCCACCTCGCCGTGCAGGGCCAGGCCCGCCTCGGCACCGAGATAGTCGAACACCGTCGCGGTCTGCTCGAAGAAGATCGGCAGGTAGTACTCGATGCCGCCCGACGCGATGCCCTCGCCGATGTCGCGGTAGAGGCGCGATTTGGTCGGGTCGCCGTCCATCTTCTCGCGCCAGCGGTTGCGGAAGGCCTTGCGCGCGGCCTCGTCCATCGGGAACTCGCGGCCCGGCAGCAGGCGCACCTCGGGCACGGGGTAGAGGCTGCGCTGGCTGTCGGGGTCGAACACGCGGATGGAGTCCACCTCGTCGCCGAACAAGTCCACGCGGTAGGGCACGGTGGAGCCCATCGGGAAAAGGTCGATGAGGCCGCCGCGCACCGCGTACTCGCCGGGCTGAACGACCTGGCTCACGTTCGTGTAGCCGGCCAGCGTGAGCTGCGAGCGCAGTGAGGCTTCGTCGAGGCGCTGCTTCTGCTTGAAGTTGAAGGTGGTGCCGGCCAGGAAGCTGGGCGGCGCCAGGCGCGCGAGGGCCGTCGAGGCCGGCATCAGCACGACGTCGATGCTTTTCGTCTTCTTGCTCTGCAGCAGCTCCCACAAGGTGGCGAGCCGCTCGGAGATCAGGTCCTGGTGGGGGCTGAAGCTGTCGTAGGGCAGGGTCTCCCAGTCCGGGAACACGGCCACCTTGAGCTCCGGCGCGAAGAACTTCAGCTCGTCCTCCAGCCGCTGCGTGTCGCCCGGCTCGGCGGTGAACACGGCCGCCAGGCGGCCGGCGTCGCGCTGCTGCTGCACGAAGCGGGCGAGCAAGAGGGCGTCGGCCGAACCCAGCGGGCGGGGGTGGGTGAACTTCTTGCCGGGTTGAACCACCGGCAGCGAGGACAGCGTCATGAGGACCTACAAACGACAACAGCCCCGAAACGGGGCGGGGGCCTGTGTGCCACGCGGCCTTTCGGCGCCCGGCGGCTCGCTGGGTGGGCGGCCGGCGGTCGTGGCGTTAACGAGCACGTGAATTTTAGGGACGCCATGGCCTTTGGCCGATGGTCAGGGGTATGGCTAGCATCTCGACTCTTCACACCGGAGATTTCATGCGCCGTCGCCACGCCCTGAGCCTGCTTGCCACATCCCTGGCCCTGAGCCTGCCCGCGCGGGCCGCACCCAGCGAGGGCGAGCGCTTCCATCAGTGGCTGGACGCCCAGTGGGAGCTGACCTTGCAGCGCCAGCCCATCCTGGCCACGTCGCTGGGCGACCCGCGCTACAACGACCGCTTCGTCGACGAGACGACGGCCGCTCACCGCGCGCAGACCCGCCGTGAGCTGCAGCAGCAGCTCAAAGAGCTGGCGGGTTTCGACAAGGCCAGGCTTTCGGCCAAGGACCGCGTGTCTTACAGCATCCTGAAGCTGGACCTGGAGCAGGACCTCGCCGGCCAGCGCTTCCCCGACTGGATGCAGCCCATCAGCCAGATCGGCGGCATGCCCAGCTTCCTCGCGCAGATGGGCAGTGGGCAGTCCATCCAGCCGTTTCGCAGTACCAAGGACTACGACGACTGGCTCAAGCGCCTGGCGTTGGCGGTGCCCAGCTTCGACGGCACCATCGCGAACATGCGCGCCGGGATGAAGGCCGGCGTGACCCAGCCCCGCGCCGTCATGGACAAGGTGTTGCCGCAGTTGCAGGCGCTGGCGGTGACCGACCCCGAGAAGAGCCTCTTCTGGGGGCCGATCAAGGCCTTCCCGGAGGCCGTGCCCGCCGCTGACCGCGAGCGCATCACGGCGGCCATGCGCGAGCTGCTGTCCACGCGGGTGCTGCCGGCCTACGCGCGGCTGCTGAGCTTTGTGCGCGACGACTACCTGCCCAAGGCCCGCGCGAGCACGGCGTGGTCGGCGCTGCCCGACGGCAAGGCCTGGTACGCCTACCGCGTGCAGCAGTCGACGACGCTGAAGCTGACGGCCGACGAGATCCACGCGCTGGGCCGCAAGGAAGTGCAGCGCATCCTCGGCGAGATGGAAGGGGTGCGGCGCCAGGTCGGGTTCGAGGGCGACCTGAAGGCCTTCTTCAAATACCTGCAGGACGACCCCAAGTTCTACTTCACGCAGGCCGAGGACCTGCTGGCCGGCTACCGCACGCTGCAGAAGAAGATCAACGGCCTGACGCCCAAGCTCTTCGACATTCATCCCAAGGCCGACTACCAGGTCAAGGAGGTCGAGGCCTTCCGCGCCGAGAGTGCCGCCGGCGCGTCCTATGAAGAGCCCTCGGCCGACGGCTCGCGGCCCGGCGTGTTCTATGTGAACACCTTCAACCTGAAGGCCCAGCCCATCTACGGCATGGAGACGCTGTCGCTGCACGAGGCCTCGCCCGGCCACCACTTCCAGATCTCCATCGCGCAGGAGGACGACACCTTGCCGGCCTTCCGCCGCTTCGGCAGCCACTACACGGCCTATGTCGAAGGCTGGGCGCTGTACGCGGAGAGCATCGGCAAGGAGCTGGGCCTCTTCACCGACCCCTACCAGTGGTACGGGCGGCTGTCGGACGAGCAACTGCGCGCCATGCGGTTGGTGGTCGACACCGGCCTGCACGCCAAGGGCTGGACGCGGGAGCAGGCCATCCGCTACATGCTGGACAACTCGTCCATGGTGGAGAGCGACGTGGTCTCGGAGGTCGAGCGCTACATCGTCTGGCCCGGCCAGGCCCTGGGCTACAAGATCGGCCAGCTGGAGATCACCAAGCTGCGCCGCGAGGCCGAGGTGGCGCTGGGCGACCGCTTTGACGTGAAGGGCTTCCACCGCGTGGTGCTGACGGCCGGCCAGGTGCCGCTGCCGGTGCTGCGGGAGCTGGTGCAGGCCTGGGTGGCCGAGCGCAAGGCCGGTTGACACCGCGCGCCGGCGGCGGAAAGCCGCCGGCGGCGGCGACGGATGGCGCGATGTGGCGGAAAATCGCCGAACAACGCGCAAAATCCCTGCGCATTGCCCGGGTGCGACGGCGCACAAGCTTGGCACGCAAGCTGCTCATCCTGGGGCATCCAACCCAGGAGACAGCATGTCCGCCATCCAGTCCCCGTCCTCGGCGTCCCCCAGCGCCGCGGCGGATCCCATCGAGTTCAAGCGCGTCAAGGCGATCTTCGTCGGCTCCATCGGCAACCTCGTCGAGTGGTACGACTTCTACTGCTACGCCGCGTTCTCGCTGTACTTCTCGTCGGCCTTCTTCCCGTCCAGCGACCCGGTCGCTCAGTCGATGTCGACGGCCGCCATCTTTGCGCTGGGCTTCTTCGTGCGCCCCATCGGCGGCCTGCTGTTCGGCTACATCGGGGACCGCTACGGCCGTCGCCTGGCGCTGATGCTGTCGGTGCTGCTGATGTGCGGCGGCTCGCTGATGATCGCCTGCTCGCCCACCTACGCGAGCGTGGGCGTGTGGGCCCCGGCGCTGCTGCTCTTCGCGCGCCTGCTGCAAGGCCTGAGCCTGGGCGGTGAATACGGTTCCAGCGCGACCTATCTCTCCGAGATGGCCACGTCCAAGCACCGCGGCTTCTACTCCAGCTTCCAGTACGTGACGCTGATCGGCGGCCAGCTGACCGCGCTGGTCGTGCTGCTGGTGCTGCAGAACTTCGTGCTCGACACCGCCGAGCTGAAGGCCTGGGGCTGGCGCATCCCGTTCTTCATCGGCGCTGGCCTGGCCATCGTGGCCCTGATCATGCGTTCCGACCTGCCGGAGACCAAGGCCTTCGAGACCCAGCGCGCCCGCAACAAGGACCGCATGGGCGGCTTCAAGCTGCTGATGCAACACCCGCGCGAGTGCCTCATCGTCATCGGCCTGACCATGGGCGGTACGCTGGCGTTCTACGTCTACACGACCTACATGCAGAAGTTCCTGAAGCTGTCGGTCGGCCTGACCGACGCGCAGACGACCGCCGTGTCGGCCGGCAGCCTGGTGTTCGCCGCGATGCTGCAGCCGATCTACGGCGCGCTGTCCGACCGCATCGGCCGCAAGCCGCTGCTGCTGGGCTTCGCCATCCTGGGCACGATCTTCACGGTGCCGCTGCTGACGGCCATCCGCCATGCCCAGGGCCCGTGGGAGGCGTTCGGCCTGATCGCCTGCGCCTGGCTCATCGTCAGCGGCTACACGTCGATCAACGCGGTCGTGAAGGCCGAGCTGTTCCCGGCCTCCATCCGCGCCACCGGCGTGGGCGTGCCCTACGCCATCGCGGTGTCGGTGTTCGGCGGCAGCGCCGAGTACGTGGCGCTGTGGTTCAAGCAGTCCGGCATGGAGAGCGGCTTCTACTGGTACGCGACCGCCGTCATCGCCTGCTCGCTGATCGTCTACCTGCTGATGCGCGACACGCGCCGGCATTCGCGGATCGATGCCGAGTCTGCCGAGACCTGATCGCGCCGTGCCGCGCTGGCTGCGCTCCGTGGCGTGGCTGGCGCTGCTGGCCCTGAGCGGCGTGGCGCTGGCCTACGCCGTCTGGCGGGTCTCTCTCGACCTCGCCCTGACCCAGACCCGGGACGATGCGCAGCGACACCTGCGCTTCGTGGCCCATGAACTGACCGGTGCGCTCGACAAGTACGAGGCCGTGCCGCAAGTGCTGGCCCGGCATCCGGCGCTCGCCGCGCTGCTGGCCGAGCCGGCCTCCAAGGCCCGGGCGGCCGAGGTCAACGCGCTGCTGGAGGGCGTCGCCCACGACGCCGCTGCAGCCGCCATCTTTCTCATCGATGCCAAGGGGCTCACCCTGGCGTCCAGCAACTGGCGCGACGAACAGACCTTCCTCGGCCAGACCTATGCCTATCGCCCTTACTTCCTCGACGCGTTGTCGCGCGGCAGCGGGCATTTCTACGCGCGCGGTGCCACCACGGGCACGCCGGGCTACTTCATCGCGCACCGGCTCAACGGCCCCAGGCCTGGCGTCGTCGTGCTCAAGGTCTCCATGGAGGAGATGGAAGTCAACTGGGCGCGCAGTGCGGGCGAGCTGATGCTGGCCGACGCGCGTGGCGTCGTGTTTCTTGCCACGCGCCCGGAGTGGAAGTACCGGGCGCTGCGCCCGCTGACGGCGGCGATGCGGGCCGACCTGCAGGCCACCCAGCAGTACGGTGACCTGCCGCTGGCGCCGCTGCAGCGCAAGGTGTCGAGCCTGCCGACGGCGCAGCGCGTCGAGCGTGTGGCCATGGGGGCTGCGTCGTTGCGCGCGCTGGTGATCGAGCAGCCCGTGGACAGCCGCGAATGGACGCTGCTGTCGTTCACCGAGATCCATGGCGCCGAGCAGATCGCCGCAGGCCGGGCCTGGGCGACCGCGCTGGCCTGGGTGTCGCTGCTGCTGGCGCACGCCTATTGGCAGCTGCGCCGCCGCCGGGCGCGCGAGCGGCTGGCGGCTCAGGGCGAGCTGCGCGCCGCCCACGACAGCCTGGAGCGGCGCATCGCCGAGCGCACCCGTGAGCTGCTGGCGCGCGTGGACGAGCTGCATCGCACCGAGCGCACGCTGCGCGCGACGCAGGACGAGCTGGTGCAGGCCGGCAAGCTGGCCGTGCTGGGCCAGATGGCGGCCAGCATCACGCACGAGATCAACCAGCCGCTGGCGGCGCTGCGCGCGCTGAACGACAACGCGCGCGTGTTCCTGGAGCGCGGCATGCAGGCCGACGCCGAGGCCAACCTCGACGCCATCGCCAACCTCACGCAACGCATCGCGGCCATCGTCGCCCAGCTCAAGGGCTTTGCGCGGCGCGACGAGCTGCGCGTGCAGCCGGTGCCGGTGGCGCCGGCCTTCCATGCGGCGCTGGCGCTGGTCGGCGCCGAGGCGCGCCGGCAGGGCGTACGGCTGGACTGCCCGCCCGTGCCCGACGGCCTGGCCGTCATGGGCCAGCAGGTGCGCATCGAGCAGGTGCTCGTCAACCTGCTGCGCAACGGCATCGACGCCAATGCCGAGAAGGGCGGCGGCACGGTCACGCTCGATGCGACGGTCGAGGGCGACCAGGCGCTGCTGCGCGTGACCGACGACGGCCCCGGCCTCAGCCAGGACGTGCAGGCGCGGCTGTTCGAACCCTTCTTCACCACCAAACGACGCGGCGACGGCCTGGGCCTGGGCCTGTCCATCTCCGCGTCCATCGCCAACGCCCTCGGGGGCTCGCTGCAAGGCGGCAACCGCGAGCAAGGCGGCGCGCAGTTCACGCTGCGCCTGCCCATCGCCTGACAATTTCCGCATGGCCTGGACCGAACCCTCCGATGTGCTGCTCGTCGAAGACGACGAGCATGTGCGCCTGGCCACGCTGCAGAGCCTGCGGCTCGCCGGGCTGCAGGCCCATGGCGTGGACTCCGCCGAGGCCGCGCAGGCGTGGCTGACGCCCGGCTTCGCCGGTGTCGTCGTTTGCGATGTGCAACTGCCCGGCGCCAGCGGGCTGCAGCTGCTGCAGGCCCTCGGCCAGCAGGACCGGGAGCTGCCCGTGGTGCTGGTCACGGGCCATGGCGACATCGGCATGGCTGTCGAAGCCATGCGCGACGGCGCCTGGGACTTCATCGAGAAGCCGTTCAGCGTGGAGCATCTGGTCGAGGTGGTGCGCCGCGCGCTGGCGCAGCGCCGGCTCGTGCTGGAGAACCGCCGCCTGAAGGCGCAGCTGGAGGATCAGGGCGTGGGCGGGCCGGCGGCCGGGCTGCTGGGCGCCAGCGCCGCCATGGAGCAGGTCCGCACGCTCATCGGCACGCTGGGCGCGGCGCGCGTGGATGTGCTGATCCACGGCGAGACCGGTGCCGGCAAGGAAGTCGTCGCGCGTGCACTGCATGCGGCCAGCGGCGCGCGCGGCGCCTTCGTTGCCATCAACTGCGGCGCGCTGCCCGAGAGCGTGTTCGAGTCCGAGATCTTCGGCGCCGAGGCCGGTGCCTACACGGGCGCGGCCAAGCGCCGCATCGGCAAGCTCGAGTTCGCCGGCGATGGCACCGTGTTCCTCGACGAGATCGAGTCCATGCCGATGGCCTTGCAGGTCAAGATGCTGCGCGTGCTGCAGGAGCGCAGCGTGGAGCGCCTGGGCGCGAACACCGTCGTGCCGCTGGCCTGTCGCATCGTTGCGGCCACCAAGGTGGACTTGCTGGCGCTGGCCGCCGAAGGGCGTTTCCGCGAAGACTTGTTCTACCGGCTGGACGTGGCCAGCATCGGGCTGCCGCCGCTGCGCCAGCGCCGCGAAGACATCCCGCTGCTGCTGAGCCACTTCTGTGCGCAGGCGGCGGAGCGGTTGCAGCGCCCGGTGCCGGCCTGGACGGCGGAGCAACTGGCCGCCTGGCAGGCGCGCGACTGGTTGGGCAACGTGCGCGAGCTGCGCAATTTCGCCGAGCGCTGGGTGCTGGGGCTCGTCTCCGAGGCGCCCGTGGCGCTGCCGCCGGCGCAGAGCCACGAGCCCGCGCCGCTGCCGGCAGCACCGTTGGACGAAGCGCTGGCGGCCGTCGAGCGGCAGTGGATCGTGCAGGCGCTGCAGGAGAGCGGCGGCAACATCGCCAAGGCCGGCGAGCGCCTGGGCCTGGCCCGCAAGACGCTGCACGACCGCATCCGCCGCCTGGGCCTGGACGCCGACGCCTACCGGGGTGGCGCGTGACGGCGTGATGACAGGGGCGCCTGGCAAGGGGCCTCGTTCGCAGGATGCACGCCGCCCGGGCTGATGGTTATGGTGCCGGCTCTTTGCGCCCCGCCCAGCCATGCCGAAGCGCCCGTTTTCTCCCCACGTCGCCCGCCGTTCCGTGGTGCTGGCCTGCGTCGTCGCGTTCTGCGCCGCGCCGGCCCATGCCGCCAACTTCAGCATCGGCGGTTCGTCCAGCGGCGCGCAAACGCTGGGCGCCAACCAGACGGGCGTGGTCACCAGCACGGGAGCGCTGACGGTCGCGGGCTCGACCGTGGCCGTGACGGTGACCGGCAACAACGCCAGCCTCACCAATCTCGGCCGCATCGAGCAGACCGGCAGCGGCCGTGTCGTGCGTGACAACACCGGCGTGACGGGCCTCGTCATCGACAACGGCAGCCTCGGCAACGCCAGCGCGCTGATGCAGACGGCCGATGCCGACGTCATCCAGATGAACAAGAGCGCGGCCAGCGTCGTGCTGAACAACTACGGGCAGTTGCTGTCGCTGAACGCGTCGAGCGGCGGCAACCAGGCGGTGGACTTCAACGCCATCGCCAGCGGTGCCAACACCATCAACAACTACGCGGGCGGGCTGCTGCGGGCGAACGAGGCCGACGCGGTGCGGCCGGGCGTAAACGGCGTCGTCAACAACTGGGGCAGCATCCTCTCGGTGACCGCCAGCGGGGCCAGCAGCGATGGCGTCGACGCGCAGGCCAACAGCGGCATCGTCATCAGCAATGCCGGCCTGGTGCAGGGCGGGCGGCACGGCGTCACCGGCGGCCAGGCGGCGGCCGACGCTGCGTTCACGATGCAGATCACCAACCTGGCAGGCGGCCTCATCCAGGGCAGCAACGGCTCGGGCATCAACCTCGATGGGGTCAACGGCCTGCAGCGGGTCAGTGTCGACAACGCGGGCAGCATCGTCGGCAATGGCATCAACGGTGACGGTGACGGTCTGGATGTCGACGGCGTCGTGACCGTCATCAACCGCAGCGGCGCGGTCATCCGCTCGGTCAACTCGTTCGGTGCCGTCGCATCCGGCCTGGCCTACAGCGAGGCGCTGTCCGTCGGTGGCGGGCAGATCACGAATGCCGGTCTGATTGAAGGCCTGGTCGCCAGCGGCAACACCAACGCGGTGGGGCGCGGCATTTCACTGGTGGGCAACGACATCACATCAGGCGCCCAGGCGGGCAAGCGCGAGTCGCTCTACGCAGACGCCGTCGTCCTGAACCAGGCCGGTGGCGTCATCCGCGGCCAGAGCGATTCGGCCGTCTATGCCGCTGGCCTGACCGGCAGCGGCCGCACGGTGACCGTGCGCAACGACGCCGGGGCCCTGTTGCGCGGCGGCGGGGCCACGACTGCCGCCATCGTCGTGGCGAGCGACTACGGCACCACGATCACCAATGCCGGCGTCATCGACGGCAGCAGCAGTGGCAAGGCCATCGCGCTGGGCAGCGGCAGGAACACCGTCGTCATCGATGGCGGCCAGGCTCGGGTGCTGGGCGACATCGACGGCGGCAGCGGTTCGGCCAACACCTTGCGCATCGCGGCCGGCGCCGGCAACGACTTCAGCTACGCGGGCTCGCTGTCCGGCTTCGCCAGCGTGCGCGTGGAGAGCGGCCAGGTGCTGTTCAGTGGCATCAGCCGCTACACCGGAACGACTACGCTGCTGGGCGGCGTGACGTTGACGCTGGCCGGCGCCGACCGCCTAGCGGCCGAGGGCTCGCTGGAGCTGGCCGGCGGCACGCTGGTGCTGGGTGGCGCGCAGAGCTTTGCGTCGCTGTCGCTGACGGCCAGCTCCGTTGTGGACCTGGGGCAGGCCGCGCTGAGCTTCGCGTCGGTCGGTGGCGTGGCGGCAGGCGCGCAGCTGGCCGTCAGCCAGGCCGGCAAGAACGGCGAGAGCGGCCTGCGCTTCACCGGCGACCTGCTGGCAGACGCCGGCTTCATGAGGCTGGTTGCGGTGACGACCATCAACGGCCGGCCCGCCGCCGCGAATTTCGACGGCACCTTCACCCGCATCAGCGCGGTGCCTGAGCCGGGCATGGCCTGGCTGCTGGGCTGTGGGTTGGCGGCCCTGGCGCTGCGGCGCCGCCGGCCGGCCTGAGCAGAGACCTCTGCCGCTCAGTCCTTGCCGCCGTCCAGCAGCGCGTCGCGCAGCCGGATGTCGGCCGGCGATTCGCCGAACCAGATGCGCAGCACCAGCGTGAAGAACTCGTCGTCGCCGACCGGCCCGCCCTGGGGCTGGCCCTGGATGTAGAACTGCGTGCCCTTGCCGGGCACGAAGTCCATCGCGAAGGTGTCGCCGGCCACCAGCTTGGATTTGCCGGAGAAGATCTCGATCAAGCGTGTGGTTGCCAGCGTGTGGCGCGTCAGCTGCGCGGCGGGCGCGTTGTCGCTGATGCCGCGCATGAACAGCCGGCCGAGGTCGGTGCCAGGCAGCTCGCGCAGGGCGATGAATTGCAGCCGCTTCGGGCCCGGCAGCGCGAGCAGCTCCGCTGGCGTGCCGGCATGTGCCGTCGTGTAGAGGGCGAGGTCGTAAGCCTTGAATACAAAGCGCACGCGGGTGCCCTTGCCGTTGAGCTGCAGCGTGCTGCCGCCGAGCTGGGTCGTGGCTTCGAACTTGTTGAGCGTTGGGCCGGCGGTGGCTTGCAGGCACAGCGTGGCGCCGGCGATCAAGGCGGCGCGGCGGGCCAGCGCGACGAGGGTGCGGGGTTGGTTCATGTCTCCTCCGGATGGCTTTCTTGTTTCATCGTGACGGTCGGCATTTTGCGCGGCGGTGCGAGCCGGCATGCCCCCATTTATGGCGGCAGCTGCGCCGGCTCACGCGTGAATCCTCACGATGCGGCCCGGCCGGCCGACGGCCTCGCGGGCGCGCAGCTGCCCGCAGCCGCCCTCGACGTCCTGGCCCGCCGAATCACGCAGCTTGGTCAGAACGCCGCGGCGGCTGAGCTCGGCCGCGATCTCCCGCGCGCGCGCCCAGTCCGGCCGGGCGAACGGCAGGCCCTCGGCGCTGTTAAAGGGGATCATGTTCAGCAGGCCGTAACGGCCCTTGAGCAGCCGCACGATGCCGTCCAGCTCCTGCGGCCCGTCGTTGACGCCGTCCAGCAGCGTCCATTGGTATTGCACGGGGTAGCCGCTGGCGCGGCCGTAGGCGTCGGCGGCCTCCACCAGTGCCTCGGGTGACAGGCGGGGCGCGCGCGGCAACAGATCGGCGCGCTTGGCGGCATCGCTGGTATGCAGAGAAAGAGCCAGCGCGGGCTTCACCTCGGCTGCATGCAGCGCCGCGAACGCACGCTCGTCGCCGACGGTGGAAAACACCAGCTGCTTGTGGGCGAAGCCCCCCTCGCGGCCCAGCAAGGTGATGGCGTCCAGCACGCTGGCGAGGTTGTGCGAGGGCTCGCCCATGCCCATGAAGACCACCTTCTTCAACGCCGGGTTCTTGCGTCGGGCCAGCACGACCTGCGCGACGATCTCGGCGCTTCCGACCTGGCGGATCAGCCCGTCCACGCCGGTCATGCAAAAGCGGCAGCCCACGGCGCAGCCGACCTGGCTGGACACGCACACGCCGTCGCGCGGCAGCAGCACGGTTTCGACGGTCTGGCCGTCTCGCAAGCCCAGCAGCAGCCGCGCGGACATGCCGTCGCCGCCCGCGTGTTCGCTGCGCAGCGCCAGCAGGCCGTGCAGTTCGGCCATCAGATCAGGCAGGTCGGCCATGACGGCCTGCGGCAGCCATCCCTTCAGTGGTTGCCGGCCGGCATCCAGCGGCAGGTTCTGCACCCAGTGGCGCAGCACGCGGCTTTCGTGAGCGGGGTTGGCGCCCAGCGCACGCAGGCGCTGGCGAAGGTCGGAGATCAGCATGGCGAGGCGATTGTCCCTCGCAGGTGCCCCGGCGGCCGGCGGCGCGTCGTGCGGCCCCGGCTCGCCGTCAAAGGCGGATCAAACCAGGCCCTGCTTGCTCGCCAGCACCGCCGCTTCGGCGCGGCTGCTGACGTTGAGCTTCTTGTAGATGCTCTTGATGTGATCGTTGACCGTGAACCACTTGATGCCCATGAGGTTCGCGATTTCCTTGATCGTGAAGCCCTTGCTGAGATAGGTCAGCACCTCGCTCTCGCGCGGGGTCAGGCGTTCCCATTCCGGCGGCGGGTCCAGTGCCACGTTGCGGCTGTTGCTGAACGGCGCGTGCATCGACGACAGGGAGCCGAAGCCGGAGTTCAGCGGCATGGTGCCGCTGTCGCTGGATGCGGGGCGGAAGTGCGACAGCAGGCGGCGCGCGATGGCCGGTGACAGCGGCGGCTGGCCGCGGACGATGCGTTGCAGCTCTTCCACCAAAACTTCGAAGCGGTCCTCCTTCAGCAGGTAGCCGTCCGCGCCGCATTGCAGCGCGGGGAAAAGGTGGTCGTCGTCGGAGTAGAGCGTGGTGACGATCTTGAGCGACGGCGAGCCGCTCAGCTCGGTGAGGAACTCCATGCCGTTGCCATCGGGCAGTTCGAGGTCGACGAGGATCAGCTTGAAGCCGTTGTCCGCCGCGTTGCTGCCGAACTTGGCCACCTGCCGCCGCGCATTCTCGAGGTCGCCTACCTCGGTGATCTCCATCGCATCGCTGAAGCTCTCACGGACCACGCGGCACAGAAAGCTCCGGGCAACGGGGTTGTCTTCGATGATGAGAACTTTGACGGTCATGGCATGCAGGAGGCTGCGGTCGATTCGATCGACGAATGTATCGCAGGCCTTCTCCAGATCTGGGCCCAGACCACGGGGGTGGACGCCCCCCTTTCAGGTTTCAAACTTGGGTAAGAACCAGCTTGCCGATGACCTCGCGAGCGGCCATGCGGGCGAAGGCTGCGGGCAGTTCTTCAAGTGGTAGCACGCGGTCCAGCACGGGCTTGATCTTGCCGGCGGCGTACCACGCGGCGAGCTCGCCCAGCATCCTTGCGTTGTGCTGTGGTTCGCGCTTGGCGAACTCGCCCCAGAACACGCCGACCAGCGACGCGCCCTTGAGCAGCGCGAGGTTCAGCGGCAAGGCGGGAATCTGGCCCTGCGCGAAGCCGACGACGAGATGGCGCCCGCGCCAGGCGATGGAGCGGAATGCGGCCTCGGCGAGGTCGCCGCCGACGGGGTCGTAGATGACGTCGGGGCCGCGGCCTTCGGTCAGCGTCTTGAGCGCGTCACGCAGGTTCTGCGTTGCGTAGTTGATGACCGCATCGGCGCCGAGTGTGAGGCAGGCCTGGCACTTGGTCTCGCTGCCCGCAGCTGCGATCACGCGGGCGCCCGTCGCCTTGGCGATCTGGATGGCTGCCGTGCCGACGCCGCCGGCTGCGCCGAGGATGAGCACCGTCTCGCCCGCGCGCAGCGCCCCGCGATCGATGAGCGCGTGATGGCTGGTGGCGTAGGTGCAGATGAAGGCCGCGGCGTCCTCGAAGCTGAAGTCGTCGGGCAAGGGCATGGCCAGCGCCGCAGGAATGCAGACCTCGGTGGCGAAGCCGCCCAGCCCGCCGAAGGCCGCCACGCGTTGCCCGATGACGAAGCCTTTCACGCCTTCGCTTACTTCGCTGACGACGCCGGAGAACTCGGTGCCCGGCACGAAGGGCAGGGGCGGCTTCATCTGGTACTTGTTCTGCACGATGAGCAGGTCCGGGAAGTTCAGGCTCGCCGCCTTGATCTGCACGCGGATCTGCCCGGGCGCCAGCGGTGGCGCGGGCAGCTCCTGCCATTGCAGCGCGTCGACACCGGTCGGGTTCTCGCAGACCCATGCCCTCATGGCCGTCTCCTCTTGTCTTGGGGCGTCGATGATAGGAAGCCAGCGGGTGAAACCCGGGTCCCGCAGGTGACGCGGTCCCTACAATTGGCCCGCATGCGAATCCTGATTTCCAACGACGATGGCTACCTTGCGCCGGGCCTCGCCGCGCTGGTCAAGGCCTGTGAAGGGCTCGGCGAGATCGAGGTCATTGCGCCTGAGCAGAACGCCAGCGGCACCTCCAACTCGCTGACGCTGAATCGCCCGCTGAACGTCTACCGTGCCGCCAACGGCTTTCGCTACGTCAGCGGCACGCCGTCCGATGGCGTTCACCTCGCGCTGACCGGGTTGCTGGGTTATCGGCCGGACCTGGTGCTGTCGGGCATCAACAACGGCGCCAACATGGGCGACGACACCCTCTACTCCGGCACGGTGGCCGCAGCGACCGAGGGTTATCTGTTCGGCATCCCGTCCATCGCCTTCTCGCAGGTGGAAAAGGGCTGGGGCGACCTGGACGCTGCCGCCCGCACGGCGCGCTCAGTCGTCGAGCAGGTCATCGCGGGCGGGCTCGGTCAGGGCTTTCTGCTGAACGTGAACATCCCGAATCGGCCCGATGCCGACAAGCTGCCGCGAAAGATCACGCGGCTGGGCCGGCGCCATGCGAGCGAAGGCATCATCGAGCAGGTCAACCCACGCGGCGAGACCATCTACTGGATCGGGCCCGCGGGCGACGCCAAGGATGCGGGCGAGGGCACGGACTTCCACGCCACGGCCAACGGCCAGGTGTCCATCACGCCGCTGCAGGTGGACCTGACGGAACACGCGACGCTCGGAAGCTGGGCCCAGCGGCTGGGCCTGTGATGCGATGACGGCGCCCAAGCGCTTCCCTGCCAGCCTGAAGTCGGCCGTCGCGCCGCCGCGCGAGCTGCTGATGCCGCAGCGCCATCTTCACCAGGCCACCGTCGATGCGGCGCGCCTGGCGCGGCCCAGCGGCACGGGGCTGGACAGCGGCGCCGTGCGGCAACGCATGGTGGCCCGCCTGCGGGCCGAGGGCAAGTTCGATGAGCAGGTGCTGGCCGCAATGGCCGCTGTGCCTCGTCACGAGTTCGTCGACACCGCGCTGGCCGCGCAGGCGTACGAAGACACGGCGCTGCCCATCGGGCACGGTCAGACCATCTCCAAGCCGTCGGTCGTCGCGCACATGCTGGGCCTGCTGATGGCCGGCGCCGGGGCCCGCCAGCGCGGCTCGCTGGGGCGGGTGCTGGAGATCGGCACCGGCTGCGGGTACCAGGCTGCCGTCAT
>JACCDP011359864.1_pt1 | contig 16254 bp, 12 predicted proteins | sample 7445841 | NCBI WGS metagenome assembly JACCDP01 (sample SAMN15323441, study PRJNA562643) | freshwater metagenome | isolation source: river surface water | place: USA:Blue River Watershed | collected 2017-08-17 | reverse complement strand
GGATTATACATCATGTTATTTTGGGCGTCTGTATTCTCTTCTAGAATTGTAGTTGATAGGCCTAACTCCTCATCAGGATCAATAGGGAAACGGTCATTCGCCTTTGAGAATAAACACCCCATATTTCTTAGATATTATACTAAAAATATTACTTTTAGCCACTGCAATCCGCTAAAAGTCTGCATCTAGTGAGAAGGACATTTCTTCATTTGTTTTGCCAACGCCCGCTTTCGCATAAGTAGATACACGCTTTTCAAAGAAGTTATCTTTGCCCTCAAGTGCAATGCGCTCCATAAAGTCAAAGGGATTCGCTGTGCCCCAGATTTTCCCGTAACCAAGCTGTGTGCTCAGGCGATCCGCGACAAACTCAATATAATCCGCCATAAGCTTATCGTTCATGCCGACGAGATGGCATGGCAGCGACTCGGTAATGAACTGCTTCTCAATCTTAACGGCTTCGCGAATAATTTTGTGTACTTTAGCCTTGGGTAACTTGCGCTCAATCTCCTCATATAGTGCGCATGCAAAGTCGGTGTGGAGTCCCTCATCGCGGGCAATGAATTCATTTGAAGTGGTCAGACCAGGCATTAGACCACGCTCTTTTAGCCAGTAGATCGCACAGAATGATCCGCTAAAGAAGATGCCTTCCACGACGGCAAAGGCGACAAGGCGAGTGGCAAAGTTTTCATCGCGCGACTCAATCCATTTCTGGGCCCACTCAGCCTTCTGTTTTACGCAAGGAATAGTCTGAATAGCCTTGAATAGTTTGGCTTTCTCCTCTTTATCATCAACATATGTGTCAATAAGAAGTGAATAGGTCTCTGAATGCAGTGCCTCCATCATAAGCTGCACTGAGTAGAATTGGCGGGCCTCGGCGAGTTGAATCTCATTCATAAAGCGCGCTGCAAGATTCTCCTGTACAATGCCATCAGAACCCGCAAAGAACCCAAGAACATTTTTGATGAACATTTGTTCATTTGAATTAAGTTTTACCCAGTCTTTCATGTCTTTCGCGAGATCAATTTCCTCAGGTGTCCAGAAGACGGCTACATGATTTTTATATTTCTGATATAGTTTGGGCTTCATAATGGGAAATAGTGTAAACCGAGTAGGGTTTTCTTGGAGAATGGGTTCCACAAACTGATCCTGAATATCAAGTAATTCAGGAATATCATTTTTAGCTGTTTTTGCCCGCAGGGTAGGGGAGTTAAAAGCAGACCTGGAGGATTTAGGACTGGATTCCATCCGTGTCGGGATACTAAATCCGGAGAAAAGATGAATATGATAATACACATATCTGTTCATTAAAAAGCTGTGTCAAATTTCATTTATTTTTCAAGTCTAGAGTATATGAGCGTAACACTCCCGCAGATTAAATGGGTTGTTCAGAATGCCCAGCTGAACGTTGGTAATCTTAATAATGTTAATGGAGCAATATATGTAACAAAAGATGGTACTATATATATTGGATCAAATGGTACAACCTCGTTCCCAACGGGCACTACTAATCATTTGGGTACAATAGTGACTAGTAGTACAAATGACGTGTATATGCAAAAATGGGATGCAAATGGTAATCGTATATGGTCTCGCACTGGTATCCTAATGAATGGGGGCGGCACAGACGTTGTATGGGATATAGGAGGTGATGAAAATGGCAATGTATATTCTATTCAATATGGTCAAGGTGTTCCCACTGGTGTTACTGCTGGCGGAGGAAGAGACTACTGGGCTGGTAAATTTGTGAATGGTGCCACAGCAACGACATTCTCTCGTGAATGGGCAGTATCTGCTCCAATCGCTACATCGGCGGACGAATTTTCAGGCCAAGGCAGAGGTGCATTTGATCCAGTAACAAAATCTACGTATGTTGTATTGCAGTCATCTGGAACTAGTACATGGGCTGGCGGTGGCATAGCACCGCAGGGGGGAGGGTGGGTAGACCTTATTATCGGTAAAATTTCAAGTGCTGGTGTGGTACAATGGGTGGTTCAGAATCAGACAATTAATACAACTGCTCACGATTTTACTGGTCCCTGCTGGGTGGGCGCCGATGGCCATTTAGTAATAGGCCACGGTGGAAATGGAGCTTGGACTGGTGGCGTTGGTGCATCATGGATGATGAAGATTAACGGCAACGATGGATCTTTAATATGGAAAAATCAGACAGTTCTAGCAAGTGCTACTGCTGGTAATATTACTGCTGTAAGAACAGATTTAGATAACAATATTTATGTATGTTTAGTTACAACATCGGCAATGACTGGTACAACAGCAGTTGGTGGCCAGGATGTAGTAATAGTTAAGCTAAACTCTGCGGGCACCCGTCTATGGTCAATTCGCCCCACATCTATAAATACCACATCAAATGAGCCATCTGCAACAATTGATGTAGATACATCAGGAAATGTATATTTGGCTTATACAAGTGTTGGAACGGTGGCCGGCCAGACAAAGATAGGAAGTGATGATTTAACTATTGCTAAAATTACAACTGCTGGTGTGGTTGAATGGGTCTGGACACCAACTCAACTAAACTTAGCCACACAAGAGCAATTATCTCGTATTGGTTTGGATAAATACAGAAATATATATTTGTATTTCTCAACAATAGGAGCTCTGCCTAACCAAACACCGCCTAGTACTACATTTAGAACAAACGTGTTAGCTAAGCTTGGTCCCGCTGAGCAGATTTCCTATGACCCAGCCGACCAAATCCCTCCTACACCACTTCTGACAAATGTAACCGTTTCTGCTCCCGCTGTTACAGAAGATACAATCCCTAACGGATTTTCTGTAAATTCTGTGATAACATCACTCGGTGCTAATCTTGTATCTCCTGGTCAGAATACAGGTATTGCTATCTACGCAGCGGATACTACAAATGGACAATGGCACTATTCTATCAATAATGGTGGTCTCTGGACTGTATTCCCTGCCGTATCTGAGTCATCTTATTTACTTCTGAATGGAACAAATACAATTATAAGATATACCCCCGCCGCTAACTCAACTGCTTCAAGCTCAATTAGTTATCGCGCGTGGTCAGGCCAGGCCTCTTGGAATGGAAATACATATGCTGCTGGTTCAACATATAGCATAACATATGGCGCCGATACACCATTTAGTGAAGGAACTGCTACAACAACACTTGCTGTAACACCTGTAAATGATGCACCAACAATGAATACTGCGACATATGTTCTTCCCAATCTTTCAACGCAGAATAGTGATGTAGGCGTTGATCTGTTAACAATTATGAATAACTTTACAATTGCAGATGTTGATCAATCCGTCGCCGATATTACACAACTTGGTATCGCGATTATTACAGCCGATACAACTCTTGGCGACTGGGAGTATTCTGAAGATAGTGGCACAACATGGCTGCCTTTAGGTGCAGTATCTATAACATCAGCGGTCCATTTTAATATTGCCGCCACAACACTTATCCGGTTTGTTCCTATTACAACAACATCTGTTGGTGCAACAACAATCACATTTGTTGGATGGGATAAATCTAATGCAGCCTCTCTAGTAAATAAACGTGCAAATGCGACAATTCGTGGCGGGGCTAACCCATATAGTTCATCTGTGGGTACATTGACGCGTACAATCATTGCGCCACCGACGGTGCCTCGTTCAGTAAAGGCCTCAATTGGCGATGGATCTATTACTTTTAACTGGACTGCGCCCCTATTTCATGGATTTAGCGGCGCGATGACATACAATATATATGATGCCGCTGATAATCTGGTAACAAGCGTGACAGATACAACTGCGACTATAACTACAGACACAACTGCCGCTAGTTTTACATACAAGATAAGCGCCTATAATGGAATATTAGAGGGTCCGACGTCTTCAAGTATTTCATATTTGGGCCCCGCAAGTCTAGCGACAATTGAGCGTAGCCATATGGAGTTTGATTTAAGTTGGTCTGTTCCTTATACTCAGGGCCCCACCAGCATTATCACATATGACATAATAAATGTAGATACGAATATATTAATGCAGAGTAATATAACAGACACATTTACATCATTAAATGGAATGCTAGTTGCTGGTCAGACTTATAACCTGAAGGTCCGTGCGAAAATGAATGGAATTATTGCGGATTCTAATACACAAACGGCCATTGCACCATTTATTGCAACTCCTACTCCCGATACTCCTCAACTAGGTAATACCCAATTAACTATTGCATGGAATAACACAAGCAGTTTAGTTCAGGGTGCTACATTTTTAGGGTACAAGATCTACTACCGCAAAGATGGTGCGACTGAATATGTAACCAGTTTAATATCTGAAACAACTACTACAGTTACAGGTCTTCAGGGTGTGTTCGATTCTCTAACAATTAATGCAACATCTGCGACATTTACGGGGCTAACAAATGGTGATTTATACAAATTTAGAGTTGTTACTGTTGCTGATATTGATGGGACCATAACAAATGGCCCATCCAGTGCTATAATTCGTGGTATTCCAGTTGCGCCAACAATTGTTGTGTCTAACCTATCTGCCAGTATAACATCAGCCGTACTTGATAATGATACAACACTTGCTATAAGTGCAATTGAGGCTCTAAAGACATCTGATGAAGGAAAATCAAAAGTTGTTCAAAGTTTTAGTGAGTTAGCTACAGGTACTACACAACAAGCGGCAGCTGCAGGATCAGTATTTGTTGGTCTTCCAACTGCTAGTGCAAAGACTATTCTAAAATCAATTATTGAAACTGAAACCGTTACGGTGAAACAAAACCTCTTAGGTCAGGCCGTCCAAACAAATGCTCCTCAAGTAGGTAGCGTGATTACTGCTCTAGATACACTCGATGAAAGAAAAACGGCGGTTGTTGCCGCAGTACAGGCCGCGATACAAGCGACATCTGCATCAGTATTATCAGCAGCTCTAAACTCTGGTATAGTGACTTCAACAGAGGTACGCCAGGCGGTAGGAGCTTCAGATATTGCTACTCGCATCAGTGTTTCTACAATTAAATCAAATATAACCTCGGTAGTATCTAATTTTAGTGCATCTGTAGCAGAAGTTAAGGCGTCGTCCGATACTGCAAAGATTCAAATTATTAGTGGTGCAGTGGATCAAATTATGCGTACTGGTGCTGAAGTAATTAATAATTCTAGCGCGACAGTGGAAGAAAAGACCGCTGTAAAGGTTAATGCAGCGACCGCTCTTCTAAAGGAAGCTAACGCTGTGGATATTGATACAGCTACAAAGAATACATTTGTCGCCGCTCTCAAAACTAACTACCCAGGTGAAACGATTGAGTTGCCGACAGAGGCCAAGACAACACTGCTTGCATCTATTCCTGCTGGCCGCATTGATGCAACACTGGTTGATACATCAAAGGCACTCTCTATCATTGTGCCGAATGGAACAGAAATCCTGTTATCTAAGATTCTGCCAAACCAATTTGTGGCCATGGAAGTAGGAACCCAGTATACCTTTAAAAATAAAGATAGTCTAAGTGATACAGCTGTAGTTGCTACATATAAGCAAAGTGAGGCGGGCCCTCGTTATCTAGAAAAGGCGGATGGAACACAAATTCAGCTGGGGGGAAAAGTTATTATGTTTGGTCATCCTTTCTTCCTGGCTGCGGCGGCCGACCCTCTGATCGTTCCTGCGACAGCCCCGCCCGCCCCCACAAATGTAGTTGCGACTAGAACTGGAGGCACAATAAATGTAGCGTTTACACAGGCCTCAGACGGGGGTGACACAATAACCGCTTACGAATATTCTATTAATGGTGGCGTGTCCTTTACAACAACTGGCTTAACATGGGTATCTGGTCAGAGCACACTGTCCATTGCAAATCTAACTCGTGGTCAGACATATTCAATTACATTGAGAGCGATAAATGGTGTAGGACCTGGTGCGCAGTCTGAGGCGAGTAATTTAATATTAATTCCAACTATTCCCAATCCCCCTACAAATGTTGTAGCGACACGGGAGGATTCTCAGGCCACAGTTACATTTATTGCCCCAATAAATAATGGGGGGGCCACGATCACATCATATACAATCACTGTTATTGAAAATGGTGTAGTAACTGCTAGAACTATTAATACAACAAATGTAACTTATCCTATATCAGTACTGGTAGACTCTTTAACAAATGGAACACCATATTCATTTAAGGTAATTGCTACAAATGAAGTTGGTGATTCTGCATTTTCACAGACTTCCGCTGCGGTAATACCTACAACTGCACCGACAACTCCAACTGATCTTATTGCAACTGCAAACAATGATAGTGTGCGTATTGAATTTATTCAGACGAATATTAATAATATTACAGGATACGAGTATTCAACTGATGGGGGTGCGACATTTATATCAACTAATTTATCATGGGTGTCTGGGCAGAGCTCAGTAAGAATTAGTAAACTAAACCGTGGTGCAACCTATACATTTATATTGCGATCTGTTAACTGGGTGGGGACTAGCGGTTCTTCAATGCCAATTAGTGCTATTATTTCAAGTATTATTAGTTCACCAGTAGAGGTAAATTTCAATGTAACAATTGAAAGTGACAGTAGTCTAAATGTATTTGGCTATCCAGTAGAGTCTGTAACAAATATTATTATACCTGAGCGCAATCTACCAGTTGATGCACTATATGATGAGGCCAACAATAAAGGTCTAATTGAATTATGGGAGCCCTCTGCAGATCCAACTAATATCTATGTCAAACTGGCATCAAGTGTAAAAGATGGTCTTGATCTAACAGATTCATTCAAGATAACAGCAAAGAAGATGGTTCTAGGATTACAAAAAATACTATGTGACAAGTTTGACTGCAAGTTAGCAGTACCTTTCGATCATCCAAATTATGCGAATACAATCGATTACACAACGCAACGCGATTTTGGCCGTATTGCACTTGCTGTATTTGCACATTATCTATTTGGACATGTAGACGCAACTGCGGCTATAACAAATGATGTTGAATTTGTTAAGAATATGTTATCAATCTCAAGTGATGATGCAGCGATTAAGGAAACTGATGGTGCATTAGATAGATACAATTCATATACTAAGACAAATTACATTAACACGACTGATGTTATTAATTGGCCAGAAACCGGCACACAGGCCGATGCAAACCTGGCTATCTGCTTGGTGCGCAATATAATTGCGAAAGGTCTGGATGTGAATAGCGAATTAGCGGTGTCTAATGTAAATACGGCAACATCAGCATCTCTTGCCTACATAGTGAAACAAGTAATTGGTCAGGATGCGACTCGCCTAATGGGTGTGGATAATAGTCAGCGTGCAAAGGATCAGGTGCAGCTTTTGAGGTTTTATGCAGGTGATATCATATATCTAAATATTAAGATTGCTAAGCCAAGTGTGACAGTCGGATCAGGTCAGTCAATTAGCTCAACAACATTCCGTGATAGCTATCAGACGGAACAGTCCTTCACACTTAAAATCACACTAGAATAATAGAGATGGCAGTATTCAATGACAATCCGCCAACAAAAAAGAGGAGGCTCCGCTTAGGATATGGCACGGCGGCAAAAGCGCGCGAATCGGTGAGGAAGCTCACGAAGCAGCCGCGTCAATATCAAGTTCTAGCCGCTCATACAATGTATTCTCGAGCAAAGTATCATAAACATCAGACAGAGGGCATGCGAGAGGCGGCAAAAGTATACAGGAAATTTATACAGACTCTCAAAAGGCGTACAAAGCATAAGACGCAAAAAAGAACTTAAAGCCACCCTCTATTGAATGAGTGTGGGACCCAACCCACGCGGTAGACAGATTGGCCGAGCGGTTAAGGCGTCAGACTTGAAATCTGATGAGTTTTCTCTCGCAGGTTCGAATCCTGCATCTGTCGACAGCTATATTTTTCTGTGAGTTTAACTTAAAGAAACATATAGAGTATATACATAATGAGTGGTATTGTCGTTTGTGACCCAGATGGTAATCCCCTATTCCTTGAAAAGCCAGGTAATAGTCCCCTATCTATCACCTACAAACTTACGGAGGGCACCCCCTTTGCTATATTGGAATTGAGCACCAATCTCAAGCTCCCGTCCCCCTGGACGGCATACGTGTCTCGGTGTAAATATCTCAATTGGTTTATGAAAGATGCCCCATCCAAATTTGAATTTTACGATTACTTTAGCGGCCCCACTGAGTCCAAAGAAGAAGCAAAAATATGCTTAGATAATCATTTTAAAGAACTTCAGGAAGAGGGAATTATTGCAACATATACCATCGGTGAATACCGTATACCTTAAGTAATTTGCCAATTAATCGGTTCTAGCCCCACTTCACCCAACCATACATTGACTTTAGAGAATGGTTTGGAGCCCAAGAAGCCTTTAGATGCTGATAGAGGAGAAGGATGAGCGGATTCAAATACGCGGTGTTTATTTTTGTCTAAATAGAGACCGAGTAGTTTTTTCTTTACCTGAGCAGATTTACCCCAGAGTACAAAGATAACATTCTGCCGTTGTGCAGCGATTGTACGAATAATCTGATCGGTTACCTCTTCCCAGCCAATCTTAGAGTGCGATTGTGGATCACCTGCCTCAACAGTTAGTACAGTATTAAGTAGCATGACACCTTGTTTTGCCCAACTCTCCAAATTTCCATGTTTGGGTGCCTTAAAGTCTACATCTGCCGCAAGTTCTTTGTAGATATTTTTGAGAGAGGCTGGGATGGGAACATCAGGTAGGACGCTAAATGCGAGGCCATGTGCATTTCCAGGAGTCGGATAGGGATCTTGGCCAAGGATAACGACTTTTACGCTTTCCAGAGGAGTAAGTTCGAGTGCTCGCCAGATGGAGTCGCGGGAGGGGAGGAAGTCTTTGTTACTAAGGGTGGCTGAGAGCTCGAAGAGTTTTTCTCGGCAGGATAGTAAGACATTTTTCCAGCTATCAGGAGCGGTGTCATACAACCAATTATCAGGTGCCCTTGGCGTAGGTTGAGAAACCAGTTCAGAAGTTTCTTCGGATTGTTTAATGACATTTAGTGCAACAACGGGCTTGGATTGCTCTGCAATGATAGGTTTCATATTCGCGCTCTTTAAGTGCTCAGTAGTCGCCTCAATTTTCGCGGCGCGAATAAGCGCAGCATCTTCTCCCCCAATTTCTTTGACTTTGAGACCCGCATAGAATGTCTTTACTTTGGGATGTGCCTTGAATGCAGTTGGATCAAAGTCATATACATAGAGTGCATCTAGATTGCGAACGCGTGACAGGGCGACGTAGGCTTGACCAAATTCAAATACACCAGAACCAATATCTACTAGAGCAGAATCAAGAGTAGAGCCCTGTGCTTTATGCGTTGTACAGGCCCACGCTAGGCGCAAAGGTACTTGGGCCCTAGAGACAAATTCATAATCCTCAATCGGCCAAGTATGCGTCCCCACAATCTTTTTAACGCCATTTACAAATTCTACAATTGGTAGTTCTGTTGCAGGACAGAATCCGACGACAACACCACGCGAACCATTTACGAGCCCAGAATCAATATCAGTGTTTGCGATTAGCATGACCTGTGCATCCTGCATTAGTTCCAGTTCCTTTACATAGGATCCATCAGAATCAAACATGCTTAGAGCACGTTGAAATCCTTCGTCTGTTTCCCTAAAGTTCTCAGGAATTTTTCCGTCATATACTAGACGAGCCTTATAGGTATAGCGGCGCCCGGTCAGAGCGCGGAGATTTGAATCGTTAATCATGTCTACTTCTGCGCGGCGAGGAAAGAGAAGAGTGGGACGAATCTTCTGTTCTCGCCATTCGCGCCCTTGATATCCCTGAAGCAGCTCACAAGATTCCTGCGAAAGCGCCCCCATGCGAGCTTCTTTAAGTACTCGCTGAAATACGGCGTCTTTTTGGCGCTGAATTTGGGTCAACTCAATAGAACTCGTGATCATTTCCTTCCAGGCATCGGACTCAAATGCAAATCGCGTGGGCTCATCGCTCTTGTTTACAGGTGGCAGTTGATAGAAGTCGCCGACAAGGAGTACTTGCATTCCACCAAAGGGCTTTTTGTTCCCCCGCACCTTTTTAGCAAGCTCATTGAGTTTATCAAGGAGTTCAGCGGGCATCATAGAGATTTCATCAATAATCAGTAAATCTGTGCATAGCCAATTACGCATAGATTTCTGATTTCTGCGGATCTTTGTATAGAGTTCCGATACAGAACCCTTACCAAGTCCAATTCCTGCCCAAGAATGCAGCGTCTTTGCTTTATGGCCGAGGAGAAGAGCTGCACATCCAGTCAGGGCGCACATCTGAATACGTGGCAACTTAGGAATAGTTCCAATCGCCTTAGCCGCGTCAAACTTCTTCTTAAGTAAAGGAAACTCAGTGAAAATGACTGAAAGTAGATAGCTCTTACCGACGCCCCCGGGCCCTGTCAAGAAGATTGTTTCTCCTTCCAACAAGTGATCAATTACTGTAAGCTGCTCTTTAGTAAGAGTATCTAGAAGAGAAGCAACCACCGCTACTGGAGGATGTTTGGCGGTATAGTCTACTAAATAGGCATCCGCTTCAGCCTCGGTTTCAAAGCTTTCGTATACAGCCCCACTAAATCCTTTAACATTCTCGTTTGTTGTTGCCCAGCTTGTATAAATTCCTGGATTATGGCCCTTTGCCACCGCGTAGTATTTCTGCTGCTTGGATGAAATCATTTTGGTTACATTTAAATATAGCTAAAATGATTTCAAATTTTACAGGGCGCTTATTGAATAACACCATTCTCCAATACCGCAGCTAAACGCTGCCCAAATGTATTTGCTTTTCCCTCTCGGATAGCAGCTATAGCCTCAACACGAATCTCTTCAAGTACTTCATCTAGGTTACGCATAGTTCCACCAAGGCTAATATTAATAGTATCGCCATTATCAATGCGAGTATGAAGTCCTTGAAGTATTTCGGTCGCGGCACTAATATTATTGTGAAGTTGTTCGCATCGCTCCAATAGATGTTCTAGTTCATCACATATTGAATTGGTATCAGAGGAATCCGAAGAGCAGATAGATTCAGCATCCGACATAGCAGCTATTATTAATAGCAATAAAAATGTTTAGGTCGTCCACCCTTGTTATTTATTGCCGCCAGCATTGAATGCGAGAAGGCTGACTGGTGTATGGTAGGCAATTTCACAGACCATGGGTGTCACAGTTGCCTCAGGGGTAGTAGTCCAAGAAACGAACCAGTGCGCAGGCATAAATATACACTTTCCAGGCCGCAAGATAATATCAATAAATTTCAAATCGCCCACAAATGGTGTGTCCTTTGATGTGAGATTTGCGGGAAATATTCCGCGCCAATTAGCAGGCAGAGATGATTCATTGTTTTCAGGCATAATACTCAAAATAATTTCGCCATCCACAGGGAAAAAACATGTCCAAGTTGCAAATGTCTTTCTGAGACCAACATTGCCTGCCCAGCAATAGTATCTGGGAAACATCCAGAATTTTAGAAGTGGATTAATGATAATTGGATTTAGCCACTTGTTAGCCCAGATGTTAATACCAGATGTGCTAGCAATTCTGTCAGCCTGTGCATATTTCCATGGGCATAAACTGTCTATTGTCGAGGAGCCTATCCAATCGGTGAGAGTTGTTTCTTGGAATATCGGAATGTCTTTAAAGCAGGGGCGATTAAGAGCGTCATCATGCGTCCAGAAAGTCGCCGATGGCATTGTGCGAATAACCAATGGAACCTTTTCGGCCAAAAGGGCGGGGACAGTATCTTTTTGAGCCCATTCAATTTGATTTATTCGGAACTCACAAATTGCCTGCTTGTAGAAAAAAGTTAGAATGAGAAATAATATTCCAATTATCAAAATAACTTCCAGCATCTGGAACCTAATTCTTATGAAAAACAAAAAAACTAGATTATCCCGCACACCAACCTAAAACTATTTGCAACGTATATATCATAAATGAATCAGCTAAGACATTTTCAGTTCTTTTCAACAGATAGAAGAGATCCATATATTCGGAGCGTAATTGACTATCAAATATCAGATACAGAGGGAAGTATTACATTTGATGGTTATTATTATGTATTAAATGAAGAGTTTCCAATTAAAACAATGTATAATACAACTCTGAGAGAGGAGAAACCGTATGAGGAGGGTATGTCTGAAGATGGGGGTACATATGTTAAGTATAAAAATGTGGAGGATAAATGGTATGAGATTGAGATATATGATAGAGTAAAAATAGAAGATACGAGTAAATTTAGTGAGGTGAACGATGAGGATGGCGAGCTAATGAGAGTATGTTTCTTTCCCACATACAAACAAAAAATATTATTTAAAGTTATTAAGAATTTTGAGACATTTGAAGCATTTTTAAATAGGGCAACTGAAATCTTTAATAAGTCACGGGATGAGGATGGGTCAACTTTTATTGTTTATACGAGTACTGTATCAGTTGATGCGCCAAAGAATGGAGAAGAATAGTTATAACTGGGATGTCCAAAGTGTATAGTAGAGTGAATCGCAATGATATCATTTTTCTCAACAGCTTTAGGAATAGTAATCCACAGTTCAGTTGATGGTTTATTATTAACAGTAACGATTTCAGTCACATTGCCAAGTGCTTCAGGGCGAATATCGCGATGAAAACGGTCATAACAGTAAAATTCTCTATTCTTCTGTAGTAGTTCTATGGGAGAATAGGAAATAATTTGTGTAGGGTTAACGGTTGCAATACGATAAACGTAATAATTTTGCCAGCGGCCAGGATATACGCGGGCGGCGTTGGAAACATGGAGCACTTGTGGCCAAGAAAGAAGTACACTGGAAAAGATGCGCATTTTCCTCTGTTTCTTTAAGTCCCCTATTCACACATCAATTTTTATTTGGTATGGCGACGGGTTTTTGCGAGATTTTTCTTGGGTATGACCGCCACCGCAATGCCCATACGACGAGTTTTTGCTAGGGCGCGACGAGCATGAATGGGCTTTTCTGTGGCAGCCAGACTAACTGCTGTTTTCTCAATAGGTTCTTCCTTTTCTACAACTGCTTCTGCTACCTCTGTCCCAGAGCCCGTTGCTGTGACAATAGTACCTCTATTTAATAGAGTTAAAACCTTGTCAATCCACTCAAGTGGCAGAGATCCAGTTTCAATAGCCGCCAAAAAGAATCCATCCTCGGCCTTTACGACCTCCTGTATAACTCTAATTAAACAATCTTCAATCTTGTCAACTTCCTCTATACTTTGTCCCGCCGCAATATCTTTAAAGTATTGTAGCCAAGTATCTTTGTATTCTGATGCATAAGTGTCAAGAACAAGTTTAGTATCCATGGCAAATCCATAACGAATACCAATTTCTCCAAATTGCTTATCAAAGTTAAATGAAATTTTAGGTGTGGCAAGTATTGTTCCTGTTACAGTAACTGTACCCTGGGCGATGTCTTCCATTAGCAAAAAACACCCGTAGATATGGTTCTGTAATTTTAGGGAGTATAAACCATTGGTGTTAATTAATTGATTAAGAACAACGGATTTTATTTTGGACAAATCCATTCTAATAGAAAAGGGTCTTGTATAAAGTAAAATTAATCGCAATGGAAAACATTTTAGAATTTTCACATGGAGCAGCGACATTAAATGATGAGCAGTTCAAGGTAGTTACAAGCCCTGTTACAGAAAATCAGCGTATTTTGGCATCTGCGGGGTCAGGTAAAACAACAACAATTACTGCACGAATTGCATATTTAGTTGAAGAGTATAATATAGATCCCTCTCGCATTTTGCTAGTAACCTTTAGCCGTGCAGCCGCTCAGGAGATGATTCACAGGGTACATAAGTTAATAGGGCCGGTCGCCATGTATGCAGGTACATTTCACGCTCTATCGGCACAGATTCTGAGAGATCAGGCTCCAAAGATGCTAGCAGATCAGCCATTTATTGATGAGTTACCTTATCGGCTTGTGAAATGGCTTCAAACCGATCGTGCCAAAAAATGGGTTCAGCGGTTTACAACAATTATCGTGGATGAATTTCAGGATATCAATGATATTCAATGGGAACTCATTAAGGGGTTCTATCATCGGTGGGCAACAATGACCATTGTGGGCGATGATGCACAAAATATTTATACATGGCGTGGTAGCTCTGTAGATTTTATTTTAGATTTTCATAACAAGATTCAGCGTACAAAGGATTATCAGTTATGTATGAATTATCGTTCAACTGAATCAATTGTTACAATTGCAAATTCAATCATGCGATTCATTCCAACTCTACCGTTTAAGGAAAAGATGGTTGCAAATCAACGAGGCGGGAGACGACCAGAAGTACATTTCTTTTTCAGAGCCTCAGATGAGTATGATTGGGTTGTAAATTCAATTGAAAAGCTCCTAAAACAGCCAGAAACGAGTAACATGTCATACGCAGTAATATCACGATACAACCACGACCTATTTAGAATTGAAGAGCGACTGCACCTAAAAGGGGTCCCATATAATCTTTGCACGAATTATGATCCTGAGCGTTCAAAACAACATAACAAAAAAGTAACTCTGGCAACAATTCATGCATCAAAGGGTCTGGAGTGGGATATTGTATTTCTTATGAATTTACACGATGATGTATTTCCAGCAAGAAAAGGCGATGATGAAATTGTATGTGAGCGGCGTCTATTTTATGTAGCTATTACCCGCGCTAAAAAAGGACTCTATATGACATATTCTCGCCATGAACGGTGTCTATCGCGATTTGTAAGAGAAATTCCTCGCCCATTTTTAAAGTTTTTCAATATTTCGGCATTCAAACTGAGTACGAATGAGGCAGCTGCATCAATGATGAGCGTGGAGGATATGATTCGTGGGTTCGACGGTGCTGATTGGAGCGAATTACGAGAAAGAAATATTGTTCCAGCCGTCAATAATATTAAAACCGAATCCATCTACCAATTTGGTCAAATGTTTAACATGCCCGAATGGGTCCGTGTAAATGATGTGCGTGAAACATGGCTGGAAATGTTGCGATGGATTGTTCTCAGAGAGTGTGCAATTTATCAAAATAAACTGGATGAACTTTGCAGTCCCGAGGTAAGTGAAGCCCTTCTGACGCTTCGTATATATAGTGAAGATATTGAATTCTGGGAGACCTATGAGGCTGAAATGGAACATTTAGTGCATAAATTTCTCAAGCATAGTCTGCACATGCCCGCTGTAGAATACTATCAAGTTGACGAATATGTTAAACAAAAACTCAGGCATTTACAGTGGACACAGGATGAATTATCTCATGCAGTAATGATTATTGCGAAGATTCGTGGTCAACTCCGTCCTCTAAGACATCATGGATTCGATCTAAATGAATTTAAATTCGGCCTCGTAAGGAATTCAGTGCCGACAGAGCTCAGGCCAGATGTATTGGGCGCATGGCATAAATTAACGGATAAGAAATTCAAAACGCATACAATTCTGGGCGATATTTGGCGCATAGCATCAATTAAGTCTGTTATTGAAGGGCGCAATATTCCATTATATCAATATAGTTCCATTTCATCAAAACTTTTAGAAGAGGAACAACTGCAAATCGTGCGAGCAATTGAAAAGGCTATACCTTTATGGATTGTATCACAGGAAAACCCAAGTTTTAATTTTATATTTGAGATAGATGAAGTACGCCCAATTCAGTTTGACATTATGAGTGAAAAGTGCGCGTATTATGTGTTTTTTGATCCGGCCTATGTGCCAAATATGGAAGATAAGATACTCCTTTTACTAAAGCAGTATGCCTATGAAGAGCTATATGATAGATGCCTTGAGGCAATTGGATTTTTAAATATTGCAACAGGTATGGTTATACAATATGAAATCACGTCTACCATACGGGAGCAGCTAAGCCAGATGTGGTTACACCTACAAATGAAGTATAACCTTTACCAGGGGGTTTAACGCCGATTACCTGTTGGTTAGATGGTTGTGTGCCCTGAGGGTAGGTGCTGCCAAAACCACGAATGGGGCGGGAGGTTGGATCGCCCTGTTTGTACTGGGGTAAAGCACCACCAGGCTGGGGAATAGGCCATGCGGCGATTTCAGCCTGTTCAGTGGGTGGGACTTCATTAACGCCACCATGAGGCATCGGTTCACCCCGCCCAGCGCCGCCTGGTAGTGCATAAAATTTACCAGACCCATAACGGTCCTGTTTGGTAGGATTGTTAAATAGGCGAGGTGAGCGCTCAAAATATTTCGTATCATTTTCAGAACGGCATGTGTAAATGTCAGTTCTGAGAAGAGCCT
>JACCDP010061677.1_pt1 | contig 16256 bp, 15 predicted proteins | sample 7445841 | NCBI WGS metagenome assembly JACCDP01 (sample SAMN15323441, study PRJNA562643) | freshwater metagenome | isolation source: river surface water | place: USA:Blue River Watershed | collected 2017-08-17 | reverse complement strand
CAGTGAACTGCGCACGATGGGGAGTGTCATTGTCTTGCCGCAACCCCACTGCATCCTCCTCGAGCCCATTGGGCCCGACCACGAACACATCGACCTGATCTACTTTGGACGGGTCATCGGCGGCACACTCAACCCGTCTATCCGCGAAAGTGATGGTGTGCGCTGGCTGACTCACGCCGAACTCGACGACCCTGCCATCGCCGAAGATATTCGGGTGTTGGGACGCGCGGCGATAACTAATTATGAATTATGAATTATGAATTTCTCATTGTTTTGGTACAAAAAAAAAACGAGGCACCTGCCTCGAACCTGCAACCTGTAACCTTGTAGTGCAGAACACCCAGAGGAACACATCTGCCGTTGCTGTCTCTCGACCCTGGCGGGGTTCAACATGTATCTGCCGTTCTGCACCGAGTGCATTATAGCCGTGTGGAATGCCCGGTGTCAACTTGTCCCAAAAAGACCACCACCCAGAAATACAGCGCCAAATCAGTCACAAAGAAAAACTGATCGACCATGCCATGTACGACCGTGCCGAGCACGATAGCCAGTACGACCGTCGCGAGTGGGGACGGCTGCTGCAATGCACGGCGTATCGTGCCGACGACGAGCGCGCCGAGCGCCAACACACCGACGGGACCGAGGTTGAGCCAGGCATCGAGGAGCAGATTGTGGGGATGGGCAGCATATTGCTCACTGGTCCCCACCAGCACGGGGGCAATGATGCTGTGCCCGTATTCGGGGTTATGATAAAAATAAAACTGCCCTAACCCGAGGCCCCATGGGCGGAGCTGGATCCAACGGATCGCCTCTTGCCAGAGCAAGATGCGTGCGTCGAAGCTACCGGCGCTCGCCCCGCGTGTCACGAGTGTCAATGCGATGCCAGCAATCCCCGCAATGAGGATAGCCCCGATGATCCACGGTCGGCGCCGCATCGTGTCGGCACCATAGTGATAGACCGCAATGACGGCGCCGGCCACGAGGGTCGCCAACCAGGCCCCGCGCGAGAAAGAGACCACAATCCCCACGGCAATCACTCCCACCCAGAACCAGCGCGCACGGATGCGCACCACTGGCCACAGGGTGCAGAGCAGCGCGAGCGGCAGAATGCGCTCGAGGAACAACCCAAGATTGTTGGCATGGCCATAGACCGAAGCGACCCGGCGGATATTGCCCGTCGCAACCACGTTGTCGGCGAACACCCGTTTGCTCCCCAACCAGGGCACCAGATCGACCCCAAGGTACTGCAGGATGCCCAATACTGCGACGACCCCGGCACTGACCACCAGACTATGCACCAATGTGGTCAAGATGACGCGGTCACGTTGCATGCTACTGCGCATCAGAAAGAGCCAGATGATGGGTTCGATGATGACCCAACGGAATGTGCGCAGGGCTTCGCCACGACCCTCGGGCAATGCCCACAGGATGCTGACGGCGGCCGATCCAGCAAGCACTGCCACCCAGATGTCGCTCCGGCGGAACGTGATATCCAGCGACCGGTGCTGGAGCGTCGTGATGCCCCAGCCGATGCAGGCAACCACCAAGACGAACTCGTGGATGGGGATGGCGGCGCTGGCCGTCAGTGCGACCGGGATGAGTGCAAACGGCGCGGTTGCAGGCACCAGACAGAGCAACACCGCCGGTACGACCCACGCGACCAATACCAGCATGAGCAACGCAGCCGCTTTGAGGGGCAACGGACCGAGCTGCAGCGCCAACAGTGCCACGATGGTCAGTGGCCACGGTGCTGCCGCTATAGAAGTACGCAGTCGTTCAAACATGGCTACCACGCTGCCTGGATCATCGACTCCCACTGAGCCGTGGTGGGGACGATCGGCGACAAATTGATGAGACGCTCTTTGCCGCGGAACAAAGTAATCAGTTCTGCAACACTGGGGGAGTGGGGAGCGATCAGCATACGCATGTTGGGTGCACCACAATCCACCATAAAGCGCTGTAGTGTCGCCGGCAGATCAGCGACCGTGCACCCGAACGCAGTGGCAATCCGAGCCATTGCAACCGGTCGGGCGGGTGCCACGAGTGCCATGATCTGAGGCATCAGGACGACGCAAGCCGGTCCATGCGGCACATGGTATGCACCGCCGAGCGCGTGCCCGACCGCATGACCGAGGTGCAGTCGCCCGCTGAGAAAGGCCATGCCTGCAAGAGTGGCTGCCGTGCTCATGGCAGCCCGGTCGGTCGGGTTGTGCCCGTGGCGGACCAAGCGCGGCAACGCAGTGACGATGATGTCGATGGCGGCACCCGCCAGCGCGTCGCTCATGGGTGACGACATGGTCGACGTGAGTGACTCGAGGCTGTGTGCCAAGGCATCCATGCCGGTTGCCATGGTGAGTGTGGCCGGCATCGTCGCAGTCAATTCGGGGTCGACGAGCGCCACCGCAGGGGTCAGCACCGGGTGACGAATAAGCAGTTTGCGTTGCGTGCTGGGTTCGGTCACGATGGCCACAAACGTCACTTCGCTGCCGGTGCCTGCAGTGGTGGGTACCGCGATAAGCGGGAGCATCGCAGTAGGCGTGGCACCGCCGCCGTAGTAAAACGGCGCGATGTACTGCACATCGTGGGCGCGCAGGAGTCCAACAGCCTTGGCGGTATCGATGGCGCTCCCGCCGCCCACGGCGACGATGCCGTCGATGCGGTGTTGGGCAGCCCAGGCGGCGAGCGCTTGGATGGTGACGGCCGATGGGTCGGGTTCGACTGCGGTCGAGCGTACCACCGTGAGCCCCGCAGTGCTGAGCGCAGCCTGGATGGCGTTGCCGGCCGGTGTGTCCGCAAAAAACGGATCAATGAGTAACATGACGACCGACATCCCAAGAGCTTTGGCTTCGCTGCCGACCGACGCGATGACCCCAGGGCCGGTGATGACGCGGGTGGCGCTGAATTGTGATTGGACGCTCATAGTGACCTCTTTGTAGGGAGAAAGACGCGGTATAGTGCCGCGGCGAGTGCGCTGGTCAACAAAATGGGTAGGGCTGCCATCAGCCAGCGTAGGGGTTGGTCACGCCAGACGAGTAGTGCCGTCGGTGGTTGCGTGATCCCACTGATGGTGATGTGGTGCAACCCGTCGGGTAAGCCGCGTGCCAAGACGGCGTCGCCACTGCCGGTTGGGACATACGCGGTAGGGCCGTCATCGATGGTGACGCTCACATTGGCCGCCAGCCCGCGGATGCCCACGCCGGTGCCGGTGAACGCGATGCGGTAGCTTGTCCCACCCAGTGGTTGGATGGCTGGGTGCGACCAGTCATGTGCACCTGCACCGGCGTAGCTCGGCTGTTGCATTGCTGTTTGGATGATGCCGTATCCCGGGTATGGGGCAAAATCCGGTGCCATGATGGAGAAGTACGGCGTCGGATTGGCAGGGTCAGCAGCGGGACCACCCCAGCGCAGCATCCAGAGATTCATGACGCCGAGCCACGGCCATTCGGTGCGGGCACGGGCGAGTTGATCGACGATGTATGTACCTTTTTGGGTCTCGCTCACAGGCGGTCCCCAGATCGTACGTCGTTCGGGAGGGATGCTCTCGGGTGCGCTGTTGTAGCCGAATTCGCTGACCCAGACGGCGGTGGCGTCGTCGCCCGCTTGGAGCATCACTTCACGGAGCATCACAATGCGCGAGACGTCGATGCGGGTGTCAATCGGTCGATCGAGCTCGGCCCAGGGGCGCAATGGGTTCCAGCGCAGGCGCACATAGCGGTGTTCGTCGGGGGGTTGACCCAACCCATATGCCTGGGCCGACATGATATCGAACGCAGGGGCTGCGCCGGCGCGGTAGCACGCAGCCAGAAAGTCGAGCTCGCTCATTGGGGCGATGCGCGGCTCTTTGCCGTCGGTGGGTGAGAGACTAGGGAAGAGGATGACGACCGCTGGATTGGCCGCGCGGGCTGCAGCACTGGCGCGCGTCAAGAGGTCGGTGAAGGCGATGGGGTCGGGGAGCTCCCAGTTCCATTCGTAGGCCAGATTCGGTTCGTTCCAGAGCTGGATATACTGGACGTCCGGGTACCGACCAGCGACGGCGGCGACGAAGCGGGCATAGTCGTCGTAGTCGTCGGGTGGCCCGGTCGAGTCGCCGTTTTCTGCTAATCCTGCCTGAAACTTGGCAGTTGCTGCGGCACGTGTACGTGCCCACGCGGGTGGGCGGTCGATGCGGACAATGAGTTCGATGTGGTGTTTGGCGGCCATTGCCACGATAAAGTCGTACTTGGTCCACGAGCTGTGTGCATCGCTCGAGTTGCGCCGGTCCGTAAAGTCACCGCGGGCGTGGATTTCGACGTCCTCCCAGGGCATCTGGATGCGCGCATAACGTGCGCCTAATTGTGCTGCTGCCACAAACGAGCGTTCGACCACAGTGGGGTCGGGCTCGTATTGGATGTTGTACAAGTTGACACCGAGGTGCGCTGCGGCAGCGGCCGGTGACGGCGGATTGGTGGGGGCGGTAGCAATCCCGCGGTGCCATGCGTTGTCCAGGATGGTCGTCGTGCAGAGCAACACGACACAACTGATCCAAGGCAGATGGAAGCGTACAAAGCGGTTCATGGCGCACCTTGCCATTCGTTGACGATGCGGGCCAGCGCACCTTCGACCGGGTACATGGCGTAGCGATTTTCGCCCGTGCCGTAGACGACATCGCGAAAAACATGAAAGCCGAAATTGGCACCGGGTGTCGCACGCATTTGCCACGCCAAGGCAATGATGACATCACGTGGCATCGTGGTCGTGGCGTGGCCTATCAATGCATCGGTAATCCGCGCAGTAGTGTCGACTGATGCGAGGAAATTGCCGGCTCGGAGGCGGTTCGCAATCCCGGCGATGACGGCTTGTTGGCGATGCATGCGTTCGAAGTCGTTGTCTGGATGACGAATCCGGCTATAGGTCAATGCGGTCATCCCGTCCATGGTGAAGGTACCTGGTTCGAACGATACTTCGCGGAACTGATAATCCATGGTGGGGAAGCGCGGGTCATACAGGCTTTTGGTGACTTGCACGGGCACACCACCGAGCGTATCGATGACATTCATGAAGCCCTGAAAGTCCACCAAGATGGTGTAATCGATGGGCACACCGACGACCTGACTAATCGTCTGTTGGGCCAGGGCGAACCCGCCGCCCAATGCCGGGTAGACGTCGCCATAGACATGGGCTGCATTGATGCGTGCCCAGCCGTAGCCCGGGATCGACACCAACAGGTCGCGTGGCAGCGATAGCATCGAGATACGCTGCTGGGCAGGGTCGATATAGAGCAATAGGATCGAATCCGTACGCGAGGGTGTCGATTCGCCGGGCCGACGATCAGAACCCAACAACAGGATGGTGACCGGTTGGGTGAATGTGTTCAGCACCGGGACTGGCTGGGTGGGTTGATCGGTAGTCATGGTTGGGATGATGGCAGTGGGGAGAGGTGCGGGAGCGGTGCCGCGTGGTGTACTGATGACCCCGAGGTTGGTATAGATGCGGGCGGCGTTGCGGATGAGTGCAGCACCATCGCCGCCATAGATGGCGAGCAACGCCACCAAGGCGCCACCGACAACAATCAGCGCCCATGTAAAAACACCAAAGGTGCCGGCGGGAGGCCGTGCGCTGGGCTTGGCACGCACAGGGGCGGCTGGCTCCGGATCTGGGGTGGCGGGTGGTGCCGGAGGAGTGACAACGGCGGACGCAGTCGGTGTATCGGAGCGTTTGAGAAGCATGGCCAGCATCTCACGGGTAGACGCACGGATGCGGGGCGACAGCAATCCGCCCAGGAGGGTCTGATGCGTACCAAAGAGTGCATGGGTGCAATCGACACATTCGGCGAGGTGTGCATCAACGAGGAGTTGTTGGGGACTGCCGGGGGTGAGTTTTTGGGAGCGCACCAGTGCGCGGATGCGTTGGCAGTCGTTGGACATAATTGTATCCACACCGAACGGTTTGTTGGTTAGCGGGTATTGTAGCATGTTCTGCTTTGACATGACCAGTTCCATGTGCTACGATATGTAGGCGATGGCGACGTCGCCAAGTGGTAAGGCAGAAGTCTGCAAAACTTCCATTCACCGGTTCAAATCCGGTCGTCGCCTCCATTGACCCCTTCGGAATCGTTGCCGGTTCTGCAGGGGGTTTCTCTTTTGGTGGTGCGAAGGAGGTCAACATGACCGGCATTGACATCACGAATCTTGACTACGATGCGCTCTGTGACCTGCGCGATGCGGTCGCACAGCGGATTTTGGAGCTCAAGCACTCCCCGCAACTGCGCCTCGAGGACTCACTCCGCCTGTTCGAAGAGACCAAACTCGCCCTGAGCGAGCGTGGCGTGACCTGGCACTCGCTCGAACGCTGGCAGTGGATGGACGGTGAGGTGCGCTTTTGGGTCAATCCCACCGATCAGGTGCGCTATGCGACGGGCTGGTTCCCGCTCAATGACCTCATCGCGTGGGTGACCAATCAGGGGCCAATCGTGCGCGGGCACACACCAACACACGGCGGTGATATCCCCATTCAGTGGATTGCCGTCGATGGTGACCGAGATTGATATGCACCGTGAGCGAGAACCCCAGCGTGTGACCACACCGACGCGGCATGCCGTGGCGGTGGTTTGGTGTGGGAGGATACCGTGCCGTTGACCGCAATCCAATCACTCGAAGCCCAACATATCGGTGTGGCCATCGTGTCGTACAACACGGTCGACCTGCTCCACGCGTGTTTGCAATCGTTGGCAGCGTGCACGGTCGATGTCGGTGTCGTGGTGGTCGACAACGGCTCGACAGACGAAAGCGTGGCCATGATGGCACGCGAGTTCCCACTCGTGACGGTCCTTGTACCGGGTGAGAACCTGGGATTCGCCCGCGGGACCAATCTGGCGATGCGCCGCCTGCTGGCCGATGCGCCGGCGTTGCAGTACGTCTTGATGCTCAATCCCGACACCGTCGTGCATGCCGGCGCGCTCGAGGAGCTCTTGGCATTTGCCGTTGCACACCCGCGTGTCGGGGTGGTGTCGCCGCGGCTGGTCAATCCGGATGGGTCGTTGCAGCGCGGGGTTTTTCGCTTCCCCACGCCGCTGATGACGCTATTTGACCTGTTCCCCCCGGGCGAGGTATTGCCCGGCCGGTTCTATGATTCGTGGTGGCATGGGCGCTATCCCCAAGAGGCAGCCGGTGCAGCACCGTTTGCGGTAGACCACCCATTGGGTGCGGCGATGCTGACCCGGGTGTCGCTGTTGCAGACGGTGGGCATGCTGGACGAAGACTACTTCATGTATGTCGAAGAAGTCGATTGGTGCATGCGCGTGCGCCGGGCCGGCTGGGCGATCTGGCAACAACCAGCGGCGCTGATCACGCACGTGGGCGGTGCATCATCGCGCCAGTTCCGCGCTGCTATGACCCTGGCACTCTGGCGCAGTCGGATGCGCTACTGGCAGCGCTGGGCGACGGCCCGCGAGCTCTGGTGGCACCGGTTCTTCTTGCGCATCGGGTTGTGGCGCATGCGATTTGTGGCCACTGCCGCGCGCCGACGCGGGGTGTTGAGCGCCGCCCACGAGGCCGAGTTGCAGGCCGTCTATCGCACATTGAGCATGCTATGACCGTACCGCTGAGTGTGGCGATTATCGCCAAAAACGAAGCACGCCATCTGGCCGCCGCCTTGCAGAGTGTGACCGGCTGGGTGGCCGAGGTGCTGGTGGTGGTCGATGCAGCGACCAGCGACGACACGGCGGCGATTGCGCTGGCACACGGCGCACGGGTCGAACTGGCGGCATGGCGCGGGTTCCCCGCACAACGGAACCTTGCGTTGGAACTCTGCCGACAGCCGTGGGTCTTTTTTTTGGATGCCGACGAGCGGGTCGAACCTGCGTTGCAGCAGGAGTTGATAGCGTTGATCAAAACCGCGCCGGCGGAGCTGGCCGGTGCCTGGGTGCCGCGCCACAATGTGTTTTTTGGGCGGGCACTGGTAGGCGGTGGGTGGTACCCCGATCGGCAGTTGCGCTTGTTGCGACGTGGCGCGGCGCAGTATGATCTGGCGCGGGCCGTGCACGAAGTCGCCACCGTGCAGGGTGATTGTCTGGTGCTGGATGGGCATATTCGCCATCTCAATATCGAGACATTCGCCGAGTTGTGGCGCAAGCAGGCCGATTATGCACGGCGCGAGGCGCAAACGTTCGCTGCCCAGGGGCGGCGCACGCGCCTACGCAATTATGTCGGCGCGCCGCTCCGTGAGTTCCGCCTGCGCTATCTGACCAACGGCGGGTGGCGCGATGGCTGGGTCGGGTTGGTTTTGGCGCTGGTGATGGCCTGGTATGCCGCACAGACATTTGTCTATTTGGCGCGACTGGATGGAGGGTCCCGTTGACAACACAACCGGTGCGCGATGCGGCGCTCGCTGTCGATGTGGTCATTGTGTCGTGGAACACGCGCGACCTGCTGCGTGATTGTCTGCGCCAGTTGCTGGCCGAAGACGTGGTGCGCAGGGTGGTCGTGGTCGACAATGGATCACACGATGGCAGTGCGACAATGGTCGCTGCCGAGTTCCCCGAGGTGATCTGTATCGCCGAGCGCATCAATCATGGCTTTGCCGGCGGCAACAACATCGGGTTGCGAGTGGTATTGGCCGATCAGACGGCGCCGTATATCTGTAGCCTCAACCCCGACACACGGGTCCAGCGCGGGGCAATCCAACGCATGGTCACGTATTTGGCGGGACACCCCGAGGTGGTCGGCGTTGGACCCTTGTTGCGCTATGGCGATGGCAGCTGGCAATCATCGCGGCGTCGGTTCCCCACATTGGGGACATACCTGGCCGAAAGCACACCGCTGGCACAGTGGTGGCCGCACAATCGCTGGATCGCACACTATCACATGGCCGACGCGCCGCAGGATGCTATCACCGCCGCGGATTGGTTGGTCGGTGCGGCACTGGTGGTACGGAGTGCGCGGGTGCGTGCCGTCGGATTGTTCGACGCGGGGTTCGCCCTCTACTCCGAAGAACTCGAGTGGCAGCGCCGTCTGACCGACGGGCAAACGGGCCGTATGGTCTATCTGCCTACCGCAGTCATCGAGCATTACGAGGGGCAGAGTAGCAGCCAAATCCCCACCCAGCGCCTCGTCTGGTTTGTCGGGAGCAGGCTGCGTGACGCACAGTTGGCGTTGGGGAGCGGTATGCGCATGCTCATCCAGGTCGCCTATCTGGTGATGTACGGTGTGGAGTGGCTCAGCGAGGCGTTCAAGTGGCTCATCGGGCATCGCCGTGCGCTGCGTGCCGACCGACTGAGGACCTATACAGCGGTAGTGAAAGCTGTCATACAGTGGCGCATGGCGCCGGTGCAGATATGGTAGGATAGTGGCGTCCCAGCCCGGTGTGATGTGTGTGATACGTGGGTCTCGTTCGAGCCCCCCGCAATAGACGAAGGAGATTATTGTGCGACTCGTGACCATGCAGACCAAAAGCGGCAGTGTGCACATTGGTGCCCTGCGCAACAACGACACCGAGATTGTCTTGCTCGACAGCGTTGCTTCGTCGATGCTCGAACTCATCGACGGCGGCGCCGATGCACTGGCCCGTGCCAAATCAGCGTTCGCGGCAGCCGCAACGGTCATCAAACGCGCCGACGTGACGTTGCTGGCCCCCATCCCACGACCCAAACAGAACGTGATGTGCCTCGGGATGAACTACGTAGCGCACGCCATCGAGTCTGATCTGGCGCGCGGGCGTGAACCAAAGTTGCCCGAGTTCCCCGTCTTCTTCTCCAAAGCACTCAACTCGGTCTGTGGTGACGGCGCCGAGGTACCACTCGACCCCAACGTAACCAGCCAGCTGGACTACGAGGTCGAACTGGCCTATGTATTCGGCAAGACCGCCAAGAACGTCAAAAAAGAAGACGCGCTGAGCTATGTCTTCGGCTACACCATTCTCAACGATATTTCGGCCCGCGACCTGCAGAACCGCCACCAGCAGTTCTTCAAGGGCAAGAGCCTCGACAACAGCGGACCGATTGGGCCCTGCATTGTCACCGCCGACGAAATCCCCAATCCTGCCGGTTTGGCCATCAAGTTGCGCTTGAACGGCGAAGAACGACAGCACTCCGATACGGGTGATTTGATCTTTGACATCCCCACCAGCATCGAATACCTGACCCTGGGCAGCACCATCGAGGCCGGCCAGATTGTCTGCACCGGTACTCCTGCCGGCGTCGGCATGGGCAAAACCCCGCAGCAGTGGCTCAAGGCCGGCGACGTAATGGAAGCCGAAATCGAGAAAATCGGCGTCTTGACCAACAAAGTCGTCAAAGCGTAGCAGCACGCTGCGTTGGACCGAAGCGCGCGGGATGCACTGCATCCCGCGCGTTTTCTGTTGGGGAGAGAGCAGGGTTGATTGCAACACACCCTGCTCGAAATGTACCAGCTATGTCGTCTGCTCGGTACGCCCGATTTTCAGCACATACAGCAGCACGACCCCAGCCAGACGCAACCCACCGGCGACGTAGAGGGCAATGTGATAATCGAACTGGGTGGCCAAGAATGTCCCCACCAAGGGCATCACCAAGGTGGCCACATAGCCGGTCAACTGCTGGAGGGCGACAAATGACGGCACGCGGTCGCGCGGCATCGTCTCGAACGCAAGGTCAAAAAAGACCAAATCCTTGCCAGATCCGATAAAACCAGCCAGGCCAGCCAGTATCGTGATGAGCACTATCGACTCGGTCATCCCGGTCAACAGCGGGTAGAGCGACAACGCGATGGTCGATGCAAACAACACCGGCAGATTGCCCCGCTTGGCGCTGACCCGTGCCCAGACGAAGTACGCAATCAGCAGCACACCACTGTTGACGGTGTTGACGAGCCCTATTTGGAAGTCACTGGCCTCGACGACACGTACCCAATACAGTGGGAACAACGGCATCGCCATCCAGATCCCGCAGTTGAACACAAACGTGGCGGTGATGTAGCGACTGAAAGCCGGTACCTCGCGCAACATCCCCACACTCTCGGTCAACAATGCCCGCAGACCGGTTTTGTGGGCTTGGCTACTGGGCGTGGTGTCGATGGTGATGCGCGACGAAAAGAAAAAGCTGAGCATCCCACCCAAAAATGAGACCAAAAACACGATTTGATAGTTGACGGGGAAGCTGAATTGCTCGAGCAGCCAGCCCGCCCCTGCCACCGATATCGCCGTTGCCGCCCCCAACGTCGACCAGCGCCAACTCATCAACTGCTGGCGTCGCTGCGGGCCTGCTGCTGCCCCCATCACCACCGTAAAGGTGATGTTGACGATGGTCTGCGGGATGGTCGCGATTGCCCAGAGCACTATCACCGCGGTCGGTACATACCCTATCGGCAAAAAGAACGGCAATAGGCCAGTGAGTGCATAGGTCGCTTGCACCCATACACGCGCCCGCGAGTACCACGGCACGATGTCGGTTTGGCGCTCGAGCATGCGGCCTACGGGGATTGCCAACAACAAACCGGTAAACGCCGGCATTGACGTCAGCAACCCAACCAACAACGGTGATGCACCCAAGCGGGCCAGGAACACCGCAAGGAATGTTGCAATACCACCGACGATCCCCACACCGATGCCGTCGATGATGACGCTCCGTTGATTACGGATCATCACGACGTCTTCGTGTGCCAGGCCTTTGAGCGATCGGAAAGGAGAGAGCATGGCTTCCTGAAAGACAAAACCGGCGCTATACGCGCCGGTTTTGTTTGTATTGGACTAGGCGCGTTTGTTGAGGGATTCTTCCCAGGTTGGTTTGGTCGGGGTGACTTCGGGGTTTGGCTTGTGCCGGAACGCCAGCAAAATACCAATAATCAGGCCTACCAGGATAAGCCCATAGACGGCCGAAGCGACGATGGATTCGGTGAGGAATATCTTTATTCCAACGCTAATGAAGGGGTACGCAAACACCAGAATCGCAACTATGGTCCACGGCTTCTTCATGACGACTCCCAGATCATACGTATCATGACGCCATAGTACCACAGCTTTGTGTACACGCTGCAACACTACATCATGTCGTAATGGTATGATGAGGCGTCCATACGGATCACACAGTAGGGAAAAAGCATGCCAGATATTCATGTGTTGGACGGCGGATTACGCGTCGTCATCGAAACACTGCCCCATACGCATTCGGTCTCGATCAGCTGCACCGTCTGTGTCGGCTCGGGCCACGAAGACGACGCCCAGAGCGGTATGGCCCATTTTGTTGAACACTTACTCTTCAAAGGTACTCCACGCCGTCCGAATCCCAAAATCCTGATCGAAACCATCGAAGGCGTGGGTGGCATGATCGACGCCTACACCAACGTCGAATCGACGGTCTACTCGGTCAAAGTGGCCAACATCCACCTCGCCCGGGCAATCGACGTCCTCGCTGATATGCTCCAGCATCCCAATATGTCGGCGATTGATGTCGAAAAAGAACGCCGCGTCATCCTCGAAGAAATCAGTACCACCGCCGACAGCCCTGCCGAGCTGGTCCACCTGCTCGCCGACACCGCCCTCTGGGGCGAACAACCCCTCGGCCGCGACATCGCAGGGAGCGAGGCGACTGTCGGCACGTTCACCCGCGACTCGTTGTATGCCTTCTACCAACACGCCTACACCCGCGCCAATCTGATCATCTCGGTAGCAGGCAACATCGACAGTGCCGACGTCCTGCGCCTCATCGGCGAGGCATTTGCCGACATGCCCGCTGGCACGCCTGCCGTTATCCACCCCACCAACGCTGCACAGGCTGGCCCCAAGGTGGCGCTCCAGCACGACGACAGCGAACAAGTCCACTTTTGCATCTCGATGCTCGGGTTGGGCATGGACGACCCCGATCGGCGCGCCATGTTGGTCTTTGACGCCGTGGTGGGCGGCAATTCGACCTCGCGCTTGTTCCAAGAAATCCGCGAAGAGCGCGCCTTGGCCTACACCATCGGCTCGTATAGCCGCGAATACCGCGACGCCGGCAAATGGGTCGCGTCGGGCAGTGTCGATACCGAAGCCATCCTCGAGACGGTCACCGCCGTCATGACGGTCCTGCGTGATGTCAAAGCCCGTGGCCTCACCGAAGAAGAACTCACGCAGGTCAAAGAGCAAGTCAAAGGCGGCATCCTGCTGTCGCTCGAAGACACCATGTCTGTCGCCTCGCGCAATGGTTCGCACATGCTCCGCTACGGGCGCATCATCCCCGTCGAGGCCGTTATCAGCGAGGTCGAGGTCCTCACGTTGGCCGACATCACCCGCGTCGCCCAGCGCGTCTTGCAGCCCCAACACCTGCACCTCACGATGATTGGCCCGGTCACCGATACCGCAGACGTCGCCACGCAGCTCCATTTGTAGTCATGGGAAAACGATGCGCCGGCGCTCCTCGAACAGGAGTGCCGGCGTTTTGCGCGCAGACGTGTATCGACACGCCAGTGGCAACAAGCAATTCGAGCGCGTTCGTGATCCCCATCACACGCATCAGCGTGCGGTGGGGATTTGCGCTTTCCCATCAGTGATTGTGTGTGTCTCCTAATGGGAACGACTGCACCGCCGCGCCTGCAGTCACCGCTAACCACAGAATAATCATCACAACGCGCGCATAGGCACTGCGCAATACCAGCCACGGCGAGCGGGCAAACGTGTACCACACGTTCAGTGCCAAATGGATTGCCAACGGTACCCAGGCAATCGCCATCAACAGCTGACTCGCACCCAACGCAGGAATCGAAAAAATCGGTGTTGTAATCAGCAGTACCAACCAGGCATCGACAATATACACATCACGTAGCGTCTTGGGCGGGATACGCGGCCAGCCATGCATCTTGGCGGCGATGTACGCATGAAAAACCAGCCAAATAAAACTCGTCATGAAAAAGATCTTGGGCACATCCGGCCCATCCAGTACCAATGACGATTCGCCGTGGCGATGCGGATAGATGTAATGAATCAACACGTACCCGAATGCAAAAAACCACGACAGATACCGATTATAGACAATCAGCTTTTTCAAAGCCACGACACAACCCCTCTCTGGACATCACGAGATGCCCATCATGCGATTACATGGTCTGCATGTTGATGAATGAGGGGAGTGTTTTGGGCGGCGGGCTGGCCGGCGGTGCGATAGTTGATTGCAACGGGAGATTGGACAGCCCCACCCGTGCGCCACGCTGCAACCCCAGCCAGCCACTGAGTGCTGTGCTGAGCACGAGGAGTGCCAACGCGTGCAAGGTTTCGTGGCTGATACGTGGGGTATGGCCATCTGCCGGCGTGTTCTGGAGCATCGTGCAGACATAGTGTGCCGAGCCGGGCTGAGCCATCGGCTGGCAATCAGCAATACACCACAACGGGATACCAATGGCTGTCCAACACCACACGACGAAGAGGGTACGGAACAACCATCGGCTGGTCTGTTGGTATTGCTGACGCATCAGCCCCATCGCCTACACCTTATCCCAGAAGTGGCAGGCGGCCCAACGGCCGGGGGCTTTCTCTTCGAGGGCTGGTTCGTGGGTTTTGCAGATGTCTGTGGCCATCCAACAGCGCGGGTGGAACCGGCAGCCGCTGGGTGGGTTTGATGGGCTGGGTACATCACCCTCGAGCACGATACGATCGCGTTGGGCAGTCGGGCGCGGTACGGGTACCGCGGCCTTGAGGGCTTTGGTGTAGGGGTGGAACGGTCGTGCAAAGACATCGGCACGGGGTGCGAGCTCGACCATTTTGCCCAAATACATAATCCCAATGCGGGTCGAGACATACTCGACTACTGCCAGATTATGTGCCACAAACAGGTACGTCAAACCCAGGTCACGCTGCAATTGGATGAGCAGATTGAGGACTTGTGCCTGGATACTGACATCGAGCGCCGATACCGGCTCGTCGAGGACCAGCAGCTCGGGCTCCATGATGAGTGCCCGGGCAATGCCGATGCGTTGGCGTTGCCCACCCGAAAACTCGTGGGGGAAGCGTTCGAGCAGTGACGGCGATAACCCGACCTTCTCCATGATGGCCTGTAGTTTGACCTGTTGTTCGTCGCGGCTGCCTACCCCGTGGATGACCAGGCCTTCAGCGATGCTTTCGGCCACGGTCCGGCGGGGATCAAGCGACGCATAGGGATCTTGGAAGATGATTTGCATTTTGCGTCGGAACGCTTTTTGTTGGGCGCGGTTGGCCGACAACACGGGTGCGCCGTCGAACAACACCTGTCCGGACGTGGCAGGGATGAGGCGCAACAAGGTGCGACTAACGGTTGTTTTGCCGCAGCCTGATTCGCCCACCAAACCGAGGGTCTCGCCTTTGTTGATGGTGAACGATACGTCGTCGACGGCGCGGACCTGCCCCGTCACACGGCGCAAGACACCGGTGCGAATCGGGAAGTATTTGACGAGGTTCTTGACCTCGAGCAGTGGTGTGGTCATCGTGCAGGTGCTCCCTCTGTGGCATACAACCAACACCGAACCTGCCGGCCCTGGTGCTGCACGAGCGGCGGCGCTTTGTCGCATGCGGCGTAGCGTTTGGCGCATCGATCTGCAAAGCGGCAACCGAGCGGCGGATCAATCATCATCGGCACCGTCCCCTCAATCGACTGCAGGGTGCGGTTGCTGGCGTCGCCCAAGACGGGCATCGAGTTGAGCAGTGCGAGCGAGTAGGGGTGGAGCGGTTCATCGAAGAGTTCGTGCACCGTGGCGTTTTCGACGATTTGACCGGCGTACATCACGATGACGCGGTCAGCCATTTCGGCGATGACCCCCAAATCATGGGTAATCAACATAATCGAGGTGTTGACGGTGTTGCGCAACTCACGCATCAGCTCGAGAATCTGGGCTTGAATGGTCACATCTAATGCAGTGGTCGGCTCGTCGGCGATGAGCAGTTCGGGGTTGCAGGCGAGTGCCATGGCAATCATGATGCGTTGTGCTTGCCCGCCGGATATCTCGTGCGGGTACGAGTTCATCCGTTGTTCGGCGTCGGGCAGGCGGACCAATTTGAGCAACTCGACGGTACGCACCTTGGCCTGCTCGAGGGTCATGTGCTGGTGGATCTGGAGTGCCTCGGTTATCTGACTGCCGACGGTGTAGACCGGGTTGAGGCACGAGGTCGGCTGTTGGAAGATCATCGAGATGCGGTTGCCGCGGTAGGTGCGCATCTGCTCCTCGGACAACGACAGCAAGTCGGTGCCCGCAAAGGTAATGCTCCCCTCGACGATTTCGCCCGGGTCGCCAATCAGGCGCATAATCGACAACGATGTCACGCTTTTGCCACTACCTGACTCACCCACGATGCCCAGCGTCGTGCCT